>ERZ1106983.1372-NODE-1372-length-21729-cov-3.335425_pt1 | contig 21729 bp, 21 predicted proteins | sample MGYA00403693_ERZ1106983 | MGnify/ENA primary metagenome ERZ1106983 (study PRJEB35170, sample SAMEA104062420) | human gut metagenome | biome: human gut; feature: human-associated habitat; material: faeces | place: Denmark | collected 2012-07-13 ...
TCATCTACCGTGAGATCGGGAACGGAAATCTGGACCACCTCGTCTTCACGCGACAATCCGTTACACAATTTCAAATGATGATACAGTGCCCTAGAAGCACATCTTAGAACCCTTGTCATGCGTTCCGTGTTCCGTTTGGATGGCTCAGTATTTTTACCTTGAGAAATATTATAATCCCACATCTGCCGATGTACTGTTGGCGTATCGATATGATCCAGTTGTTCTAAGATTGCAAGAATTCGCTCTCCCTTGAACCTTCTTGTCTCTTCTTCCTGCCCCAATGCACCGCAGATACAATCTTCCACAATGCGTGGCAACTCCCCCAAAGAGCCATATCCTCGTAAGAAAATGCGTACAGCTGTATTATCAACCCCTTTTGCTACAGCACCCTTAGTTCTCGCCATATTGTTCTCCTTTTTAAATAGACATAAGTAATCCTCCGCTATCGCTGGTAGCGATCAGGATATGTGGCCTTCCTTTGTGGAAGGCATTTGGTTTTAAAGTACCGTGTTTACGGTAGCTTGATATGTCTCGCTGTGCGCCAGACGACGTTAACGCTTATACGATAAGAATGACCAACATACGATTGCAGTCGCGCTGACCACCATTCTCGTACAGAGCGATCTAAATCGCTTTTCCACACACATGCTGGCACAGCCAATGATGTACACATCAGCAAGGAATTTCAGTACCATGATGTAAACACATAGCGGGGTATCAGCTAGGTTACCTGAGTCCACGATTGGAACAGACCACACAGAGACAGGCTATCAGCCTGTTGATGTTGTGGGATGTAACAGAGTGGTAAACGAAGGTTATGGTATGGACAGACAAGTCTGTTCACGTCTGGACAGACCATTACCATTATATCTTCTAAAGTGGCGTAGCCGAGTTGTCACAGAGTGACGTAAGTAAATAACTAAACAACCATCCAGATGACACCAGTCATCCTGCTGTTGGTTTTCACTCTTTTGCTTTTGTTTCGACGAGATTATGAGTGCTAGTGTGTATAAATGTCGAAACGAGATACAAGGAGACCGAAGCCCGTATGGGTGATGTTACGTGAGTTTTCATTCCTGGAGAAGGAAGGAAAAGACAGAGTAACGAAGTCTCTTATATTATTGTGGCGTTTTATTCCTATCACCCAGTATGGACGAAAAGGAATGAAGGAATACTATATTGTGGCGTTTTATGGCACATCTTCGCTATCTGATGTGAGCGAACGCCGCTCAAGCCACCACGAACTTCAACCCGCCATTATCCACTTTCTGAAATCATTGTCAAGCAAAATGCATGCCACTAGTATATCTTTTTACGTTTATATGATAAAATACTTATGTGATGAATGACTTACAGAGAGGTTATTTTGTGCTTTGCCTTTAGACCACCAGCATTTTTTCTGCCATCGGTAGAAGAACGTAAGGAGCTGGTCAGAACCCTGAATGATTTCGGGCTAACGCTGACAACTTCAAGAATCCATCTTCTTCACCACATGAAGCAAACCCAGATCCCGCTTACGGCTTCAGACTTGTCAAAACAGATAGAACTCCCGCTATCAACAACACACAGGAATCTTTCGATGTTCGCTGACTGCGGACTAGTCGATTTCATTGTTGATCGCGCAAGCGTCTGTCGTTGGTATTTTCTTTTTGCAGACCGCCCTAACTTCTGCCCAACTTGCAATCAGACTTACAACGCCGCTCGCTGATACAACCAAATGACCGCATAAAGCGGCTGAGACTGACGCATACAAACAGCGCCAGCGAGCAACCACGCCCCTTTACTACCGATACGGAGTTCCAACATGACTACAAAAAAGAAATCACAGGCCCAGATTTCGCCGGAATTGAAAACTTATCTCGACAACATCGCAGCGAAGTACAAACCAGATCCGGGGGCCCTAAAGCGTCAAATTGACAATGCGGAAGCTCGCTACAGCCGAACACAACAGTTTTCTGACATTCCAGCGCGGCTGGTGGTTAAACTCCAGAGCCTGATCCTAGACGGCTGGCGGTTTTGCCCTTCAGCTAATTCTTCAGTGCTTTCCAATGCTGCGATGATTTCTGTTAAGTTGCAGAAACCGGAGGCCTTGATCGAAGAGGAGTTGAAGACGCTACGCTCCAGAGTCTCCAACGCTTACCACGATCAACTTTTTAAAGCGATGGAGCGTGAGATTGACGAACTGATACATGAAGCAGCACAGGACGCACAACAGAAAGCAGTTCAGCAAGCAGCTACCGAAGAAGCTGCAATGCGTGACCAGTTGAGGGCTGCCCTCGGTATGGTGAAAGCATGACAGCGCAATCCAGCCAGACCAAGGGGCAAGAGAGCCCCGTTACCGTCATCGACGAAGATGCATTGAAGCGAGCCATTCAGAAAGCAAAGGAGATTGCAGACGCTAACCCGGAAAAATACCGTCGGGTACATCCAACTTTACAATAGCGTTACAAAAGCCATGATCGCGAAATCCTTCATATAACACTCTCTACGCCCTCGAAAATAATAGGCAGATAAGTATTATCTACACCACAAAACGCGCTCACAGTGGCGCTCATTGCGTTTAACAGGGTTTTACCTTCACACTCACGGTTTAACCTTTAACTATGGCGTATCATTCTCATCTCTGCGAGAAAATATTCAATCCATTCAGTCCACGGCCTCTGAGGCTGGTTTTCGATTTTCCCGGATCAAATGGCTGAAATGAATACAAAAAGCCTCGCCATATGTGAGGCTGATATACGCGTTTATCTCAAAGCTTATGATCGGAAAATTAATCAACATGTTCCATTCTTCTGACATTGATTTATCGGTGTCCACTCACCAACGGGTTCTGACCGGTCTGTTGACATGAGCTGTAATACCCCGGCGTTGTATCGACCAGGGACACCTGAAAAAGGGACATGTTTCCCCTCGTAAAACAAACCGTCATAAATGATCTGCTTCTCTCCCCCAGCTTGTGGAATAATTGCTACAGTGACTCTGCTACTTGAGCAATAAGCCTCAGTAATGACATTATTTTTCCAGTATTCATCATTAAGGCTAGACGGAGCACTGGATGTCACCCCTCCTGATTTTCTGCACTCTTCACCTGGAATTGATACACCTGTCATCTCTTGTCCTCCTACGTCTCCCCCTGAAGGTGGAATATAGAACGTGACAGAAAAATGATAATCATGATGTTCCGGGAGAGGATGAACGAAGCCATAAAACTGGAACCAGAATGAGTTCATCACAGGGACAATATTCCGAGAAACGACATTACGATATGCTTCCATCACAGCATCACTTGTGCTTGTAAGGATGGTTGTCACGAGGAAAACAGCGACTACATAGAGCCGCGTCCGGAAGTTTTTTTTATTCTTAGTTCTCATCAGTTTTGAGATTCCAGTTACGTTTGATTGTGGGCAGGCTCAACCCCAATTCACGCGCGGCCTTTGACTGACTCAATCCGCCTGCTTTGGCTTCCTGCACACGCTTAAGGGTTTCAGTCGCTACAGGACGACCTAACTTCTTGCCTTCCTTCTTCGCCCGTGCGAGACCTTCTTTGGTACGTTCAATAATGCGGGATTTTTCGAACTCGGCGAAGGCTGAAAACATTTGCAGCATCAACTTTCCTTCCGCGCTGGTGAGATTACGCACTGGCAGATCCAACGATATAATATCGATTCCCTTTTCCACCAACATAGTGATTGTTTGCTGTACATCGAGATTATCGCGACCTAGACGATCTAGCTTCAACACTACCAGCCGATCACCGGATTCCAACTTATGGGTCACCATGTCAGCAAAACCTTTGCGCTTCATTGCCTGTACACCACCGGATACGGTTTCCGATACAACGCGATTATCAGTCACGTCATAACCAGCCTGACGGATCGCCATGATTTGGTTTTCTGTAGTCTGCTCACTGGTTGAAACACGGCAATATGCAAAAGTACGACTCATAACATCCCCTCAATTGGTGTCAATTAACGGTATCACAATCAATGATTGGTATCATAATGTCAATATGTTAATTTATTGATACCATTTTCGCGGGATGCTTACTGGTATCACAAAACGAACAATTTTTGATACCACAACAACAACCACCAGAAACACCCCATGGATATTTGGTAAAGATCAGGAGGAATATTTACAAGCGGGGAAAATCGGTCAGACCGATCAGACATAGCACCGTTGATATTTTTCTTCTGAGTACAATTTGGGGAGGGGGGACTTCTGGACTCTTCGCGGCGGCAGGGGGTTGGGTAAGTTGCCGGGAATTTTAACCGGCAGACCGTATGACGTACTAATTGTATTAGCTCAGACTTGATCTGAAGGTTTTCACTGGAAGCACTCAATTAAATCTGACAGTCTGCTTTGAGCGATCTGCGGACATTGCTGGCACCATTCTGTGTGAATCACCAGGGAGCAGGTCACTATCGTGTACTTTATCGCACACCAGGAAAAGGGTGTAAACAAAACCGCCAGACGGCGGTTTTGTCTGAATTGAAGTGAATGATTACAGCAAAGACATCTGATTGTTTTTCAAACGCGCCAGCTTGCCGCTTAAACTGATTTTGTCTTCTGCCTTTTCCAGATCGGTAGTTTTCATCATTTTTATCAGCGTATCAATATCGTCAGGCGTTTTAACTTTAATAAAGTCACGCATTTTGTTGACGAACACCACTGAATACTTATTTCGCAGAAGCAACTCTACTACGTTATTAAGCGTACCTGGACTCTTGCAGTCCCACACCATCAGGCCACAGTCTGCGTTCTCGGCCATCTGGATATCTTTAGCAGTGTAAAACTCACGTGTTCCGCGCTTGTAATCTGTTTTGACAACATTTACGGGCCACGCACCTAAGTTGTTTCGCGGCTTTGGCGAACTGCTGAAAACTGTAGTGGTTTCACAATTCAACGCAATAAGCGCTCGCTGAACTGATGAATCTACGCCGTTAGCGTCACCAACAACCACACGATACTTTTTGTCTACAATCTTCTTCAACCGCTCAATGATGAGCGGATCAAGTTCTTTAATGGTTATAGAGCCAGCAACGAAAATCGTCGTCATGGTTATCTCCAAGTAAGAGCCGCAACGTAAATATTACTGATTTTATTATAGCCGCTTAGCGCCGCACAAGCAGCCTCCATTGATGCTCCCGTATGGTATAGGTCATCAATCACTAAAACGTTCCATTGTCCTTGATTGGTGATAATAGGGTTCACGGAAAAGCTGTTCCCAATGGCTTCAACTTTTTCCTCTTTGGTATGCAGATTCTTAAGTGAAACACCACCAGGAGCTTTCAACAGGAGATTGTCAGAACAGGGAACACCGGCTAAGTTTGCCAGTGCCTGAGCAATCTCTGTAACAGGTTGTCGTGCACGGACATTAGAAGCAGCCATAGGAAGGATGAACCCAACCTTTTCAAACAGTGGATATGCTTCATCATAAAGGCATTGAGCCAGCGGATGAACCTGACTCCAGTCAGACCTGTACTTAAGCTGAAAGAGAGCTTCGCCCACTTCAGTACGCGTAGTGTCGTAAATGTTATGGCCCCACTCGTTTTGCCCTATCACCACGCTGTACTTGCTGTGCTTGTCCAGTACCACACCACGATTCCAGTTGCCCACAATGTCTTTGATGTTCACTTCCATCGGTGTTTCCCTCACTTGTTACAAGATATGAATGAAGATATGCCAATTAAGAAAATTCTTAAAGTGTGGTTTTAATGAAAGCGTCTGGGATGAAGGCTCTGACTCATAGGCGGTTTTACTGAACACCGGGAATAGTGCGTAAAAAACACTTCTTTCGGCTGCCATTTGGACGTTTACCACTTCTGGCTAGGGCTGCTTTTCTTGATGGTGTGAGTGTAAGTATCCCTGTAAAACGACCATCAATTTATAGAGAACCTCTGGCACTCCAACTTCTGCTTATGGCACTGAGCTGCCTGTCAGATTAGGTTTAGATCTGTGCCATTGCTGTGTCAGGTTAATACAACTAATTAAACGTACAGTTGCCGCCAGACGGAGCACCGATGAAAAGCTGCATCTTTTCGCAGGTCACGGCGATCTTCTGCCCCTTTATCAGCTTCGACGCCTTCGTCTTTTCTGAATCAGACATACTCAGGCTGACGGGCATAAAGCGGTTACCACTTTCAAGTTTAAGAACAACATCATTCGCGAAATTTTTTGTTATGTCCCGAACAGTTCCGGTCACTTCCACCTTACGACCACCAATGTTGTCATCGGCTGCAACCTCGTTAGCTTTATACAGTTCTGCCAGGTCTTTCGCCGTAGTCCGATACACACTTTCGTCAGACGATGTCGCCTTTGGTTTTACGACACCAGCTTGCTGGACTATAGGCATTAGCCCCGCAAGAGCCATCTTTCTAAAATCCTTCTGCATCAATGCATAAGCACCAACACCACCGCAACTATCTATTCCAATTTTATCTTTCGTTGCCAGAATCATTTTCTGTTTCTTAGCATTTTTCAGCTTATCCCCCATCTCAGCCCCAAAGACGATTGAATTGTAAACGGCGTAGTAGCTTTCCGTGTCGGTAACCATTCCTTTGGTGGCGCTAGCGCTGATGGAATCGATGGCTCTATCAATGGAGTTCTTTCCATCATCTGAAAGTACCTGGTCGCAACTGGCTGTAACAAGCGTTTTGACATAGGCAGACAGGTAATCAGGATATGGCTGGATTTCGCCTGAGGCAGCATCACCAGCTACGGATGAGAAAGTGCAGAACGCCAGAGACAACCCAATAATTTTTTTCATGCTTCTTCCTGTATGCAGATTTGACCGTTAAAATTCATAATAGATTTTATCGATCGAAATTATATTATCGATCGTTTTTATAGATCAATAATCCACATACACAACCAGCCATGCACCCAACGGCGAAGTGGTAAGAAGTAGAGAACTTCACTCCAGAAAAGGACAAGAAAATGAAAGGTTATGTACTGATTTTCTGCAGTTTGTTGTTGTCGTTTAGCGCCAGTGCTGGGCGCTAAACGATGAGCAATCCGGAACACTCAACCACGGCGAACGGGCAAACCCTGTGCATATACAGCAACAGCATTTACACCTTTACCTACGTCACCAGGTCGAAGCACTGCCCGTACAGCAAGAACTTTGACTCGGCCAACAACGAGTAAATTTGGGGGATGGTCATTAGCTGACAACATAGAACCGGCAGATGTACGATAGATAGATGTTGGGAGAGCAAAGAAAGGAAGTTACTAAACTCAGGTCTTGTTAATCTACAGGCAGCCGTTCACTCTTATTTAAATGAAACAGTAAATCTACCAGAAGAGCAGAGCACGTTAACCCACGAAAATATGCGTGATACTCGTTCAGGATATGCACTTGTCCACTTAGTGAATTCAGAGCCCTAACCAGGATTTAATCTTATATAACAGCCCCCCGGAATCTGATTTGTTGCTGCTTGCTACTGCATTGCGATTAGGTACTTCAGAGGCCTCGAGCTCATTTTCAGACACCGCGAGTTCACGTCTGGCCTTGGCTCTTCTGTCGTGCAGGCGACCCATTTTAATTTGCTCTTCAGTCATATCTCCGGCCCACACAATCGCCGAACACCTTATCCAATAGTGGGAGCGACACGGAAAGGTCCAGTTGCCGATGGAGGGCTTTAGAGAAATGGTTTCACCGTCGAACAGCATCTGCCAGTCGGTTGGAGAAAATGGAGTAAATACTTTTTGCCCACAGCCACACGCACAAAGATGTACGGCTGTAGAGAATTCCATCGCCAGATATAATTCCCCGGCTTTTAGGCGCTCCGGGAAACGATCGACAAAGACATGGGACAAGGCTTTAACCCTCATTTGCGACCTCGCTATTTCCCAGCTCATTAAGGTGTGTGATATACGTAGAGTGAAGTGCCTCGGTGCTGTCCACATAGAATCCACATAACCGTTTCCACATCCCTATAGCAAGCGTCGCGTTCAGCGCATTGAGATCAGCTATCTGTATGTTTGAACGATAGGCACCAACATCCACGTTTTCAGTCAGCGGCAATGTACGAACACCATGCTCATGATGTTTCTGAGTTAATGCAGTTACACGGCACGCCCCCCAGATTTTCTGCGTGTCGTTCACGATGTGAACACCCATGCCAACATCAATGATTGATGTTGGAGTACCCTGCAACTGATTCACTACCATCGCACGGACATCAGCGCGATCTACGCTGAGGAACACATAGTCAAAACTTTTGAGCTGTTCGACATTCTCAGCAGTTATCATACAAGAATGTGGCACGATCCCCCGATGAAGCTGGCTGTAAGTCTCATGCAAATAGTCGACTTTTTTTAAAGCCCGTTGCAGCGTCGAGAAGGGGACAGCACCAGGGAAACGGAATGCGTTATGCTGATGAAGTATATCCCCGTCGTACAGGTGGATTTGCTTTACTGGCATTTTAGCAATCTGATCCAGTATATATGCCCCCGTCCCTCCTAAACCCACCAACGCTATTTTGAGTCCTCTGAACTTCTCTGTTTGCGCAGCAATTCCTGCGCGTGACGATGCGGTGTCTATATAGACAAAGGCACTCTCTTCTTCGACAGCAACCACTGGCGCATAAGTTTGAGCTGTCACATCCGGGTCAATTACCTGAGCATGTCCACTCAACATTGCAACGTATAAGGTGACTTTCTCATAATAATCAGTGTAAGCCCCTGAGCGCGGTTTGGCAGAAAAGTAGTGATGCGCGATGAGTTCAGGCATCAACTCCCTTTTTTCACTATTATTGATGATGGAAACCAGAGGTTGCCCTTGTGAATCACAAGGGGTATCACCGGAAAAATAAGCGGTGTGGTCAGGGGGAACCATCGCAACATCCGCGGTCAAATTCAGCTGAAAAATTAACATCCCTATCTGAATTTCCCTTCTCGCATTAACATAGGGAATATCATTGACCAATAAAAATGCCCCGTTTACACAGATGTTATAGCCTTCATTACGCAAACGAAGGAGCTGCGGACTACGATTTATCAGTTGGTGTGACATTGATATGCATCCCCTGTTTGGTTTGAAGAAACTGGCCATCAACTAAGTTTTTAAGTGATGGATCACCATGACCTCTGGAATAAGTAACGGTGTATTGCGAATTAGGACCACTGCAAGCTTCAGGGAATTCCAAACGCACTACATCCCAATAGCTGAGATAGTGAACATGAACCACCTTGGGTACGGTATTCACGTAAATCGTGATATTGATTTCAGCTGTAGCGAAATGCTCTACACCAGGGCGCGTGAGATCAAATAGGTCCCGGTCCTTGATGAGTTCGTCTTCTCCACCCACAACAACCAGATAGACATCATTGTGCTCAACGTTGGCATTGGCGAGCTTCTTGAGAGTCAACCCGCTGATACATGGCCCTCCCCAGTCTTGGGCTTGATTATTAATGAAGAAACGAAACGAACGGTCACTTTTGAACGCTAAAAACTTTTCAACTCCTGCGCTACGAAGGTCAGTGGTTTCTGCTGGATTAAGTAATTCCAGCAACCCACTTTTCAGGTATTGGTATAGTAGATAATCATCAACGGGTTGCAGGTCTCCTGCTTTGAGTATCTGTTCCCCTGTTGGAACGGGATCCTCGATGACTACAGGCCGGAATTGAAGCGCATCATTGCCAATGAGTATCTGGTAGGGGCCATGATCTCTTACCTGGCGGCCATCTGAAACTGCCGCGTTTACATCTTCATTCTCTAAGCTATTAAATTGCGTCATGTGGCACTCCTTAAAATGTGATCAAGTGATATCAATTTAAGCAATGTGATCTGTTGCCTACTCAGACAACACTCTAATTACAAAAATACGACCCTCAGGTCGTTGTCTAACCAGACAACAGTGGACATAAATCTAAACCCGTTTATGATTAAACCATGAAACGAAAACTGTTGCCTGAATAGACAACAGTCTACTCCTAGTCATTTAAAAATTGCAAGAAGTTGAGGTACAAAATGGATCTGGCAGGTTTCATCGCCACCATGCGTGAAAGGAAACAATTAAGTTTCAGGGACTTAGAGAAAAAATCAGGTGACATTGACCATGCTTACATATGGCGACTCGAAAAAGGTGATCGGTCGGCTCCTTCTGAAGATGTTATCTTACGATTGAGTCATGCCCTTGAACTCAATGAAAGGGAACGTAATATTTTTAAGTTGCTATCGAACTCCGTAAACATCGAAAACTCCTTATATTCTCTCATGCTTTCGCGACTAGATATTCCATGGGAAGATTTTGAAGACGTCGCTACGATGAGCTTCAGAGGTGAACGTCCCAACACCGAGGAAGCTTGGCTGAAACGCATAGAGCTTATTCAACAGATGTAAGAGCTGGCTTCATATGGACGAAATACAGGCAATTAGCGCAGCAAGAAAGTTGCTCAAGGAGCAGGGAGTTTCTCAGGCCCCCATCAATGTCGATGCCCTAGCTCTGTCATTAGGTTTCAAAGTTTCAATAAAGGACTTGCCTGAAGGCGAAGCCGGAATTACTTTTGAACGAAGAGGTCAGAAGCACATATTCGTCAATCAGAATGATGGACTCCACAGACAGCGATTCACTATTCTTCACGAAATCGCTCATCATATTCTGGGGTTACCATCTGTACATGGAAGCAGCGTACCTTCCGACGAATTAGAGTGCTTTAAAAGTAGACCGCCAGAAGAAGTGCTTTGTGATACGTTCGCAGCAGAGTGCCTAGTACCCTGGCAACTAATCCAGCCCTTTGCGATACAGAGTGATTTTACACATGATAATCTAGCCAAATTGTCTAACTTTTTTCAGGCTTCAAGGTCCTGTGTTGCATCCCGTTTTGCTCAAGTGTCAAATGACCACTTGGCCTTCATTGTGGCTGAAGAGGGAATAGTTCAGTACGCCATTACATCCAGGGGACTTCGTGAAGCAAAAATATGGATAGCAAAAAAGATCCCTCTACCCCGAAATTCAGCTGCCGCCAAAGCAATAGGGCTGTCCTCTGACCAAGTAATAATCGCTGACCTAGATGGACTTGACTGGAGTGCTAGTGAGAATGCAAGCCGCTTTGTCTGCTATGAAGAGGCCACTTACTACGCCCCAAAGAAGCAGACCCAATCCATCGTTCTATTTGAAGAGATCGTCAAATCCTCAACAGGTACGAAACGGGAATCCCGCAGTGAAGACGATGATTTACTTGAGGAATTATCGGGATACCCTGGCTGGTCTAAATACAGATAAATATTTTGATTGACTGCCCCTTTTTCTTTACGCTTAAGCTTATTAGTCAAACCTTCGTTAGCAATGAGAACAAATATAAACTTCCACTGTTCGCTCATAGCAGAATCAAAGGAAGATCTCTTCAACCTCAATACTTGCGAGTAGGTTCGTTAGAGTGGCTGGGTTTGATCCCAGCCTTCCTTTTCTTTGTTAACCAACGTAATCAGTCATACAAAGGGAGATGCAGAGTGAGTAACAATCCAGACACTGTAGATACCAGACCTGTGGTTGAACGAAGCCATCTTTAAGATCTTTTTGTACATAAAAAGCCCTGTATCACCATGGTCTTTATTTTGTGCGATTAAGTCACGCCCAGTGAAGAATTAAAGCTCTCCGTGATGCAATAGCATGTAATCTTTGATTAGAAATTCATCATATTTAGCTGGCAAAAGAGCCACTTCCCCCCATCCTAGTTGGGGTGTCATGTACCCCATTCCAACCTCATCGACTCGGCTATAAAAAACAATTATCCGACCGAGGTTGTTTTCATTGAAAAATCCTCTGCCCTCAGCTGTATCATTAGTAATCCGTATCCTGAAATCCTTAAACGATGTCCCTTGGATAATCTTCAACCAGACATTGCTATGGCCTGAAAACCTTTCAATCTTTCGAAATTTACCAAAATAGAATGCTGGCTCAGCGCAAGCCTCAGTTATATCATTGATTTCTTTCAGTGAATCACACAACCTGTAACGCTTAGCTCTACCATCCTGACCAACAAGGTAGATCTCTCGGTAATAATTGTGATCGAAATTGACGCATAGAGACTGGACACTTGTTACCTGACTCGGAACCTTGAAGGATTCACCATGATGGCGGGAAATAGGCAATGAAACTTCTTTGCCATTTTTTCTTTCGAAATGTGAATCTACAGGAACTTCGTCACCTTCAGAAACTATTCTGGGGTTGTTGTCCGGACGAGACTCGAGAAAACCACTTATGACAATGAGCTCCTCATCTTCAACTGCTTTTTTTGCATCTTCCTGAGATGAGTATTTTTTGTACTGAATAGGTCCGCATCTCAGGCTACAGAAAGGCGCATTGTCATCTTTAAGATGTTTGTAATAGGCCGGAACTTCATTTGTAGTCATGCTCTTGTCGGGATCAGCTGGTACTCGAGTTATATGTTCATAACAGGAAGGACAAAAAATATATCCTTTCATGTGCAGTGAGTAAGCCAAGGGCTCAATGGTATTTCTTTTGAGAGCAAGAAGCGTATGCTCGCCTTTAATCCAGTCCGGATCGTAGTATGCGTAAGCGATCCTGCGAGTAGGCATAATAGACCTTCCCTATCAGTGAGTTATTTATATAACTTACAGATTATCACTTTTAAAAACATCACTAAATCCACACAGCTCACAAAAACATCAGTATTTAAATGGGTTACATGCTCCATATTCTAGTACTTTCAATGGTTCTGTTAATCAGTTCCTTCATAGCAACTCGACCAACCCAACTAACCTCGTAACATCAACGCCTTTTCCATATCGGTTGTAAGTGATCGTGGCATTCGAGTGTCCGAGCACTTGGGACGCAAACTGCTCTGGGAATCCCTGCTGTTTAAATGTAGTGGCTGCATAATGGCGCAATGAGTGATACTCAGGCAAACCATGCTTACCCCTGAACCGTGTAAACCAACGGCTAAAATAGTGACCATAGCTACCAAGATGCAAGGTTAGTTCAGGGAACAAATGTCCTTTTCTATCGGAGATGAAATCAAGCAAACCAAGCGTCAGGAGTTGTGAATGGATCGGAACGAATCGCCGCGAACTGACTGTTTTAAGTGTCTGATTCGGATTCAAATTATCTACACGGAAGCACCAAACCCCGTCAACTTTCATCACGTCATTGTGGTATAGCTGGCATATCTCATTTTGCCTCATACCAGAATAACGACCAATCAGAATGATCCAGCGCTTCCAATCCTTAACACCTTGCAAAGCAATGTGTAAAAGTTTCAGATCGTTGAGTGTGTACGCTGGACGGCGATCTATCGGCGCAGTAGTTTCCTTTATTCCCATTCCCTCAAAAGGGTTACGGATATCTTCATCTGTGCGAGTAGCAAGCCATTTATAAAATGCTGAGTTCTTCTTGATGTAACGATTTCTGGTGGAAGCTGAACCTTCAAGGCTATCAACAAACGCCGCCGCGCTTTTCTTGCTGAAAGGCTCCGTTGTGGAATTCAAATATGCAGTCACACACCTGTTGATTGTCAGTATTTCTCGCTCACCAACCGACCCCAATTTAGAAGCGACGTACTTATCAAGCTCGCCCTTCAGGCTCTTGAATGGCTTTTTCTGTTGTGGTTGTTGGAAGGAAGCAGACGGGGTTGCAGTGTGTGCCGGGATGGACTGCGGAACGCAGTGGAAAGGTTGTGAGGTGAGATATTTCTCCACACGGAGCAAGGCTTCACGCTTGGAACGTGTGCGAAGAGAAATACGAATTTCACGGCGTTTCCGAGGTGTCAGGTAGACCCTACGGTAGTACCAGATCCCGTGACGGGAAAGCATAAGATGCGACATTGATTAGCGTCCTAAGTGATACATAAAAGTTGTATCACCGCCGTTTCAATGCACGAAAACAGAGGGTTACATGATGGATATCATGCACTTAGCACAAATGGGTGGGGGCCCTGCCAGCTACATCCCGGCACACACGTCGTCTGCCCTGGCTGCTTCCTTCCGGACCTGACCTGGTGAACAGAGTAGCGTTGCGGGAGAACCAACAGAGCCCCCATTGAGAGCGTTGTTAACCAACGCGCTGGCGCATTATCCCTATGCCGCCCGTCAATTGCAAGCCATGGGCATCTGGATGCTGGTTTATTGCGCAAACTTAAGCGGCAATCGCCTTCATCTTCGTTTACCATCACACTTCATTACGACCCACTGGAGTGATAAATGGACGAACATGACTCTTTCCCGCAACGCGTGTGGCAAATCGTGGCCTCCATCCCGGAAGGGGTTGTGACCACCTACGGTGAGGTAGCGCGTCTTGCAGGCTCTCCGCGTGCAGCACGTCAGGTCGGTGGCGTTCTGAAGCGGCTCCCGGAAGGAAGTGCTTTGCCGTGGCATCGAGTGGTGAATCGTCACGGTGCCATTTCGCTTACCGGGCCGGATTTGCAGCGCCAGCGTCAGGCGTTATTGTCAGAAGGTGTGCAGGTGTCAGGTTCGGGACAGATCGATTTGCAGAAATACCGTTGGGTGTACTGAACCCTCTCCCGCAGGAGAGGGTAAAGGCAGGAATTACAGCTGCGTAGGCGGGGTTGCGACGGCCGGCTGGTTAGTCTGAGGCGCAAGCGGAACTTCCGTTTGCTGCACCGGGACCAGATTCAGGTCAACTTTTGTTCCACCGTTGTTAATCGCTTCGTGCACCGTGTCGGTAATAAAGACCAATTTATCGTTGATCGTTACCGCCGCACTCAGCAGGATACGCGCATTTGGCTGCACATCTGCTGGGTTGTAAGGCAGTACGAAGCTAAATGGCGCCTGTTTACCCTCGGTGCGAACCGCACGCTGCGCCAGCACTTTCGACGGTGCATCAGCCAGTGAAGCATCAGACAGTGTTACCGTTAATACCGCATCCGGCGGCAGAGCCACTCTTTGCTTGATCCAGATTGTACCAGATACATTTGGCTGCTGAATTGACTGCTGTGAAAGTGTATTAATCCCGTTCGGGTCAGCTGCAGGCACCGGCACCTGAGCGCTCTTACCTGCACAGGCGGACAACGCCACCGCAATAGCTATACCACTTAGCATAGGCACGAGTTTCATTGAAGTCTCCTTATCATCAATGCACCAGCGGGATCGATCCCATCCGATGTCGTTTCATTCACATAACGTATTCAAGTGTGGCACAAATCAATGATTAACGCCTGAATTCTCCCCGATATTCAGACTAATCTACCCATCGGACCACTTTCATTTCTGCGTTATACTCTGCGTATCTTTCGCCACGGCGTTTATTGAGGACGATTATGAGTCAGGCACTGAACAATCTGCTGACATTACTGAATCTGGAAAAAATTGAGGAAGGACTCTTTCGCGGACAGAGCGAAGATTTGGGTTTACGCCAGGTCTTCGGTGGGCAGGTCGTGGGACAAGCGCTGTACGCAGCCAAGGAAACCGTCCCGACTGACCGTCTGGTGCACTCCTTTCACAGTTACTTCCTGCGCCCTGGCGATAGCGCAAAACCCATTGTCTATGACGTTGAAGTGCTGAGAGATGGCAACAGTTTTAGTGCTCGCCGCGTGGCAGCCATTCAACATGGCAAACCGATCTTTTACATGACCGCCTCTTTCCAGGCACCTGAACCGGGCTATGAGCATCAAAAAGTGATGCCGCCAGCCCCTTCGCCTGACGATCTCAAATCGGAAACCGATATCGCCCGCGCGCTGGCGCATCTGCTTCCGCCGCAGGTAAAGGAGAAGTTCCTCTGCGATAAGCCGCTTGAGATCCGCCCCGTTGAATTCCATAACCCGATGAAAGGCCACACTGCAGAACCGAAACGTCAGGTCTGGATGCGTGCCAACGGTACAGTGCCGGAAGATCTCCGCGTTCATCAGTACCTGCTGGGCTATGCGTCTGACTTTAACTTTCTGCCTGTGGCGCTGCAGCCGCACGGCGTGGGGTTCCTGGAAAAAGGGATGCAGGTCGCCACCATCGACCACTCGATGTGGTTCCACCGTCCATTCAACATGAATGAGTGGTTGCTGTACAGCGTGGAAAGTACGTCGGCATCAAGCGCTCGCGGCTTTGTACGGGGAGAGTTTTATACGCAGGATGGCGTGCTGGTGGCCTCGACGGTGCAGGAAGGGGTGATGCGTAATAGAGGGTGATGTTGTGCGGCCTGATGCCCTCACCCTGACCCTCTCCCACGGGGAGAGGGAATACACACTAAAAACGGCAACCGAAGTTGCCGTTTTGCTGTTTATTACGCGTTATACGCATTCTCGCCGTGGCTGTTGACGTCCAGACCCTCGCGTTCCTGCTCTTCCGGTACGCGCAGGCCGACAGTCATGTCCGCCAGCTTATAGCCAATAAAGGCCACGACAGCAGACCACACAACGGTGATGGCAATACTTTCCAACTGTACCAGCACCTGGTGAACCATGGTGACGCCTTCCGCATAACCCACGCCGCCCAGTGATTTGGCTGCAAAGATCCCGGTCATGATACAGCCGACAATGCCGCAGACGCCGTGGACGCCAAATACATCGCAAGGGTCGTCAACGCGCAGAACACGTTTCAGAGCGGTAACGCCCCACAGACCCGCAAGGCCTGCAACCAACCCCACCAGCAGCGCACCACCTACACCCACGTAACCACAGGCTGGTGTGATACCGACCAGACCGGCAATAGCACCCGAACAGGCACCCAGCAGAGACGGTTTACCGCGAACGGCCCACTCGCCAAAGACCCAGGAGAGGATTGCACCCGCCGTTGCGACAACGGTGTTCACGAAGGCCAGCGCGGCGATTTCGTTAGCGGCACTTGCAGAGCCTGCGTTGAAGCCAAACCAGCCAAAGTAGAGAATCGCCGTACCGGTAAACACCATCGGCAGGTTGTGCGGCTTGAACGCTTCTTTCCCGAAGCCCACACGTTTGCCAATCAGGTAGGCACCCACCAGGCCCGCGACTGCGGCGTTGATGTGTACAACGGTGCCGCCCGCAAAGTCCAGCGCACCATGGCTCGCCAGCAGACCGCCGCCCCATACCATATGCGCGATAGGCACATAGGAGAGCGTCAGCCAGACCACCACGAAGATCAGAACGGCAGAGAAACGAATACGCTCAGCAAGCGCACCCACAATCAGCCCGACGGTGATGCAGGCAAACGATCCCTGGAAAGCAACGTGGATGTACTGATAGAAGCTGCCCATCAGCGCGGTCAGCTCGATATTTTTCAGCATCACCCAGTCGAAGTTACCAAAGAACGCATTACCCGTGCCGAACGCCAGCGAGTATCCGTAAACTACCCACAGCACGCAAACCAGCGCGAACGTTACCGCAACCTGCGTCAGCATGGAGAGCACGTTCTTGCCGCGGATCAGGCCGCCGTAGAACAGCGCAATGCCCGGAATGGACATGAACAGCACCAGCGCGGTGCTAATCATCATAAAGGCGTTATCGGCTTTGTCTGCCACGGCAGGCGCAGCCAGAGCCAGGCCCGGCAGCAGTGCCAGCGACCCCAGAGCCGTTTTGAGTGTTGCTATCTTCATTTTCTCGATCCCTATCACTGTGTGCCAGGAGTTACTTACAGAGCCGCTTCGTCAGATTCGCCGGTACGAATGCGAATGACGCGCTGCAGTTCGGCAACGAAAATTTTGCCGTCGCCAATTTTGCCGGTGTAGGCCGCTTTGCTGATGACATCAATGACCTCATCAAGCTGGTCATCCGCAATCGCGACATCGATTTTTACTTTTGGCAGGAAATTCACGCTGTATTCCGCACCGCGATAAAGCTCGGCATGACCCTTCTGACGACCAAAGCCTTTCACTTCGGTGACAGTCAGTCCCTGAATACCCATTGAAGACAACGCTTCACGTACGTCTTCGAGTTTGAATGGTTTGATTACAACCGTAACCAGCTTCATAAATCCCCTCCAGTCAGAATTCGGTAATGGCCGCAGCTAACACGTAAGGGACATTGCAAGGGGTGTGCCAGAATTGAAAACAGCGAGAAAATGGCGGGCGATGAGCCAGGAATGGGGTTCAATACCGAACGGGTGAAAAAAAACGCACCATGGCAGTGCACAGTGCGTTTCAGTTTTGCACCAACAGGAATGACTGTTAGCAGCTTGCCTGTTTTTGGTGCATCAGGCGCTCAGCGACTCTTCTTCGCGCGCGCTGGCTGCCAGCTCTTCACCTGCCAGCTGCAGCTGGTACATCTGCCAGTAGCGTCCTTTCTCTTCCAGCAGTTGTCTGTGCGTACCTCGTTCAACGGCCTGTCCACGATGCAGCACCAGGATGGTATCGGCATCGACAATGGTTGAGAGGCGATGCGCGATGACCACCAGCGTGGTGTGATCCCGAACAGCGGCCAGCGCCTGCTGGATGGCCTGCTCGGTACCGGAGTCAATGCTGGCCGTCGCTTCATCGAGAATCAGCACCTGCGGCGTTTCAATCAGCACGCGCGCCAGGGCCAGCAGCTGTTTCTGCCCTACGGAGAGGTTATTCCCCTGCTCGCCTAGTTTCGTATTGATACCCTCACTGAACCCGCGCGCCAGATCGGCCAGCTGCACTTTCTCCAGCACCTCCCAGACCTGTTCCTGGGTAAAAGGCCGACCCAGCGTGACGTTAGCGTAGAAGGTATCGGCCAGTACGACCGGGTCCTGTTGCACCATGGCGACGCCCTTACGCAGCACATTGTGGCTGAGTGATGCAAGCGGGCGTTCATCGAGGCGGATCTCACCTTGCGTTAACGGATAGTAGCCCATTAACAGACTGGCGAGCGTGCTCTTGCCGCTGCCGGTATGCCCCACCAGCGCCACGAAGCCGCGCGACGGTACCTCAAGATTAATGTCCTGTAAGACAAGCTGGTCATCGCGGTAAGCAAACGAGACCTTATCAAAGGCAATCGAACCGCTTTGCAGAGGACGTTCATCATCGCCATAGGTTTGACGCGGTCTGTCCATCAGCTCGAACACGCGTTCACCGGCGACCACCGCCTGTTGCAGCATCGATTGCTGAGTAGTGAGCTCAATCAGGGGTTCGTTAAGGCGCCCCAGATAGCTGATGAAGGCATAGAGTACCCCAACCTCAATGGTTCCACGCGTTGTCAGCCCAAACAGCATCAGCAGGCCACAGAGGACCAGCGCCGAGAACAGGCTAAGCAATGGACGCAGCAGGAAGCCGTCCAGACGTAACGTCTGCATACGCGCCATATAGTGCGAACGGCTGGCTTCACCCATGCGCTCGCCAAAGCGCGCCTGCTGGCGGAACTGCTGGATGACGCTCATGCCGTTGATCACTTCATTGAAGCCATCATTGATGTCGGCCAGGTAAGCGCGCACCCGGCGAACAATCGGCGTGCTGTAGCGCTGGTAGATCACCATCACGATCAGCACCGCCGGGAAGATAGTGATCGCCACCAGCGCCATACGCCAGTCGAGGCTGAACATGGCGACCAGCATCGCACCGATCAGCGCGGCGCTGCGCAACACGGTTGCCACTACGGTGACGTAGAGATCGCGGATCACTTCAGTATCGTTGGTCACGCGCGAAATCACCTGCCCGACCGGCTGGGTGTCAAACTCGCTCAGCGGCTGGCGCAGCGCGGCATCCATAACATCCGTACGCAGCTGCTGCACCACGCCCACGGCTGCCCGGTTAAAGAGCAGCGACTGGGCGTAGTGCAGCCCTGCCGCCGTTAACTGTAGCCCAACGTAGGCCACGCCTAAGCCTGCGACCAGCCCCCACGGCAGATAGCTTTTCGCCACCATATTGTCGATGAAATAGCTGATAAGCAGGGGGCCGCTGACTTCGGCAATCGCCGCAATCCACAGCAGAAGCACGGCAACCGAAAGCGGTTTACGCCATGGCGAACCGTAGGCCAGAAGGCGTTTGAGCGTCGGCCACATTGTTCCGAGCTTACGCATGGGTCGCCTCCTCATCCAGCGCCGCTTCCAGCTGCTGATAACGATACATGTCGCGATACCAGCCCGGCTGTTCCGCCAGCTGCTCGTGCTGCCCGCGCTGGGCGATATGCCCGTGCTGCAACACCAGAATTTCACTGGCTTCCGTCAGCGCCGACAGGCGGTGGGCGCTGATGATTACCGTGCGTCCTTCTCCCCACTGACGAAGATTGTGCAGGATCTGATGCTCAGTACGGCCATCAACGGCGGAAAGCGCATCGTCCAGGATCAGGATTTCAGCATTCAGCAGCAGCGCACGCGCGATCGAAATTCGCTGCTTTTGTCCGCCGGAGAGCATCACCCCGCGCTCGCCGACTTCCGTTTCATAGCCCTGCGGCAGACGCAAAATATCGTCATGGACGCTGGCTAAGCGCGCCACATGTTCAATCTCGTCCTGTGTTGCCGAAGGATGACCGAGGGCGATATTGTTCGCGATGGTATCGGAGAATAAAAACGGCGTCTGGCTCACCACCGCCAGGCGGCTACGCCAGCCGTCCAGCAGCAGGTTCGACAAGGGAATGTCATGAAAACGAATATCGCCCTGCGTCACGTCGAAGTGGCGCTGCAGCAGAGAGAGAACGGTGCTTTTTCCGGCTCCCGTTGGGCCGCAAATTCCCAGCATCTGTCCGGGCTGCAGGGTGAAGTTCACGTTTTCGAGCACCGGATGCGTTGTTTGCGGATAGCTAAACGACTGAATATCGGCTTTCACGGTCCCGCGCCCGTCGGGAACGGCTTCGCTGCCGTCCTTCACCACCGGCGCTTCCGCCAGCATCGCGCGAATACGGCTGTACGCGGCGCTGCCGCGCTCAACGATGTTAAACATCCACGCCAGCGCCAGCATCGGCCAGATCATCAGCCCCAAATACATGGCAAAGCTGGTCAACTGACCGAGGGTCATGGAACCCTGCACCACCATCCAGCTCCCGCCGCCAATCGCCAGCATATTCGCCATGCCGATGGCGATATAGATCGTCGGGTCAAACCGGGCATCAATACGCGCCACGCGCATGTTTTTCGCGCCGGTATCCGCCGCATCGGCCGCAAACAGTGCGGACTGCCTGTCTTCCAGGCCGAAGGCTTTGATCATGCGGATGCTGGTCATACTCTCCTGGGTGCGATCGTTGAGCGATGAAAACGCCGCCTGCGCCAGCTTGAAACGCTCGTGGAGCTTTTCACCGTAGCGGTTGATCGCCAGCGCCATCAGCGGCATTGGCAGCAGCGCCAGCAGGGTCAGTTGCCAGCTAATCTGGGTCGACATCACAATCAACACCGCGCAGCCCATGACCAGTGAATCCACCAGCGTCAGCACCCCTTCCCCGGCGGCAAAGACCACGCGGTCCACGTCGTTGGTGGCGCGTGCAATGAGGTCACCGGTCCGGTGGCGCAGATAAAATTCAGGATGCTGGCGGCTCAGCTGGCGGTAAAAATCTTCACGCAGCTCAACGGCCAGCTGATAGGACGCACCGAATAAGAGCACGCGCCAGACGTAGCGCAGCAGGTATACAATCACCGCGGTCAGCACCAGCGTGCCGACCCACATCAACACCCGTGCGGTGGTGTAATGCTGTTCGGTGACGCCATCCACGACGTACCCCACCACTTTCGGCGGGATCAGCTGCAGGATGGCAATGATAATAAGCAGGCATACCGCGCCGAGGTAGCGTTGCCACTCCCGACGAAAGTACCAGCTTAATTGGGCAAATAATCGCACGCGGTTTGTTCCTGAAGGTATTTTTCGAAGTTATTCAATGGGTAATGCTGTGGTGTATTTTATTTATTACATATATTCCTGTTGAAACTGTAGAGAGGTTAGTCTCTAATGGCTTCTC
>ERZ1106983.1391-NODE-1391-length-21414-cov-2.765532_pt1 | contig 21414 bp, 17 predicted proteins | sample MGYA00403693_ERZ1106983 | MGnify/ENA primary metagenome ERZ1106983 (study PRJEB35170, sample SAMEA104062420) | human gut metagenome | biome: human gut; feature: human-associated habitat; material: faeces | place: Denmark | collected 2012-07-13 ...
TTGAGTGGCTGTTGGAGGCGACCGAGGAAAATCAACAGAAGATAATTGATGAGATGCAAAAGCTGCATCCGGTGCTACATTTCATGAGATTATATTATTTGACTCAACCGATAAACTGGAGTATGAAGCAAACGTTTTTGCTTCTGAGTTACTACTGACCGATGAAGCGGTACTCGAAGCACTGAATGACGATATGTTTTTCTTCCAGGCAGCCAAATATCTCTACGTTCCATCGGAATTGCTTGATTTTAAATTCCGTATCTTAAAACGCAGAGGATACAAAGTTGAATCTCCACTGGTATCAAATGGCGATTTCCTGAAAAAATTAGAAAAACAGATGCCGGAGGTACAGAGCTATGACTCCTAAAAATGATAACTACGAACACAACCTATATTACACCCAGCATAAGTGGCTTCCGCATTTCTTTTATGGAGCAACAGCTCCACTTATGAAAGAAATACAAGAGCACAAAGGGCAACTCTTTGTTGATCTTTTCCACGCTATGCACAAGGATGAATCAGATTATCACTGTCCAATTATTTCTTCAGATTTTAAAATTGCTTCTCATATGGATGGTTCTCAGAACATCTTGCAGATTATTATGCCAGAACCTTTAGGTCATCTGTATTGTAGAAGCGTATATCTTTGTCATAACACAAACACCAAAGACAAATCCTATTTTACTGTAGAACAAACCCGTTCTGGTGACTATTACATATGTTCCTGGTTGGATAGCGGTGCACATATAATATATGAAGAAGCTCCACCTTCTTTCAAAGATGAACTTGATCATATTAAAAACTTTTTTGTGTCTGGATTTCATTTAGAAAATGCACTTGCAATAACAGTTCCACAGAAAATATCATAAAATTTATCAAAGGCTGATCAGTACGACCAGCCTTTCCGACTACATTAATACTTTACATACAATATTTTTTATATGCTTCCATAATTTCCATTTGTATCTCATCTCGAAATCGTTTAGGTCCAATCACTTCACATTTATTTATATGCGCCATAATCCAAGTATGCATCACCGACGGAATAGAACTAATCCTAACTGTCATACCGCTATAGTTTTTCCTTAGCAACATAGCATCTTTCCCAAACGTCTCTGCTATTTCCTGCCACAAATCCGCCCCACATTCGATTTCATACTTTTCTTGCATCTCTCCCTTTTGAAATATGTAGTGATTTGCATACTGACTCGGATTTAATCCCCCAAAAATCATATCTACACCTCTTTCCAAAAGGACGATATCTTTCATATGATCAATCCTAAAATGTTCCAGCTGTTCAGCATGTTCTCTTTTGGCCAGAATATAGTAATTACCTTCTGCCCAAATGGTCACATATGGGCTCAAGACAATATTTCCTTCTGTCACTTCTACTAATTTCTGATCAACACCATATTCTAAAAGTCGTACGCTAACTTTACACCCCTGATTAATAGCTACATTCAGTGCATCGATGTTATAGAATAAGTGCTTACTGACAATCTTCTTTTCAGATTTTACAAACACTGTTTTTTGCAACATCCTACCTTGAAATATGCTTTGAGAGTCAATCAGCTTCTTGATTATTACTTTACCAGTATCTTCTTTAATCATATCCGATGCTGCAACAGCATCACACAAAAGACGTATTTCCGATAATTCAAATTCACGATCAATTAAATAATATCCTTCTCGATTATCCTGATAACCTTCAATCTCAATTCCCATACTTCGAAGTGCTTCTATATTTCGATAAATTGCCCTTCTTTCCATATCCACATCATATATGATTTTTAATTTTTCTCGAATTTTTTCTGCCGATAATATATGATTCTCGTCTGTATATTTTTTCAAAACTTCATATAAACATATTATTGTTGCTTTTTGAGCTATCATGCTACACCTACTTCATTTGTTTTTTATCATTATACTAGCACTTTCCATTTTTCACAACTTTCTGCTGTGCTATTTTTGGCACAGCGTTTGGAACACGAATGGTAAACACAATATGATATATTGTCAATATCAAAAATATGGAGGTCACTTATGAATTTACCTGTTATTGAAAATGCACTTCAAAACATAAAAAGCACGTGTCAGGATAGACTCAAAAAAATATATTCTAAGGGTATACCCGAAGATATTAACTCACGTTATGAAAAAGAGCTATTCTATTTAGAAGAGTCGAATCTCATTGATGATTTTGAAATATTCCGACTCCTTTCGGATGAAACCAAAAAAAATTCAACCATCATTAATGTACGCGGAACACTTTCTGGTTCTCTTTTATATTATCTTCTTGGAAATAATAGTTTTAATCCTCTTCAACCACATTACTATTGCAACCAATGTGGATATTACGAAGTTGTAGATACTCATTTATTTGGTATAGATCTTCCGCCTAAGAAATGCCCTCATTGCGGAAAAGAGATAATGGCAGACGGATATAACTTATCAATAGAAAGTGTCTGGGGAACTAATGGAAAAAAACTAATTTCATTCGAATATAATGTTAATACCGAATTTCTTCCATTTGCGCGACGTGTTATTCAGGCTGCATACCCTAATAATTCAATTGTTCCGTGGGGAATGTTTCAACTAGATCCTAGTTCAGGTGTTCCACATCCAGACGACCGAATCATTGGAATTGGCTTGGCCGGTTATGCCATTTTACCTGTCGGAAACACAATTCAAGATTATCCAGACCTAATTTCCTATTTGGAAAATGGAGACGCATGTATTACTGGTGGTGGATGGGAATTAGAAGAACACCTATTAAAAGCTGTTCGCCTTTTCTCGTTGGAATTTCTAGATGAGTTAATACAGCTTCAAAGAGCTACTGGAATCTATGCCAATGATCTTGGTTCTGCAGAACTCCGAAATATTACCTGGAGTAATATATACAACACCGCTATTCCAAATAGCAATTCAAGAATGTTATTTCATGAATTTAAACCAAAGACCTATAAAGACATGGTCGCTTTTGACGCAAGTTCGCATAATTCTTATGAATGGCAAGGAAATGATTACAATTATATCGATTTGGGCGAATATAAAAAAATGGTTTCAACAGATACTTTCAAAAAGTATCCTTGTTTTACAAGAGAAGACTTTTTTGATCACATGATCAAGATGGGGGTTGAACGCACTCTTGCGTTTGAAACATCTGAAAAAATACGAAAAGGACACGCAAACTCTTGTGGAAAATATAAAGAGCAATTCTTTGAATTGCCAATACCTGATGAGATTAAAGAAATTGCCCAATATTACCGCTACGTATTCCCTCGTGCTCACTGCATCGAATATATATTAATATACGCAAAACTAGCTTATTATGCTAAAACTGACAGTCGTGCTTTCAGCAAAATCGTCTTCAAGAAAAAATAAAAAGGACGAGGCTTTCTTTTCACAAGAGGGTCTCGTCCATTTTTTACCAATTATTATTTAATTTGCTTACTCTCACCAGTCCTATAGTTAATTTCTATACCTGGTTGCACGTTATAACAATATACGCAGAAACATATCCCGTCTCCACTGTCTTCAACAGAATACGCTTCTATTAGCACGCCACTTGCTAATAAATTCTGTCCTTCAAAAACTGGTGTCACTCGATATAACACATGATTGTCGTTATTGTCCAAATATTGTGCCACCTGTTCTTCAAAAGGTAACATTCCTTCAACATTCATGTATCGTGTTCCTGTGATCAAATTTTTTTCATTCGCGTTTTCTGCCGTCAAACAGTGAGCAATCAAATGACACCGGTTATAAAGATACGGAGGCGAAGAATTTACAATCCCTTCGTACTTTGCCTGTACCCAGCCCGATGGTTTGATACTACCAATTTCACCACGTTCTTCTGTTGGCATTAACTCTCTACTAATATTTGCAAATGCCACACCACACCGGCCCAATGAGTCTAAATCAGAATATAATTCAAATGTTTCTCTATTCAGATCTTTCTCTGTGAAAAATGGCTTATTATCGTTAATCTCGCAATATGCCTGACCATTATATTCTGGAATTTTTATCTCATCAAAATCAACTGATGTAGTAGATTGTAAAAAGAATCCTTTGCCAGCCACTGCCATTATTGCCACAACAAGAATTGCAACAATCAAAGTAGCCGTTTTCTTTATTTTATTTTTCCGTTCCTCGGCTCGTTGCCTTCTTGTTACATACTTTTTAATCATCTTTGAAACCTTGACTTTTTGTTCAGCCCATATCCGATTATTCCACCAATGATACCACCTACGATATGTGCCATATTTGAAATATTATCTTGCAGAGCTACACCTTCATAAATCTGTTGTCCAATAAAGAAAACAGCCACGAGTATGAAAGTCAGCGGAATCTCCCCTTCTTTAAATCCTGTAAAAGAAGATAATAATATAAAGGCAAACACTACACCGCTCGCACCGCACAAACCAACTCCAGGAAAGAGTACTGCGTTGATAATACTTGTGACCACTGCTGTAATCGCCACTACTGCTGCCAATGTCTGTGAAGAATACTTTTCCTCAAGCATTGGTCCGAGCAATAAAAGATAACTCATATTACCAATTAAATGTGACCAATCCGCATGTCCAAAAATATGTGTAAATGCACGCACCCATGTCATCGGTGAAATCAGCGGTGAACGATATGTCATAAATATAGCCTGTCCTGATGCACCGGAAGTAATGTAGTTTAGAAGTGTGGCTACAAAGCTAATAGCTACCAAACAAAGCACGACCGGCGCATTAAACTTGATTTTAAATTTTTTCTTCATGACCTTATCTTGATCCAGCCTCTAATAAAGCATGTTTCAATTCATCCTCAATCTTAACAAGCTCTTCCTGTGCTTCTGCACGACGTTTTGAGCCTTCTTCATGAATCTTCACAACTTCATTGATAGAAGTAATAATATCTGAATTTACCTTTCTAAGAGTTTCAATATCGACAATTCCTCTTTCAGAAGCTGACGCTGCATCGATAGCTCCTTGTTTCAAGGTTTCTGCATTACGTCTGAACATTTCATTTGTCATTTCATCTAATGCACTTTGCGCATTTAATGCACGTGTAGTATGTTCGATTCCAAGTGCAAGAACCATCTGATTTCGCCACAACGGAATCGTATTGATAATATCTGATCGCAACTTATTGACAACTTCCTGATCAGCATTTTGAAGTAATCTAATCTGTGGAGCCATTTGAATAGATACTAGTCTCGTAGTTTCCAAATCAAAAATACGTTTTTCAAAGCGCTGGCATGCATCCTCATAATCTCTATATAACTGGATATCCAACTGTTCCTGTGTTTCTTCTGCTTTATCTCTTAATTCAACAAGTTGTGTATTGCGTGCAATTTCCAATGCTTTCTTTCCAGCAATTATGTACATGGTCAATTCTTTATAGAATTGTAAATTCATATCATACATCTGCTCAAAGATATAAATATCCTTTGTCAGAACCTGCTGGTGTCTTTTTAGATCCTTCTCAATCTTCTTGATGCTTGTTTCTGCGTTTTCATAATTTGCAATCACATACGTAACTTTCTGTTTTCCCTTTTGGAACAGTCCAAAAATACCTTTCTTCTCTGGCGCAACAGTGCTATTAATAGCCACTCTTAACTCGCGAAGACTATCTCCTACTTCACCAAATTCTTTTGCTTTTGTCGTTCCAGTAATGGATGCAGAAAAAGTTGAAAATCCTTTTTGAGCTCCTGCTCCATAGGAATTTACCATCTTAAGATTAGAAACATCAATCTGCTTCACAAATTCAGCAACCTGTTTCTTTTCTTCTTCTGACAACATAGATTCATCAACCGAACCCGCTGATGCTACTTCTCCACTATCCACTGCTACTACTTCTGATTTTTCCAATGAAGGTTCCATAAAAGATAAATCAATTTTTCTTTCTTCTGAATCTAATGTCAAAGTAGGTGCTCCTACGCCCTTCATTCCCTGGTCCATACTAGATTGTTTTTGTGTATCTGTCATAATAACTTCCTCCATTGTTTATTTTATTCTAAAAGCAGGATCTATAAATCCATCCTGGCCAAGAATTTCTGTTAATGCTTCAGCACGAGCAGTTGTATCAACAATCGCATCACGATAGATATCAACTACTTGTTGTTTTGCAGCCATAGATAATTTTCTTACTGCAGTAATTACTTTTTCATACACCGGATTAATCTTTTCCTCACCAAGTCCGGCTTTTTCATATTCATTATAAGAATATAAAAGTTTAACAGCTTCCGGAATATAATAAGAAAAGAATGAATCCGCTTTTTCTACATAACTAGGATATTTTTTCAATGCAATGTCTAAATATTTTAGAGATTGAATCATTACTCCTAAATCTTCCTGCACATCTTCCGGCATATCTTCATCCATCATTGTCTGGATACCGTAAATATATGATGAAATATTCGCTGTTTCCAAAAAGTCAATTTTTATCTCTTCCATATTCATTGGTTCAGGCTCTTCTGCCGGTTCTAGATCAACAGAACTGCCCAATATCATCCTTAGAATATTATAAGCCAATTCAGTATCAGCCGTTCGAACAAAATACGTATCTCTCGATCCTGAAAGTTCCATTACACCTGGCATAACATCGTAAACAACCGCCTTTTCCAATTGTTCATATGGAATAACAAAAACTTTTTGTCCTGCTTCGATTTGTATTTTCTTATTTGTTATAAATAATGTACCTTTTAGTGTATCAATATCCTCATCAGCCATTCCTTGCTTGTAGATGGTAGCGTATTCTACATAATGTAAAAATTCTCTTTCATCTAACTTAAATCTCACATCCTCTGTAGGAACCACCGGCAAAGAACCACTTTTCACAATTCCAACTGATTGTGAAGGAAAAATACTGACCAAACGTTCCAATTTAATTTTTTTATCTTTAATGGCTGAATAAAGCCTTCCTGCTATAATCATATCATTATCATCCTTCGTTGCAAGAACATAATAACCCAAGACTGCTCTAGCACACTTCATAAGTCGAAGCAATTTCATTCTTCGCTGAGCCGCTTCCCATTCCTCTAATCTCTTTCGTTCTGCCTCATCTGCTTCAGCTCGCTTCTTAGCTTCCTGTTCCGCAAAGGCCTTTCGTTCCAATTCGGCAGCCATTGCAGCTGCCTCTTCCTGCATACGAACCTTCTTCTTTTCGGCCGACTGACGTGCTATTTCTTCTTCTTCCCATATCTGGAAAATCGGATTTTTCATATTCCTATGTAAATTACTAATATCAATCTTTGTGGATAAGGAATGTTGCAAAATTTCCGCGTTAATTTTACGGCGTTCTGCACATTTCTTTCCCACTTCCGCACCAGTAACTAACTGATTAGTATAATATGATAAATGCATCATAAAACGTTGGTATAGTTTTATGAACTGGTTTCCTTCATTCTTTTTTGCTGAGAGTTCCGATAAGTATCTAATCCATTGCCAAAACAATGTAACATTTCCCGATTTTAATTCGAAACTTCGACTCAAGTATTGAGAATATTCCGGATTCCTTTCTTTTCTCCGATAATGTTCTTCAAATGAAATTGCGTTATTTACTTTAAAAATCTTCGTTAATATAATCTCTATAAATTGTTTAGCGCGATTTTCATCGATGTTTGTCTTTTGAAAAAGTTGTTCCATCGAACATCTCAAGAAATCATCATAAAACTGCTTTGACATCTTTTCATCAATACCAAGCTGCTTTATTGATTCTGAGTTTTTTACAAGAACATCATATAATATATCTAAACTCTTTTTCTCTTTCAGCAATAACTTTAGAATTTCTTCTGTTTCCATGGAAAGCAGTTCTGGAACGCCAAATAAAGATGCTTCTGCTTTTTTCCTCATCTGGCTCCCAAAATTATCTGTCTCCATTTGTTCTTTCATTTTCGCAAATTCCAGAATATCCTCAAAATGGTCTTTTTTATTGCCGTGCCAATCAATGAATCCCATAGTGACACTCTTCCTTATTCAAAGTTTACTTCTTGCACATTGTAAACCAGCCTGCTCTGTTTTTGGTTGCTCTTCCACCCTTCTCGGAAAACTTACCATAAGCACCAAATGCTTTAGCAGCTTCTTTTACATGTGGCAACAGTTTATCTTTTTCTCCAACAATCCATAGGCTTCCACCTGACGGACGTTTATCAATAACTTCAAGTCCTTTTTCTTCAAAAAAAGATTTTAAATCTTTTCCATCTGTTTTCACAATAGGTATTGGTGCAGTAGGTGGAAGCTTTATTTCGTGATCATTATTTTTTCTGCCACTTCCGGTTCCAGTACCTGAGTCATACACTGTTGGCAAACCTAAAGTCTCATAACATTTAGGATCCATCTCGCCAATAAAACGCGATCCTTTGTCTCCACTATAAGTTATTGTCAACGAAAATTGTGCCCTCGTCATTCCTACATAAACTAAATTTCTACATTTTGCTAAGAACAATTGCATTTCTTCTCCGTCATCCGATTTATGTCTATAAGGAAAATTCCCTTCAATAAATTGAGGAATAATAACTCTTGCAAATTCCAAGCCTTTGGCATTATAAACATTAACGATTTTCACGCCAGGTTTTGCCATTGAAAAGGTAGAATCTTTCTTTACAATTTCGTGTGGAATACCGGCATCTGTCATCCATGATGCATATGTATTAACCTGTATATTCCGAGACGCAACAATCCCAATAGAAATTTTATTATTTTGATTAAGATATTTTTTAACCAACTCTGTCACAAATTTCTTTTCTGACGCTACATCCTCCAGATGAACCAATTGTGGCAAAGGTCCCTCTTTTTCTGGAATTGCACGTACCGACTTATCATCTTCCGGTAAAATACCTTCATTTTTTTCACGTACAGATTCTGCCAAATTATCTATTTGTTTCGTAGTACGCATGGACTTTGTTAATTTCTTCGTAGTTGCTTCTATTCCAAGAAGTTTCGGCGACCACTGTTTATCAAAAATTCTCTGGTTCATGTCCATAGCAACAATCATATCTTTTCTAAACAGCATCATCGCTGCCATCATTTGTGCTAAAGACAGATCCTGTGCTTCGTCAATCAGAATATGATCAAACTTTAATTTATCTGGGATACTGTTGCCATGGCGAATTAAATATAAAGAATGATCGATCCAGTCGCCTAGATTCTTTGTTTTCATTACTTCATCATAAAAACTGAATAATTGAAAGGCTACCAATCTATCAGCTGCACTCATGCGGACCTTTCCACCACGGCCTTTTCTCTGTAGACCAAGGTAATAAGTCATGTCTGCGATAGACACATTCATATCTTTCATCCAGTCAAATTCTTCTACCCAAAACTGCAAATCAAGATTATGAAAACGATGCTCACCGTTCTTTTTTTTATGTTTCTCAATGGCTTCCTGGACTGCTTCCGTCTTTAATTTTGTATACAACGGCTCTGTATAGATTTTAAGTTTGGGAGCTCCTATTGAATTATATACATGTGTGATGTAAGAAGTTAGTGTCGTTACAGTTATATAATCCTCATGTTCCCCATTAATTTTTAAAAATTCTTTTGTTGCAGAATTCAACGTATTACTAAAAGTAAAAATAGCAACTTTATTTTTCTTATCTACTGAATATCCAGCCAAAAGTTGTTTTGCAAGTCCCTGAATAACAAGACTCTTACCTGCTCCTGCAATACCTTTGACCATCAAGGTTTTGCTTCCTGTATAATTCAAACAAGCTTCTTGCTCTTTTGTCCAGGTTATTTTTTCTTGATATGCATTATAAAGTTCTATACTCATAAACCTACATCCTTTTTATCATTCGTCGGAAAGTAAATCGCTTAGATCTATTCCACCTTCCTCATCTGAACCCAGAAGATCTTTCATCAATGCATCCCAATCTTCCACTTCATCTAAATCAATAAAATCATCTGGTACATCGATTCCAATATCAATAGGAGGAATATCTATTTCTTCTTTCTTTGCCCATACTTCAGCAACTTTTTCCCAAAACTCTTTTTTAATCATAAAGTGCCTCCTGGTCCACTGCAAATACTGCATATCTACAATAATCCTGATGCTGACAGAATAAGCAAACATCCAATTTCACTTTTTTATATGGATTAGTTTCATTGTCTGCTGCAGTCACATAAAAATTCATTCCCGTCTGTCCATCTGGTGTAAGTAATTTTGCATACCGTTCCATCGCTTGATTACGCACATCTTTATTAGGAAATCGCACTTTGATTCGTTCATCAGAATATCTTAGTTCCCCAAGTTCAGAATAACCTTCGAAATCGACATCACTAAAACTGCTTTGATACTGGATATAATCGTACACTTGTCTTTTTTCCACTTTTCTCATAGCAGGAAAAAGTTCAATTACATTTTTATATATTTCATCAATCGTCATTCCTCTTGTTTTCATCATGCTATAGATTGATGCTATCAACCCATTAATAGCATAATTTTGATGAAACTCGTTTTGGAAAGTTGGATTTTTTTCTACAACATATCCTAATGCATATTTCATCGGACATACCGAATAATCCATCTTTGCTTCTTTTGCAGTATTCAACGGCATTCGTTCCAAATCATATGGCACTGTTTTTCCAGATCCACACACCGTTTCTTCCACTCTCTTATATGTAATAGTATTGCGTACTGCCGGAGTTAATTTAATTCCAGTAGATTCACTTACTAATTTAATATAAGGAGATGGAGATTGAATCTTGTCTCCCATATCCCGTATCCAGGAAAGTTGTACATCTTGATTTTTCAATGCAGCATACATGAAATATCGATTGCATATATAGTTACACTCCATAATGTGGATCATGTTCTTGATCAATACATTGCCAGTTCGTTTATAACAATCTTTTATGTGTCTACTCGTAAGCGGCCACACATATTCCTTCTTTCCTCCTGGCATATTGTTAATATCACATAGGCAAACGTGTACCTTTCCTCTTTGCTTAATGCATGCCGCATCCACATGGTAAATCGGAGAAACCATTCCAATACTGTTATTCTGAATCTCACCTTCGTTAAACTTGCCACTCATATATAAATTAAGCGCACTAGAAATATCCGAAGGAAAACATTCCATCGTAACACCATCGGATTCTCCTAATTTTTCAAACAAATCTTTAATGATTTCACGTTCTTCTTCATAAAGTTCATTTGATAATTCATGTTTCTTTAAAATTTGATCCAACTTTCGTATATGTTCCCGTACTTTAAGTGTTTTGTTCTCAGCAAACAATTCTCGTGCCATATTAAGTAGCTGTTTAATCAACTTCAAAATAACATCCAGTCGTTCATCGGATACTGAAAAAACACTAAAATTCAAAAATGGATTCCCCATAATTTCCTGCCAACGTGCGACAGAATCATCTACACTTAAATTTTGTCGGAACGGTTCGACGACATCTTCTTTAATTTGTCGTAACAATTCAATTCTTTCTTCCCATTTTGCAATACGATCACAATCTGCAAAAAATGGAAGTATATATGTAAGATCCTGCATATATTGTTTCCCGGAAATGCCTTCAACAGCCAGCCATCCGGATGAAAAACACTCAATCAGCCGATCCTCATCTAATACTATATCCTGTAAGTCTTCGTCCCACATTTTATTTAATGTATTCACGAACTGACCAATTGGATAAGATAAGATTTTCCTCTCTCCATATTCGTCCGGATAGAAATCTTTCAAAATCTTATTTGCTGCATTTGGGTTTGAGGAATAGATAAAATACCCCTGTTCACTGACATGTTTCATCCCGTGAACAAATTCCATCATCGTAGCATATTCCTTAATTGTCAGCTTGTTCTTTATTTCAGCTTTACGACCCTCAAAAATTTCTCCGTATGACTCTTTTTTATTAGATCGTTCCATATTCCAGGATGCTATATCTGGATATCCATTTTCTACAGAATAGGTTTTTCTCCATATTTCATTTGCATAAGGATATTTTTCATCATAGCAAAACAAGAATATTACTTTTACACCTACACTTTCTAATAATCTCAAGATTTTTTCCTGAATAGGAGTAAAATAATAAAATCCATGAAAAACCAAACTATGAATGTTAGATTTTCCAAATAATTTATTAAAAATCGGTATCCACGCACTTCGATTTTCTAGTTCTTTTATACGGCTTCGAAAAGCATGAATAGATGGATCATTTTTTTGTAAAAATCTCCAAGCGTTCAGAAGGAACTCAATATTTCTATCTCCATCTGCCACAATTTCAGTATCTCTAATTTCTGCTTCTTCTAATAAAATAATAGAGGAAAGAATCATTCCCAGATTACGTCTACAGCCGACTAACCATCTACGCATTACTGGGTCATCTCCATATTTCGCAATCTGTTCTCTAATAAATTGAGACAATACCACTGTCTGATGGAACTTCGTTTCATCTGCTCTCCACTTTGGAAATGCAGCCTCGTTCAGTTTTCTCATTTCACAAGCCTGAACTATTGCCTCGTCTCTAAAAATTCCGTCAACTTTATCATGGTCCTGCGAACCCTTTAAGCTCTTTCTCAAATCAGCTGTTACCGTAATCTGAGGAATGTTTCGGATCTTATTCCAATAAGGACTCTGACCTAAGGTTCTAAGATCCATGTATGTATAAATATCTCTACTCATAATCTACACCCACTTCCTCAATCAAATACGCCCAGCATTCTGTTGTTCTAGCCGGGTGAACAACACAGAATAAATTATTAATAGCCCTTGTCATAGCAACGTACAAGATTCTTGTTTCTTCTGCTCTTGTTCTTTCTATATCCATAAGCTTCAATTTACCATATAAATCATTGCTCATATCTGGATGCTTATGTTTATCATCTACAAAATTCCAACCGACTTCTTTTGTAAGTGGATTAATAATGATTTCCGTGTTATATCGCGATGGAAATCTTCTTGCTGTATAAGGTACAATAATTGTCTCAAATTCTAAGCCTTTTGATTTATGCACCGTCATACACAAAATGGATGTGTAATCATCATCTGTTTCAATATTTGGCTCCGAATCTGTACGATTAGTAGCAATTTGTAATTTCAAATAGTGATATACATCATAAAGGCTTACTTTATCTCCACCCATATTCTGTTGAAGAAGAATAAGCAGTTTTTCCAAATCTGCCTGATATCTTGTGGCATCTGTTCTTGTTTGTGCTATGGCACGCTTTTCTTCCCATCCTGCTTCTAACTTACAACGTTTAGAATTAATAATATAATTCTCCAAGATTGGTTCATAATCGATGATATTCTTTATTACAGACATCACCGGTTTAAGTCTAAATTCTTTGTAATACTTTTCCCATGTTGTTTTTCCTAAAAAATGGCCAAGATAATCAATGAGCATATCATAGTCACCATCAAACTGTTCCATAATATTGATATCCATAGGTTCAATTTCACCCGCATATGGCGTAAAAAGATAGTTAAATATATGTTTCGGTTCATCTGCAAACATATAGGAACAAATCATCGTATAAAAATCTCTTACCGCTTCACTTGTAAAAAAGCTTCCATCCTGGCTAATACTTGCAGGAATTTTATTTCGTCGAAGCAAATCCGCCAAGTTTTTAAGTTCAGTATTTGTTCTTGTAAGCATAACCACTCGATTTTTCTCATTTGGTTTCTTTTCGGAACTTTCCACTCTTTCAATCAATGCATCTAACTGTTCTCTAGCGATTTTCACAACTAATTCATTCTCTAATTCCTGATCTTTATAACCCGGAATCATTTTCATTGTTCCTTTTTCTGTATTAAAAGGAATAACCGGACCATCATATTTTAGCAACCCATCATATCCCCACTGCTTAAAATAGTCATTCATACGATTCATAATATTCGATGCTGTACGATAGTTGTTGACCAAAATATAATTTTTCGATGGCTTTGCTCCTATTTCTTTTAAATCTCGTTCTAATATATCAAACGCTTGATCCGTTGCTCCTCGGAACCGATAAATGCTCTGCTTTACATCCCCTACCACAAATAATTTTGCACCCAGCAGTTTAACTAACAATGTTGCGACTTTAATCTGGGACAAGTCAGAATCCTGAAATTCGTCGATAAACAAATATTTCATCGACATATCTGGCTGAGGCAATGTATCACTCATCAATACTTCCTGCAAATCTCTCATAATATCATTTACAGAAATGGCATCATTCAATCTTTTGATATCAAAATAATCATCATCCAAGTCCACTACAACAGATGAAATCAAATTATGAAATGCCTTTGAATTTTCATCTGATGCATTTCCCCAGTTCATAGACGTCATATCTTTATGAGATATTCCGATACTAGCGAAACCGGTCCAATATTTATCTACCAGTGCATTCGCTTTATATAAAGGCACACCAACCTGACTCCGAATTGGCGATGCATCATCTGTCTTTTCATCCATCATATCTTTTATCAAATCTTTACGCTCGTATTTAAAATTGCGAATAGACAAATTGCGCGTAAAGCTTTGACCTATACCATATTCCTTTAACATTGTATAGGCAAAACTATGAATTGTACTGATATTCATCTGGGATTGTTGCTCTACCCATCTAAAATAGCGAAGATTTTCTGTCAAACGAAATCTGGTCATCAATGCATCTTGCAATCTTTGATTCATTTGATTGGTCGCATCATTGGTAAATGTAATCATGAAGATATCCGACATCTGCAAACCCGGAACCGTATGCATTAAAAACATAATGCGATCCACCATTACTTTTGTTTTTCCTGTCCCCGCAGAGGCCTGAACTACAATATGTTCATCATCTTTACAATGCTCTACCTTATACTGAGCCACATTGAACTGAGGACATTCTTTCTCGAGGATATTTAAAAATCCATCCTTGTCTTGTCCATCATAAATAATATTTTTATAATAGAAATCCACTACATAAGCCTGCAATAAGAATTCTTTTGCAAACTCTGCATGTGTATTCTTTAACTTATTTACATCTTCAGAAGTACCAAACCAAATCACTTTGATACCTGAATGCAACCATTCTGAAACCTTATATGTATACTCGCTTATACTTTGGTTACATAGTAATATTGAGTATTTTGGATCCATAAGGGCCTCCTCTTTAATATTCATCAAATTTCATATGGCCAATTCCTTTTATTTCCAATCCCGATTCCGTTCTAGTTACATATATTCCTGATATCAATCTTGGAAATTCAGATATTTCATCGTTTTCTTTCAAACTTTGTAATGCCTGCCACAGATTATTTGTGCTTGTTCCCAATTGTTCTGCTCTGGATGAAACAATAATATATTCATTCACATCTTTTAAAAGTACTATTTCTTCTGTACTTGAAATAGAAGTTTCCAAATCAAGATCCGTTGCTCTTAATGATAAATGAGTTGCACCGTATAAGTTTCTACATCCCCATCTTTTAACATTATTGGTATCGTTAAACTCAAAAAATTCTCTACCTGTTACAGAAAGTTCATTAATACAGCTTGGTTTTAGCAATTGCTCCCATGCTTTTTCGTTATCAAAATTGCATTCTTGTTCAATGAATGTACTCGATACAAATGTCCTTTCATCATTTAATTCAATTTCTTTTGAATTGGAATTCCATAAAATAACAGATTCCTTACTTGTAATTTTTTCAATATTATGATCAATATCCGCCTTTATTAACATACTGGACACATATGCCATTTCAGCTTCATTAGCCAATACAATATTCAAAACCGTTTCATCCGAAAATTGTGACACCAACTTTTCATTTAACTCCGTCAGCTGATATGTGTCTCCTAATTTATTTTTCAAATTATTCTGATATAATTTGCATTTTTCTTTATCCAGCACCTGTTTCGATGTTTCTTCCACATCTTTTGCCACGGATATTTCCTTTGTTTTATCTTCGTTAGCAACGCATATCTTACTAGTTTCAAAATGCTTTTCGGTATTGCTCTTGATAACTTCCTTTGTACTACCGTATCGACTTCTAACCATTACTCCTGTATCTTCGGAATCATCTACATATCCCCATATTGGTGATAACTGATTATCAGCATCCCCAAAATAAGTATCTTCAAAACCAATGATTACAAGTCTTCTACCTTGCGCTTGCTTTTGTTCCTCTTCTTGGAAATCTATTAAAACAGAATGTTCCATAGCTTCCCCATGTGGTTCTGATATATATCGTGACATTTCTTCATCAGAAACTAAATCTACTAAATAATACTTCCTTTGATCATCAGGATATCCATAAATCTTTTTACTTACATTGTCCATCGTCCATTCTTTCTTTTGTTCAAGAGAATACGTTGGATTGCAGTTTTTAATTTGAGGACATCTATCTTCAATACATTTACATCCTATGCCTTTTCCATTAATATATCCCCAACATGGATCATCCTTCGCATAAACACAACGCATTTCTATCGTAAACGCAAAATAGCGAGTACCTTGACATTTTTAGGCGGCTGCTTTGCAGCCACCGATATTTAAGCTTTACGGATCCCTGCCGGAAGTTTTTCTGACCAGGGCAGAAGATCTTCCAGAAAAGAACAATCCTTATCATTCATGTGTTTCGGAATCTCTTCCAGGAGATGCTGCACATAATCAAAAGGTTTCAGATTATTGGCTTTTGCAGTTTCTACAATACTGTAAATGATTGCGGAAGATTTGGCTCCATGGATCGTATCGATCATCTGCCAGTTCTTCTTTCCGATACAGAAACCCCGGATTGCCCTTTCGGATGCATTATTATCAATCGGAACATCTCCATCTGTGAGAAATACCCGGAGATATTTTTCCTGATTCAGTGCATAGCCAACAGCGTCACCAAATTTATCCTTCTTGGACACATTTATAGTTTTTAGGTACGCAAAAAACGCATCCACAAGTGGTTTGATAACCGCCTGCCGTTGCTTAAGCCGTTCATCAGAAGAAAGGTCATTCAGTTTCCCTTCTTCCCGATAGATCGCCTGAATCTGTTTCATCAGAAGAAATGCATTGGATTCCTTTTGATAGGATTTTGGGATCAGCTTTAAGGCTTCATCAAATCTGCGGCGACAGTGCACCCAGCATCCGGCAATGGTCAGTTCTTCCAACTCTTTTTCTAAAGTATGGTAGACCTGGTAACCGTCTGTTACACAGATGCCGTCGTACCCTTTTAGGAATTCCCGTGGATGGGATGCATTTCTCGTTTGCTGGTATTCATACAGGACAATCTGCTGTTTTTGATACAAATGTCCGGAACGGTATACCCACATCCAGCTTTTGCTCCCGGCTCCTCGTCCGTCATGGTTTACAAGCACCGGCGTCTCGTCTGCCTGGATGACGTGGTAGAAATACAATTCTTTATGAAGATAATCATAAAGGATTGATAGATATTCCTCTGCCAAACGTATGCACCAGTTTGCCATGTTCTGCCTTGTGATTTGCAGATCATAACGCTGGAATTCCTGCTCCAATCGATAGAGAGGAACTGCGTTCACATATTTTCCATTGATGATCGCAGCACCCAGAGATGGTGATACCAGACTCCCATGCAGTAACGTCTTTGGATGGTCTGCTTTCACCATGTGTTCATCTGTTTTGCTGGCATACACACCGATGTGATGTTCTTCTACTTCTACCTTCGCAGGTACGAAATGATATTTTCTGGAAATGGCATCCGGTAACTGCTTCCATCCCCTGACACCGAATTCCGCTTCCAATTCCTCTTCGGACAGATAATGGTCGATCCGTCTGACCGGAAGCCCGGAAAGATCAGCCTCTTTCTTTCCTTTACGCTTCGGCTGCTTTGGAGACTTCAGTTCCAGATCCTCAGGCTCTGCCGCATTAAGATCACAGACTGCTTCTGCTTCATTGAAAAAGACAATCGTTCCGTTTACTTCTCGAAAACAGATCTGACTGGTATCTTCCATTTTTTCAGAAGACCTGCCAAAACGGTTCTGCTTACCAAGGATCACCTGTTCCATCAGGAGCTGCATTTTTTCATTCGATGCGTGAAGTTCCTTTGTTATGGCTTCCAATTGCTCCTGCTGTTGTAAAAGAAGCTGGATAAGAAACGACTTATCAACACTATTTAATTGTTCCTCCGTATACTTAACTGCCATAACTAAACCTCACTTTCCTGAGTGCTATTATAGCAGAACCAACGGTTTTTGGCTATTTTTGAATTCTGTCACCTTCGTCATTTTGACGGTGGATAACAGTCATGAATACCTGAAAATAAAAGCCTGAATTTCAGATATTTATGACTGTTATCCACAATCTGAAAAGTTTTGGAATCCGGAGTATATAGAAACTCACAGAAAACTTTCAGGATGTGAATAACTTTAAATTTTATATCGCACAGGATAACCTGACATGGATGAAAATGATTTTATTTTCTGCGTTTTGCACAAATCACAAGGAGAATTCAGGATCAGGAACTTCTTCTATTGGATGTCTGGCAACGATTTCCAGACCCTGCATCAACATTCGATACTGGTCTGTGCTGATCTCCAGCGCTTCCTCCTGTGTGCGAGGCCATCGGAAGTTCCCGTTTTCAATCCGCTTGTACAGAAGGAGAAATCCGTCTCCTTCCCAGATAAGTCCTTTTATGCGATCTGTGCGTTTGCCACAAAATAAGAATAATGTATTCTTATCGTAAGGATCCAACTGGAACTGAAAACGTATAATCCTGGCTAAGCCATCAATTCCTCTGCGCAGATCTGTAAATCCGGTCGCCAGATACACTTTTTTGAACCCAGAGCCATCATTGAGCATTGCTGATCACTCCCAAAAGTGTTTTTAGAAATGAGGCAGATGCCTGTTCCGTGATTTCCAAAGTAAGGTGGTTTCTACCTCTGATCACTGCAGCGATTTTATGCTCCGATGTCATATTTACCGGATGGATTGCAGGAGAAGGAACTTCTACAAATGTTTGTGTCTGCTCCGCAGTTTCCAGGTAAGCCTCACGGACTTTTCGGAGTCTCCAGTAATAACTCGCTTTTGTAATGTCGTGCAGCTGACACCATTCATCGATCTTCATTCCTTGCGGACGGTTTTGACAGTCTCTGATCAGATCAGCCCATTCACTCAGACGGGTTTGCTGTGCAACTAAACTTGTGTGAGATTTCATGACTCACCTCCTGTGATAAAGTCTAAAAAGTTGAGTACTAAACTATTTGGACTTTGTAGTGATGAGTCTATTATCTCACATCGGATGATTTTGAACAGGTACTTGCTATTTTGCGTTTACTTTCTATCTCTAAAAGCTGCATTTGCTTTTTTGTAAATTGGATTCCTGCGATCCCTACTCTTTGAGTTTTGTATATTTTTTGTAAATGTTCATAATCCTCAATTTGATTCACAAAATTCTGATCCCTAAGAGGATTTCCCTTACAAGGATAGATATTACTTCCTCCGATGATATTACTTGTATTCATTTCAATCACCTTAAACCTTTTTCTCTACTTTTTCTTCCGGTTCTGGTGCATCTATCTCATATGAAACTTTTAAATCAGAATAAGTCCACACTCTAAAGTAGTCATCCGGCATTCTATTTGATTTAATTTTCATTCTAAATACCATATCTGCATCTACGTAACATGAAACTTTTAAGATTTCATCACTAAAACCTCTAATTTTTACAGGAAATATCTCAGAAAACAGTTGATTTGATTCATCCCCATCAGTAATAATGAATCTAGCATCTGTACTACCATCAACCACACCGAAAGTTACTGTTTTCTCTTCTGTTGGTACTCGCTGACTTTTCTTTAATAAAGGATAAAATTTATTATTTGAAAGCATGATTCCAATTGGTTTATTTAAAGTATAACAACCCGGTTTATATGCAATTTGTGCTACTCCAGTTGCAATATCCCACATTGCTTTTCTTGGGAAAATCAATTTTTTCCTATCAAATGTTCTAAGAAGTTTTTCTTGTAATGGACGTAATCGGCTTGATCCGCCTTCACAAAGAATACAATCTATAGATTCCTTATTCATTCCCGCGTCAGATAATGCTTTCATCAAGCATTCAACAGCCCTATTGATTTCATCTTCTATCAATAAAGAAAAATACGGATAATCTACTTTTTCCATCATCATGCCATGCCCATCTAAATTCGCATCCATAATAGTAACAATATCTTCATCTGCTAAATCACATTTCGCCTGCTCACATTTTTGCAAAATACGCAATTGTACTTTTTGTGATAAATCCTCAAAGGCAAAATCTTTCCCTAATTTTGAAGCAGCATTCAAACATACACGTTGAGCAAGATGTTTATCAATGTCATTTCCTGCCATAGTAATTCCAGCTGTTGCCATTTCATGAATAATATTCCCCTCAACACGCAATACAACAACATCCAAAGTACCACCGCCCCAATCAAAAACAGCAACATTATGATACTTACGCATTTTTGAAGCATGACTACAATAAGCCGCTGTTGGTTCACTTACAAACATTAACACTTTAATACCTGCTCTTTTCGCTGCTTTTCGCAGATTGTTTTTTTTCTTAGATGAAAATCCTACTGGAACAGCTACAACAGCTTCTGTCATAACATCTTGAGTACTCTTTTCAGCCTTTTCCTTTAGTGCTTTAAACAATTCTGTTGCCACATCCACCGGTTTCCATATTTTCCCTGCTATTTCCCATTCTTTATCTTCTCCCAAAACGGTTTTTATAGAAGAAAAGACATAATACTCATCTCCATCTGCAATGCTATTTTTTGCATCTAAACCAGTTAACACTTCACCCGTATCTTTATGAATTGCAACAAACGAAGGCAATGGTCTTCTATCATTTTCACCAATATCAAATTCATCATCTATGGTTTGTCCAATTGCTGTAATTGCATGTACAGCACTGTTAGTAGTTCCAAAATCTATACCAAAATAATTAGCCATTATTTCTCCACCTTAATTCCTTTTTGTTCAAGAATTTTGAATACCTGTTTTAGTTTCTCTCTATAGATTTCGCCAAGCATCTCATTCATTGGATAATTCACCGTTTCAGCAAAGTCTCCGTACTCTGCTTTTAAAGCACGCGCTATATCTTGAAGCAGCGAAACTTGTACATCTTCTCTATATTGAACTTGTGCAACGTTTAATTTTTTTCTTTCGTCTACCTCTTTGTTTGCATTATCAACTTTTATTGTCAGCTCATGTATATCTTTTTGTAGAGTTTCAACCGTTTTTTCCAGGTTCTTCTTTTCATTTTCTATTTTTACTAAATGCTCTCGTAAGCGCTTGTTTTCAATTATACAATTCACATTTTCTGAAATTGTCTTGTCCAATTCATCTTCTAACTTTTTATAATGTTCCACTAATGCAAGCAATTCTGTACTTTTCTTAGGCGGTTTGTTTTTCTCTCGCTCCTTTAGTTCTTTTGCAACTTCTAAATATGCCTTTCCGTCTGCAAGCCATTTTTTCAGTTTATATATTGTTGAATCATCT
>ERZ1106983.1397-NODE-1397-length-21307-cov-6.378929_pt1 | contig 21307 bp, 16 predicted proteins | sample MGYA00403693_ERZ1106983 | MGnify/ENA primary metagenome ERZ1106983 (study PRJEB35170, sample SAMEA104062420) | human gut metagenome | biome: human gut; feature: human-associated habitat; material: faeces | place: Denmark | collected 2012-07-13 ...
TCAAAAACAGCGGTAGACCGCTTGACAGCGGGTGGGTGGTCCAGAGATCAGGGCGAAGAGGATGTCAATTCGCATCAGCGGGCACTGAGCCGACGAAGGTCATTTTCCTCCCGCTTCAGAACAAACGGACTTGCATAGCCGAATCCCCGATGCTCGAATGCTCTTCGACGCATTCACTTCGCGGTTGCGCGCCGCAGTGCGGATACGTCCAAATGCAGGTGCTGCAGAACTTCGCCTGACCATGCTCGTTAAGCGAGAGATCATTTTTCAGTTTAATTGCTCAATAATTTCGCTCAGCTTAACGATTTTCGCAGCAACAAAAGTCGTACTCCATAAGAATCAACCGGCGTAATTTATATCAATGTAATCAATCGTATGCAGTTGATTGCATCTAACTTTTACCAATTAACACGTAATTGAAAGTTCCTGAACCACAATTAGTCGTGCCGCTGTATTCTACGAATATTATACGGAAGAAAAATTTAAAGCCTTTCTCATAGTATGAATCAAGTTTCTTACATTTTTTCCTTTAGCAAATGAATACATTTAAACAGGTTTTCATCGACTTATATTGCGACCCATTAACGAGGAAGCAATTTATTATAAGATTCGTTTTAACCTTTATTTTGTCATTACTACTTAATGTAGTAATTGATACATTGGATAAAATAGCATATAGACTTTCGGGTCAGTTAGACCTTTATTTTATATCCTTAATATTGGCTGCAAGTTTAGTGCTTCTTATCTATACGATTGGAATATTTTCGAGGAGACTTGCAGATTTAAACGAGAGTAAATGGCATTGTTTATGGTGCCTCATTCCATTAGTCAATATATTTTTTCTTATATACCTCTTCAGCGTTCCGGGAGCACTCTCGAAGGCGGAAAAATAAATGGAAAAGTTAAAGGAATTATTTACAGCTTTTAGCGGCGGCTTAGTTGCTGTAGTGTATCTCGTGTATGCGCTTGCTATGTATTGCATAGCTGGCATAGCAGTGTCTGACATCACGGGTTGGGATTGGCTTGGATATATTGCAGCGCCTATATTTATTTTTCTGCGCATGACATTTTTGCCTGCCGGTTTAGCAGCATGGGCCCTATATGATGTCTATCACTTCAATCCCTTCCTTGCAATACTTATTGCACTGCCCGGACTTGCATGGATGCTGATTGGAGGGGCAGGATTAGCCATCGCAGGTTTATTAGAGCGACTCAAGAAAAATAACAGAATCGATCATCATAACCAAATATATGTTGATACAAGTTCTGAAAAAGAAGCATTTAATGATAACTGCTCCAAAGCAGAAATGAAAAGTAACGATGAGGTTCCGGACAGTTCAGACAAAAGCACCTTAGAACAGTCTGAGATACATCCGGACATAGTTACCTGCCCCTTAGAAAACATCGAAAATAATGTTGATACAGGTGAGGCCATTCCTACAGATGAATCACGATCGATTTACGGTGATATTAAATCAACAGGAGTAGAAAGGGCCCTGACACTTATTCTTTTAATGTGCGTTCTTTCATTTGTAATATTTTGCGGGTTTAATTTAATCCATTATTTATAACATACCATTCCTCCAAAACATACCTGCAATTATTAATATTCTTCTAATGAAGAAAAAAGCAATTGAGTAAAGATGCGGTGCTCTGTTCGTCAAATCAATTGACGCGGAAACCGATGAGAATGTCAATACGTTCGGAGACCTCTTCCTTATGGTCCAAATAGATAAGGTTCGAGCCTTGCGGCTAACCGTCTTCTTAGACCAGAACTCGTTTCCTTCGTTGATTCGCAGCCTCCTCAACTCCGTCGAGTCGTGATCTTGGGTCACGACTCGGCGAAGTGCAAACTGTCGCCACACCAGCACACCTGTGCGCTATCGGGTGCAAAAATAAATTAAATATCAAAGGATTGTCTTAAAGCCAAACCACAAGCACAGTCATGAATGTGACGCTGCAGACAATCGAGAGCGAGTTCAGCGTGCACGAAAGCGCCACTCTGCCCGGATCATTCAGGCAGAGCGCCGTATAGATCGTGCAGACGGCCGAGAGCGGCGCAAAGGCAAGAATGGCGAGAACCTTGCGTACTTCCTGATCAAAAGGCAGATAGTTGTAGAAAAGAAAAGCGAGCGCCGCAGCAATCAGATAACGGCAGAAAAGCGTCTTGGCAATATGCAGTCCCGAACCCGGCGCGAGCTTCAATTCAAAGCCGATGCCGATCATCAGCATGGCAAGGAACGGATTTGCTACGCCCACCATGTCGGTAAACCCCAGCACCTGCGGCGGAAGCTTCCAGCCGAGGAAAGCCAGAATCGTCATGGCGACATAAACATCCATCGGAACAGAAGAAAACATCCGCCTGAAGAAAAGCCGGGCGCCGCCGCCTTCGTTTTTCCCGGCCACCGCCGCTGCGATGGAATAGGTCGCCCCCGTGCACATGATCGAATTGCCGGTATCCCAAATGCAGGCCGCGACGACACCCATGGGGCTCACGAAGCTCTGCAGAAAAGGAAGAGCGAAGCAGCCGACGTTGTAGCCCGAAAAATTAATGATATTGAAGGCCTGTTCGGCAGAATCGCCGCGCTTTGATGCGAGCCAGCCCGCGGCAACGGTGACCAGATTGCATCCGAGCCCGAGCAGCACGAGCACAAAGAGCGCCGCATCGACATCGATTCTGGTGAAGTTCGAAATGATGGCGCAGGGAAGCGTTACCTTGAGGACCAGTCCGGCGATGAGCCGAAAGTCTTCCGCACGAAAGAAGCCGACGCGCTTGAGCAGATAGCCCACGACGATCACAGCGATGAAGGAGACAACCTTGACGAGAACGGATTCCATGGGAAATCCTTGGGGAAAAAGGGATGCATGCCGGCTGAGCGCCGGTATTTTTGAAGTGATCGGAAAGTATAAGTGCAGACCTGAAGCGCAGAACTGCGCTGGGTATTTAACCGCTCCCCCTCTTGATCCAAGCACGCTCAGCTGAGAGAAAGTCTGGATTCATCTTTCGATTCATATGCTTACGGGTTACTACCCCCAGCGGAGTAGTTATTATCACTAATAATTAGCACCTAAGTACTTGGGTAGTTGATTCCGAAAACTATGCTTAGAATGACGTCAACACTCAGGAAACAGCGGCAGAGTCTAATGACCCGGGAGAGCGCTTCAGCCTGTCCCGAGACCGCCCTGCTGCTGCCGGGCAACCATTTCTGTCTTCAAAGGAGAAATAAAGATGACTGATATTTCCCGCCGCAAGCTCTTCGGCGCTGCCGGTGCCGCCTCTCTCGGCCTTGCCGGCATGGTTCCCGTGGCCTCCGCTTCCGAATGCGGCAAGCCCGTCAAGTGGAATGAAACCAAGGAATTCGTGATCATCGGCACGGGCTTTGCCGGCCTCGCTGCTGCGCTCGAAGCGCATCAGGGCGGCATGAAGTCTGATCAGATCCTCATTCTCGAAAAGATGTCCTTCCCCGGCGGCAACTCCGTCATCAACGGCGGCGCGGTTGCAGCTGCCGGCACCGACATGCAGAAGGCCGAAGGCATCAAGGACTCGCCCGACCTCCTCTACGCAGACATCATCAAGGCCAGCGGCGGTCTTGCTCATCCGGAACTCGCCCGCCACATCGCCGATGAATCCGTCGAAAACTTCTACTGGCTGCGCGACAAGATCGGCGTCAAGTTCAAGGCCGTGACCTACCACGGCGGCCATTCCGTCAAGCGCTCCCACGCCGTTGAAAGCAATTCCGGCGCCGGCTTCATTCTCCCGATGCTCGAACGCCTGAAGGAAGTAGGCATCAAGCCGCAGCTTCGCACGAAGGTCGAGCAGCTCATCGTCAACGACAAGGGCTGCGTCGAAGGCGTCAAGGCCCGCACCGGCTACACGTTCGGCAAGGAAGAATCCGGCAAGGTCGTCTACATCCGCGCCACGAAGGGCGTGCTCCTCGCCACCGGCGGCTTCTCGCAGAATGTCAAGATGCGCATGTCCCACGACCCGCGCCTCACCGCTGCCTTCACCTCGACCAACCAGCCCGGCGCAACCGGCGAAACGATTCAGCAGGCTCAGGAAATCGGCGCCAACACGATTCAGATGGACTGGATTCAGCTCGGCCCGTGGACGTCGCCTGACGAACAGGGCTTCGGCGTCGCGCCGCTCTTCGTTGAATCCGCCGTCGGCTACGGCCCGATGATCGATCCGGCCACCGGCAAGCGTTTCGTCAAGGAAACCGGCAACCGCAAGGTTCGTGCTGACGCCATCGTCGCGATCGGCCATCCCTGCCTGATCTACACGTCCGCGGTGAACGCCAAGGCCAACATCATCGGCAAGAACATGACCGATGAGCTCTATAAGCATGCCCGCGAATCCGGCGTCGTCAAGGAATATCCGACGCTCAAGGCCATGGCTGACGATCTGAAGATCCCGTTTGATCAGCTCAAGAAGACCAACGACGACTTCAACAGCTACATGAAGGCCAAGAAGGATCCGGAATTCGACTGCATGATCTTTGACAACGCTGTTCCGAACGAAGAAGGCCCGCTCCTCGCCGTTCGCCTCTGGCCGCGCGTCCACCACTGCATGGGCGGTCTTGAAATCAACAACAAGGCTGAAGTGCTCTCCTGCCGCGGCGAACCGATCAAGGGTCTCTACGCTGCCGGTGAAGTGACGGGCGGCGTCCACGGCATGGTCCGTCTCGGTACGGTTGCCGTTGCCGACTGCATGATCTTCGGCCGCACCGCTGCGCGCACTGCGCTCGCGTTCAAGGGCTGCTGATCCGCTTCCTCCGGGCTCTCCGCCGTCCATGCGTTTTGATAAGCTTTGCGGCGGCGCAGAAGCCCTTAAGGAGCCTCTCCGACGCTGGGACTGAACGGATTCTTTGATCCCTTCAGTCCCATCCTTAGGAGAGGACGTTTGCAGCGTTTAATCTTCTTCTCCGTGAACGGAGGCCGAAGCATCAGTCGGTTTGCCCGTCTTTTCCTCCTTTGGCGGGAAGACTGACTGTCGTGCGGCCTCCGCTTTTTCGTTTAATACCATGCCGTCCGCAAGGCCGGCAGATGCCCGATGTCTTTGGCTCAGAAAGGATCGGGACCAACTTCAAAAGGAAATACCACCATGCGCAAGACTCTCGTTGCGGTTGCCGCCGCACTTGCCTTCGGTTCTCTTTCAGCTCATGCCGGCGACGTTCAGATGTACGGCGTCATCGACGTGGGTTTCTCCTACGTTCATTCTGATGCTGACCAGCCCGGCGTTGACTCCGTTGATAAGTTCACGATGGAAAACGCCTCTGAATTCGGTTCCCGCTGGGGTATCCGCGGCACTGAAGACCTCGGCAACGGCTACAAAGTGGGATTCGTGCTCGAATCCGGCTTCAAGTCTGACGACGGCACGCTCGATCAGGGCGGCCGCCTTTTCGGCCGTGAAGCGCACATCGACCTCTACAGCCCGTACGGCACGCTGAGCGCCGGCGTGCTTCCGGTCTTCGGCAGCGTTCTCGGCGCCAACGGCCTCTTCCGCGCGATTGACCCTCTCTTTGCGAACTACACCGTCGGCTTCAGCTCCGGCTTTGCTAGCGCCTCCAAGTGGACCCGCGTCAACAACGCCGTGAGCTATGTCACCCCGACCTTCGCGGGCGTCACCGGCTACGCCATGTATTCGTTCCAGACGGATGTGGTGGGAAGCGATTCGAAGCAGGTTGAAGGCAAGTCGAGCGCCGACCGCTACGCCTCCCTGGCCCTTCGCTACCAGAACGCCAGTCTCGAAGGCATCCTCGTCGCGGATACCACCTTGTACGGCAGCGAGCGTCAGAACAAACATTCCGACGACGGCTTTACGATCACGGTGGGCGGCAACTATAAGTTCGACAGCGGCCTGAAGTTCGTGACCTTCTATCAGTACTTCCAGGATCAGGAACTCAATACGGCTCAGCGCGGCGGCGTTGCTGCCGACGGCATTAATAGCTTCACAAACAACCAGGGCTACGGCTTTGTCGACGGCTGGGGCGCCAGCTTCGGCGTGCACTACCCGGTGGCCGGCGGCACGCTCAAGGGCCAGATCTCCTACCGCGACATGGACAACCAGAACGACGTCGACTTCACGCGCTGGACGGTGGCCGCGGGCTACGACTATTCGCTCAGCAAGCGCACTGCCGTCTACGCCATGGCCGGCTACTCGCAGGAAAAGCTTGAAAAGACCGGCGTGGAAAGCGCTACCCCGAACGGCTACCAGATCGTCTTCGGCACGGTGCACCGCTTCTAATGGAGGCCTGAGCGGCCGGTTTTTCCCCTGAAACGGCCGCACATGCCCGACCGGCTTCCCAGAGCCCGAGGCTTCAGGCCTCATGATCCCCGACAGGTTTCGCACCTGCCGGGGATTTTTTTAGGGCTTCTCGCTCGGGGGAGTGTTTTTCAGTTTTTTAAACACCGTGTTCCATCCATTCTGACTTGCTGTTGTGTAAGCACTAGGGTTTCCCCGCCTCTTAAAACCTCACAATGTCTTCATCCAGATGAGCGCTTGCGGTTCATGACTTCTGCCGCAGCGCTTTTCGATATTTTTCCAAGACCAGTTGGAGAACCACAATATGCTCCTCACCAAACGCCAATTCCTCACTTCCGTTCTCGCACTTTCCGTTTCAGCTGCCGCCCGCGCAGCCGGCGGTCCGTCGGGCCCAGCAGTGCATTTTCAGTCTCAGGGCAAGATCGGCGAGGTGTTTGTGAATCCCTATAAGATTGCACCGCTCACCGCCGTCATCGGCAACGGCGGCTATGAACTGCGCAATGCATCCGTGCGCATCGTGCCTAAGCCCAACGGTCAGGAAATTGCTTACAGCGTCGCCGACCGGCTCTGCCGAACGCACGGCGGCATTCCGGTTTTCGGTCTCTATCCGGACTATCAGAATACTGTTGAAGTTGAATACGACCGCGTTGCCAACGATGCTGCGCGCACGGTTGAACATATCCGCGAGTCCTACAAGATTTATGCGGGTCCGGCCTACATTGGCAGCGACGGCACCGATCAGCAGACGGGCGGCTGGTTCCGCGCCGAAGTGCTTAAGTGCGCGCCTAAATACAAGGACCGTCTCTACCTCGTCAACAACATTCTCGAAAACAACCCGCGCGGCGGCCGCGCCGTCTGGAATAATCCCGCGGGCGGGGCGCTGCAGTGGGGCGGCTCGCCCGAAGTGGGCATCATTGACTCCACCGGGGCGCTGCGCTGGTACCTGATGCCGGATTCAATTTTCGAACCTAATTCCATCGAATGGGGCGGCGTGATGATGGGCTTCCGTCAGAATAAGGACGGCGCGCTCACCTGGGGCTACGGCCAGCGCTACGTCAAGTACGACATCCTCGGACGCCGCATTTGGAACCGTCTGCTGCCCGAAGGCTACGACGACTTCTCGCACGCGCTTGAGCCGATGGAAAACGGCCACTATCTCATCCGTGTTTCCGACGCCAACTACCGCCGGGCCGACGGCCGCAATGTCCGCACCGTGCGCGACGTCATCATCGAGGTCAACGAAGCAGGCGAAGTGGTGGACGACTGGAACCTCAACAACATTTTGGATCCGTACCGCTCAACGGTCATCAAGACGCTCGACCAAGGCGCCGTGTGCCTCAACATTGACGTCGACAAGGCCGGCAAGACCATGACGGCAGAAGAACTCGCCAAACTTGACGCTTCGGACGACTTCGGCGACATCCTGGGCACCGGCCCGGGCCGCAACTGGGCGCACGTCAACTCCGTGGACTACGACCCGACCGACGATTCAATCATCGTCTCCTCGCGCCACCAGTCAGCCATCATCAAGATCGGGCGCGACAAGAAGGTGAAGTGGATCATCGGCAGCCATGAAGGCTGGAAGAAGCCCTTCGCCGACAAGCTCCTTACGCCGGTCGACGCCTCCGGGAAGCCCATTGCCTGCGACAAATTCATGAACCACTGCGAAAACAAGTTCGACTGGACCTGGACGCAGCACACGGCATGGCGAATCAACGAAAAATCCAAGAAGGGCGACGTTTATCTCACCGTCTTTGACAACGGCGACGGCCGCGGCATGGAGCAGCCGGCGCTCGCCGACATGAAGTACACCCGTCTGGTCGTCTACCGCGTAAATGAATCCAAGATGACGATTGAACAGATCTGGACCTACGGCGAAGAAAAGGGTCACGACTACTACTCGCCCGTCACCGGCCTTTGTGAATACGCTGGGGACAAGGACTCCGTGGTCGGCTACTTCTCCACCGCCGGCATGCGCGTGAGCAAAGGCAAGGCCATGCCTTCGCCCTACCTCACCGAATTCGACTGGGGCGCCAAGGAACCGTCCGTCGTCATGCATCTCAAAGACACCTTCGGCTACCAGGCTTGGCCGTTCTCGATTCAGGAGGCCATGAAACCCTCCAAGTAATGCCTGAACTGCCATCCTGATCGCGGGCGCTTCGCTGCGGCGGCTTGTTTCCTCTGCCGCAAGTGAAGCGCCCTCACCATTCGAAAGCTTGAGGCGCCGTGCGCCGACCCGCTTGCGGGGAAGTTTTTCACTTTTATTCCGTTTTAAATACCTGAGCTTTTTTCTCCTTCGACGTCATGAAAACACAAGCCCTGCGACTTACCCGTCTTGCCGCTGCTGCAGCCTTCGCTGCAGCTTTTTCCGTTCAGGCTGCCGACTTCAGTGTCTACGGCATTGTGGATACGGGCATCATCGTTGAACACAACAAGATGGGCTCTCAGCCGTCCTCCACCTCTGCGAGAGAAGAGTTCGGCGTCAATCTCGGACCGCGCATCGGCCTGACCGGAACCGAAGACCTCGGAAACGGCACCAAAGTGAAGATGCTGCTTGAGAACCTTTTTGAATCCGATGACGGCGAAATGCTTTTCAGCCGTCTCTGGGGCGGCGAAGCTTCGCTCGCTCTCGAGGGCTCTATGGGTGAAATTGCTGTCGGGCGCATGGGCGCGCTCGTGTCGCCCTTTGGTCATTGGGGTATTTTCGGCATGCAGGCAACGCCCTTCGGCTTCGGCTGGGGGCGTTCGGGCGGCATGCACTGGATGGTGGGCGGCGACCGCCTCGACAACACTATTTCCTATGCTACGCCGACCATCGCCGGCGGCCTGCAGCTCTTTGCACAGTATTCCTTCCAAACGGGCACCAATGCGGATCCCGGTGTTGAAGAAAGCAAGGAGCGTCACAATACCCGCCGCGCTTCTGCGGCCTTTCGCTGGCAGGGGCAGTCGCTCACCGCTGTCGGTGTTCTCGACCGCATCATGAATACGCATAAGGACGGCGCCGATTACGGCGAAGACACCACCATTGCCAGTCTGACCGTCAACTTTCTCGTGCATCCCGATGTCCGGCTCTTCGTTGTCGGACAAGGCTTTAAAAACGTCTACAGTGCGCCGGGCACGCCTGAACATCCTGTCAGCAAGCTCATCAGCGCGGGGAATCTCGCCCCCGACAATCAATCCGGCATTGCCGGACGCGGTTTTGACGGCTGGGTAGCGAGCCTCAATGCCCAAATCAAGTGCTTCGGCGGCGACCTGTACCTCACGTCCGCCTACGATGATTGGGAATATAAAGGCCATGTCGTAGACGGTCAGACAACGGATCTCAAGCGAGTGCTCTTTGGCGCCGCTTTTGAGTATCCGCTCTCCAAGCACACTCACCTCTATGCCTCGGCCAACTGGACGCACGGTTCCGGGCTCTTTGACACGAAGAATTTCAGCGATTCGAGCGATCCGAATTCCTCTCAGGTCATGGCGGGGCTCACGTATTTCTTCTAAACGCCGTCCGACTGCTTATTCGTCTGCTGTTTGTTTGAGCAGCATATATTCGGGAATTCGCTAAGATGGGGAAACCGTTTCGACGCACTAAGCTCGAAACGGTTTCTCTATTTTCTTTTTCAGACAAACAGAGTGCGGCTTCCCGATGCCCGAATTCACCAACGACCTCACCCACGACGACCTGGCGCTCTTGCTGCTCCTTGCCGAGAAACGCTCGCTCACGCGTTCTGCAATGACGCTCGCCTGGTCCACGCCCAAAGCGTCGCACCGGCTCAATCACGCCAGAGCCCTGATCGGCGACGAACTCTTTGTCCGCTCGGGCAACTCCCTTGTGCCTACAAAACGCATGGAGGCCTTGGTGCCGACCATGCGCCGTGCGCTGGAAGCGCTCGAAGGGATTTTCGCTGAAGAACGATTCTCGCCGCTGGAAATTGACCGTACGATCATTTTCGAAATGGTCGACAACGCCGCCGCCGTGCTTCTCGCGCCGGCGCTGCCCGCACTGACAGAACGGGCGCCCAAGCTGAAAATCCGGATTCGCCCGGCTGCTGGGCTCACCCTCGAGAATCTCTGGGACGGCACCACAAATCTGGCCTTCGGTTTTGATATCGACCGCGAGCTTCCCGGCGACATTCAGTCCGCCACGCTTTTTAAGAGCCGGCATGTCGCCGTCATGCGCCGCGGCCATCCCCTGCTGAACCATCCCAGCGTTAAGGCCGGCATCCCTGTCGGCGCCAAGGTCCTTGCACCCTATCCTTATATTTCGATTTCGATGCCCCAGTGGCGGTCGCTGAGAAACATTGACCTCGCCTGGCGGGCTGAAAACCCAAGCCCGGTGCGCATTGAAACGCCCTATTTCCTCTCAATGCCCTATCTGCTCGCGCAGTCAGATGCCTATGCACTGCTGCCCAGAGAAGGCGCAGAACTCTTGTCTTCACACCTGCCGCTCGCCATTTTGGAAACGGATCCGGCCGACATTCGAGGCTGGAACCCGCAGATCATCTGGCACCGGCGCAACAATGCCGACTTTGCGCTGCAGTGGGTGCGCTCGGAAATCTGCCTCTGGTTCAAGAAACACCCGCCCATGAATCCAGAGATGATGCTGGAAGACGAGAATCGTCACCGTTGAAAGCATCGGTTTTATTTTCTTTCTGAAGACTGCTCTCTACAGCCGAATAAACCGTCCTCTGAGCGCCGAAGCCGTTCTCAGAGGACGTTTGCTTATGCCTCAGTCTCAGAGGGAGACTGCATAAGCCCTCAGTCTTCCTGCCACTCGGCCGAATAGAATTCGAAGCTGCCGTCAGCCAACGTATTGAAATTCTTGAGGTGCTTGTTGGCCGCCGAGGTCACATCCTCGAACACCAAAAACGCCCACGGCGCATCCTGCCAGACCATTTCCTGCAGTTCCTTATATTCGGCTGCGCGCTTTGCCGGATCCGTGTCCGCGAGCGCCTGATCCAAGAGCGCGTCGACCTTCGGATTTTGGTAATACGCTTCGTTATTCAGGACCGGCGGCTGGTTCTTCGAATAAAGCGCCGGGCGCATGCCCCAGTCCGGGTCAACGGTGGAATTGGACCAGCCAATGATATAGAGGCGGTTGGGTGCCTTCTTCGGATCCTTGTTGCCGTAGACCTGTACGCGCTGCCCGGCTTCAAGCGCCCGTGCCTCGGCCTTGATGCCTACCTGCGCGAGCTGCTGCTGGACGAACTGCATCGTCTTCACGGCCGTCGTGTTGTTAAAAGCTGACCAGAGCGTTGTCTTAAAACCGTTCGGATAGCCTGCCTCTTTTAAGAGCTCACGGGCTTTCTTCGGATCATAGGGCCAGGGACCGAGCTTAACAGCATTGGGAATCTGCTCAGGAATCACGCCGTCAGCCGGACGCGCATAGCCGCTGAATGCCACTTTGCAGAGCGCCTGCTTATTGATGGCATAGTTGACGGCTTGCCGCACCTTCGGGTTGTCAAAAGGTTTCTCGTTCATATTCATGGACATATAGCGCATAACAACAGACGGCACCACGTTGACCGCCAAATTGGGATTGGCCTTCAGAACCGGAATCTGCTCCACCGGCGCCATTTGTATGAACTGTGCCTCGCCCGTCTGCAGCATCGCCGCGCGGGTACTGTTCTCCACCACCGGCACCCAGCGCAGTGCCTTAAATTTGGGCAGCCCCGGCACTCGGTAGTCAGGGTTGCGTTCAACCAGAAGCTCCTCGGCGGGATTGAAGCGGACCAGCTTATAGGGCCCCGTGCCGCAGGCTTCAAAAGCAAGCGCCTGCTTCGTCTTCGCGCGGGCGAGCAGACTCGGGCAGGCGATTGCAGCTGTGCCGTTGGAGAGCCGTTCAAGGAAAGCCGTCATCGGACTCTTCAAGGTGAAGCGGACGGTGTACTGGTCTGCGGCTTCGATTTTTTCGACAAAATTGAAGAAATTTCGGCGCGTGCGTTTGAGATCCTGACTTGCGCCGAGCTCGAAGCTGAGCTTGACGGCTTCAGCATCCAAGATCGTGCCGTCGTGAAACTTCACGCCCTGCCGGAGCTTAAAGGTATAAATGCGCCCGTCCGGACTGATGTCGACCGATTCTGCGAGCTGCGGCGTCGGCTTGAGATTCTTGTCAAACGTATAAAGGCTCTCATAAAAGGAGCGCGCCGCGGTACGGGAAAGGTTGTCCGTGGCGTCCCACGGATCCATTGTCGTGAAACCAGTGTTGACGGCGATGGTGAGGGTTTCGAGGGGAGCGGCATGAGTGCCGGAGGCTGCGGCGGCGAGCATAACGGCAGCGATGCTGCCGACGAGGCGGGACTCGGCAAAGGCTGAGGAGAGTCGATTCATAAGAATCCTCCGAGAAAAAGCGTGCGTCATTTTCAACATGGATAATCCGGCGGACGATGATTAGGCAGCAGCTCAATGCTGTCCGCAGGCTCTAAGAACGAGCTCGTCATAAAACTTTTCCGGGTGAAGCCCGCAGCGAATTTCTGCGGACGTCTCATCGTTCTTCTTTTTCGAGCATATAAGAGCGGAGCAGAAAACTTTTCTTTACAGACCAAGAGAATTGAATCAGAAGGCTTCACATTTGTTCGGACAACATGTGACGAAATTCAAAAGAGCGGCCGCGGTTCAAACGAGAGGCCTGATGTCTCCCCGCTCGCTTTTAGCGATAGCATTCTCTTTAATGCCGAGGCTGCGCATTCGGCGCTGGGCCGCCCTCTCGAGCCGCCGCCACAGCATGTTTTTTCCGGCTCCTCATCATGTTCTCGCTCACAAACTACCTCCTCTTTCTGCCGGCCGTTCTTGTCATCACGCTGCTGCCCGGACCCGACTTTGCCATTGTTGTCAAAACAGCACTCCTCTCCGGGCGCCGTCAGGCCCTCGCCTGCGCACTCGGCATCAACTGCGGCGTAGCGGTGCATACCATCGCAGCCATTCTTGGGATTTCTGCGGTGATTGCCGGTTCCGCAGAGCTCTTTGCCGTCCTCAAATGGGCGGGTGCGGCTTACCTCTTCTATCTCGGCCTTCGTTCGCTCCTTGCGTCCCGCCGTCATGAATCTCATGAAGACGGCGCCCCGATTGAAGCTGCAGCTGCCGCCCTTCAGAACGCCGAGGCCGAAACGCCGGCCGCCGCCTTTCGAAGCGGGCTCTTTTGCAATCTTCTGAACCCGAAGGTGGTGCTTTTCGTGCTCACGTTCTTTCCGCAGTTTATGGACGCGGCGCTCCCCGCGGGGCCCCAGCTCGCGCTGATGGGCGTCACCTGGGCATTCCTCGGACTTGCCTGGCTTGCCGTGCTCGTAGTGATGATGGATCGTATTCGTCCGGTCTTCGGACGGCCGGCTTTTCAGCGGTGGCTCAACCGCACCATGAGCGTGATTCTCATTCTTTTCGGTCTCAGGCTTGCCGCCGCCCGGAGCTGATGCAACGGCATCGGCAAAGAGAAAGAATCCCCCGGCCTCTTTTGCCTCAAGCCCGCACCCCGAAGCATGCCGATGGGCTCAAGGACAACTAAAAGATTATTTCTCTGCAATCGCAATCAGGTGCTGCAGACTCTCGCGCGTATGTGCTTTAAGCCGTTTTTCTGCCTCATCGGCCTCACCGGCACAAACCGCTTCGGCAATCGCCTGATGCTCCAGATAGGACCGTTTTGCGCTCCCCGTCTGGTGACGAAGAACGTAGCTGCGAAAAAGATGGAGTCTGGAAACCAAACGCAAATAGATTTCTTTGAGCACCGCATTCTGCGTGCAGCCGGCCAGCATCTCATGAATTTTGAAGTTGAGCTCAGTGTAGCGGGCGACATCTTCGGCGTCCACGGCTTTAGCCATCTCCTCCACAATGCCCTTAAGCGCAGCTTTCTCGGCCGCTCCAGCCCGCTCTGCTGCCAGACGTCCGATTAGGCCTTCAAGCGTTTCGCGCAGTTCGTAGATCTCTTTGACTTGTTCAAGGGTGAGGTTTCCTACCCGGACGCCTCTGTTTTTCTCACAGCACACCAATCCCCGCTCTTCCAAAATGCGGAAGGCCTCACGCACCGGACCGCGTGAAAGCCCCATTTGCGCAGAAATATCCGCTTCCCGCAAAGGCTGTCCGGGCGACACTTTGCCTTGTGCAATCCAGCCTTCTAGCTCTGAACAAATCAGTTCAGGAAGCGATTTGCTCGTCAATAACGCGATTTGAGTGTTTTCGGGCATGTTTATGGCTCACCAAAGATGGTTGAATTATAAAGGTCATCAGATTGTCAGCAATCTGCAATCTACGATCTCTAGACTGCCTCTCATTCCAACTTCAGCAGTGAGGCCATTGCATGAGCGTCGACAAACTGGCGGTGATCGTGATTACGGACGGTCTGCGCCGTGATTCCATTGAAGCGCAATCGACGCCGGCGCTCGATGTGCTGCGCGGCGAGTCCGTGTGGCTTCGCCGCCACCGTTCCGCTGCGCCCTCGGTCACGCGCGTTTGTTCTGCCACGATCGCAACGGGCTGCTATCCACTGCGCCACGAACTAGCGGGCAACAAGCTTTGTCTCCTTGACCATGGAAAGCTCCGGCTCCTCGATGTCGGAGTACCCTCGTTCTTTTCTCTCTGCCGCGAACTGCGGGGTCATGTGCTCGGCGTTCCTACGCTTGCCCAAAGAACTGAGGCGGCGGGCGGGCTGCGGATGTACGGCAATGCCTCGCCCGGCGCCGCTTATGTTCAGGATCCGACGCACCGCGGACATGTCTTTCACCGAGCCGGAAGCTTCGGTCCGCGCGGGCAACTCCCGCAATCCGAAGCACTCAATGTGAGCTCGGATCTCGCAGGCGACCGCGCAATGACCGAGCGTTTCATCGACGACCTCGAAAACCAATTGGCCGCCGTGAACCTCCTCTGGCTGGGGCATCCCGACACGACGCAGCACCATTGCCCATTGGGTTCGCCCGAGCACTTGGAAGCACTGCGGCGAACCGATGAGAATGTCTCTGCCGTTTATGCCTGTGTCGATGAACTCCGCAGAAAAGGAAAGGACGTTCTTTTTATAGCCGGCTCCGACCATGGGCACGAAACCGTGTCCGGACTGGTCGACATCGATAAGCAACTCGCTGAGGCGGGCTTTGAGTCAGAACTTGCCTCGGGCCGGCTTGTGACTGCACCCAACGGCACTGCTGCTTTGGTCTATCTGCAGGCTCCTGAAGCCGTGCGCGCACGGCTGGAAGCGTTTTTCCGGCAGGCCGACTGGCTGAGCGACGTCGTCTGCCGCCGGCAGTTCGAGCTGTACGGCATTTCCCAGGCGCCGGCGCTTGAATTTTTCCTCTCCCTTAAGTCTGACCCCGCGGCCCTCAATCCGTACGGTGTTGCCGGTGAGAGTCTGGCCTGCTTGGTGCCGGGCTCTCCTTACCCCATCGGCTGCGGTCAGCACGGCGGATTGGGTCTTCATGAACAGAGTCCGTACTGCCTTGTCAATCATCCCGGCCTCCGTCCGAGCGAGATCTCTGCCGCCACGGATCTCACCCTAATTGCGCCCACGGTTCTGAGGTTTCTTGGACTGTCCCTTGACGGATTGGACGGGCGCTCTCTTCAGCAAATTCTTGGTGTTCCCACTCTTGGAGATTAATCATGGGCAATGCTTTTTCGCTTCACCGCCGCACGCTGCTTCTTGCGTCGCTTGCCGCCGCGGCTCTGCCGAGCTTTCCGGCCGACGCTGCAGTGCGCAGGGAACTTCGCTATGCCACGCTCGGTCTCGACACGTCTGACCCGCATCGGCATACCGGCAGCATTGCGGTGCAGCAATGCTACGCTGAACCGCTCACTTCCATTGCCGACGACGGCCAAGTCAAACCGTTCCTCGCCGAAAAAGTGACGGTGAGCAGCGACGGGCGCACGTATACCCTGAAAATTCGTCAGGGCGTCAAATTTCATAACGGCGACGTGCTCACTGCCGAAGACGTTGTCGCCAACATCAACCGCATCCGTGAGAAGATCAAGGGCGGGTGGCTCGTTTCATCGCTTAAAAACGTTGAGAGCCTCTCGGTGCCCGAACCCGGCACGGTGGTGATTGCCTTCGCCCGCCCCTTCGCTCCCTTCATGTCGCTCATGGCAGAGCTCTGGATTCTTTCGCCGAAATCCCCGGGCTGGGACTCCACGATTACGCAGCCGATCGGCACGGGCCCCTTCCGCTTCGGCAAATGGCTCCCGAAGGTCAGTCTGGACGCTCCGGCTTTTGCTGACTACTGGCAAAAGGGGCTCCCCAAACTCGCCGCCGTGCATTTTGACCTTCGCGACGGCACAGACAAGAGCCTTGCCATCCGCTCGGGCGACCTGGATGTTGCCTATGTCAGCAAAGATGCCGCCGAAGATCTGCAGCGCGCGGGCGCCGCGGTCATTGAAGGCCTCAAAGACAGTGCCTGGTACTTCCTCTCCTTCAATAACCGCAAGCCGCGCAAACCCTTTGACGACATCCGCGTGCGGAAGGCTCTGGCCCACTGCATTGATAAGCCGGGGTTCATGAACTTTGTGGGCGGCAGCCGTGCGCAGACGAGCAACCAGTTCGTGGGGGCGAACAACTTCTATTTTGACCGCGCGCTCTATGAGGCCGATGAGTTCAAAAAGCCCGATCTTGAGAAAGCCAAGGCGCTTCTCAAAGAGGCCGGCGTCGATCCCTCGAAGCACACGATTGAATTCGTCTCGTGGCAGGTGCCCTACGCGCAGATTGCCGTGCAGATGATCCGCAGACTGGGCTTCAAGGTGCATCACGTTGCGCTCGACGACATCGGCACGCAAAAGCGGCTGTCTCAGTATGACTGGGACCTCACCGTCATGAGCTCCGGCCCGCGCTCAGACATTTATCTGCGCTATGTCCGCCTGATGAGCGAAGGTCCCAACCCAGTCCTCTGGGGCGGCATTCAGGATCCGACGCTCGATAAGCTCATTGCCGAGGCCGCAGAAACGACCGATGCTCAGGCGCGCCGCACAGCCTACCTCAAGGCTTTTAAGCGCGTAATGGAAAAGGGCTACTTCTATGTCATCGGTCTGACACCCGACCTCATTGCGATCCGCAAGGGCGTCACGGGCTTTCACACGGGCTTTACCTGGGCCTGTCACTGGGCGGACGGCGGCGTGGATCATGCCGACCTGAAGGCCTGAGACGGAGGCTCAGCATGCTGAAGGCGTCGCCCTCGGGCGCAGACAAGATTCAAAGCTTTCCAGACCTGCGGCAGATACTTCTGTACGCAGCTCTGGGCGGCATCGTCTTGGCGGCTCTCTTTGCACCGTGGCTCACGGATGTTTCTCCGCTTGACCAAGACCTCATGAACTTAGACCAGCCCTTTTCCCCGGCTCACCCCTTGGGGACCGACAGTCTGGGAAGAGACATACTGGCGCGGCTCGTTTATGGGGCAAGAACTACGCTGGAGATCTCGCTGGGCGGCACCTTCATCGCCTTTTTCATCGGCGCCGGCATCGGCTTGACGGCGCTTTCCATGGGGCGTTTTGCCGCCGGCGTGTTTTTTGCCTTTATCGATCTGGTGCGCGCGCTGCCGAGCACCCTGATGGCGCTCCTCGTCATCGTGGGGCTGGGCAGCGGTCAGTGGCAGCTCATGGCGGCCACCGGCATTGCTTTTTCGCCCCTTGTCGCTTACGTCGCGCGTTCTGTCTATCAGCGCGAAGCATCGCGGGAGTATGTGCTTGCCGCCAGAAGTTTCGGCGGCAGCCGCATGCACATCCTGAAGCTGCACCTGCTCCCAAACATCATGGGCGCGCTGATCACCCAGCTGGGCATCGTTTTGCCGCGCTGCATCGTTACGGAGTCGGTGCTGAGTTTCCTTGGACTGGGAAGCTCGCCGGATGAGCCGACATGGGGAAGGATGATTGCCGACGCAGCGCCCATGATGGAACGCGCCCCGCATGAAGTGATCGTTCCCCTGTGCGCCTTGGTGCTCCTCACCTTTTCACTTTCCCTGCTGGCCAATGAATGGCGCGAAAGGCTCGATCCCATACGGCGGCTTGAGCGCTGCTGAGGAACGGAGGTTTCATCATGCATAAGTTATGGCTGCTCGCATCAACTGCCGGCAAGGGTCTCCTGCAGTGCGTCCTGATTGTGGCTCTGACATTTCTCTTTTGCCGGACGATTCCCGGCGACGCAGTTGACGTTTTGGGGCTCGAAGGGGGACTCACTGCGGAGCAGGCTGCGGCCATTCGTCAGGCATTGAAGCTTGACGACCCTTGGCTGGTTCAGTTCGGCGACTGGCTCAGCGCAGCGAGCCACGGCGACTTGGGACAGTCGCTTCGTTTCGGCCGATCCGTATCGGACATGCTCCTTAATGCCATTCCCGTCACGCTGCAGCTTGCCGGCTGGGCATTTGTGCTGGGGCTCTTCCTCGCGCTCGGTCTTTCGCTCTGGGCTGCTGCACGTCAGTCAGCCTTCGCTGACAGTCTGGTCGAAGGGCTCAATGCCTGGTCCATTGCCATGCCGACCTTTTGTGCGGGCGTTATTTTCATTCTCCTTTTCTGCATTGAACTCCATTGGCTGCCGGTGATCGGAAGCTTCGTCCTGCCCGCTGTCATTATGGGGCTCGACAGCGGCGGAACCATCGTCAAGCCCCTGCGTGAAGAGCTCAAAGAATCGGCTGCCCTGCCTTATGTCCGCACGGCAAAAGCCAAAGGACTGGCGCCGCTGCGCATTGCCGTTTTTCACATCCTGCCTAATGCCGCCGGCATTTTGCTTTCGCTCTCCGGACTGGTTGCCGGCAGCCTCGTTGCCGGCACCTTAACCATGGAAATCCTTTTTGGACTTCCCGGCATCGGCAGCCTTGCCCTCAATGCCATTCAAGGACGCGATACCCCGGTGGTTCTGGCCGCCGTGTCCTTTATTGCTGTCTCCCTGGTGCTGATCAACACGGCTGTTGATGCACTGCACAAACTTTTCGATCCCCGGATGACCCTATGACCGCCAACGTACTCGACATCAGTCATCTCACACTGTCGATTGAGCACAAAACCATTCTGCAGGACATCGATTTGACGATCGGCGCGGGCGAAACCGTGGCCCTCATCGGAGAGTCCGGCTCCGGCAAATCCACCGTCGGGCGGGCGCTGCTGCGCCTGCATCCGGCCAAAGCGCAAATCAGCGCTTCGCGGATGCAGTTTGGCGACGTCGATTTACACTCTGTCAGCGAGGCGCAGATGCGTGGCATTCGCGGCAAGCGTATCTCGATGATCATGCAGGACCCGAAATACTCGCTTAACCCGGTGGTTTGCGTGGGCGATCAAATTGCCGAAGCCTGGCTGACCCATCATCCGGGGCGCAAGGCGGAAGCGAAAGCCAAAGTGCTGGAAATGCTCGACGTGGTGCGCATTCGCCAGCCCGGGCGGGTGTATCACCTCTATCCGCACGAGATTTCCGGCGGGCAGGGGCAGCGCATCATGATCGCCATGATGCTGATCACCGACCCGGAACTGGTGATTGCCGACGAACCGACCTCGGCGCTGGACGTGTCGGTGCGTTTACAGGTGCTCGGCCTGCTCGACGACCTGGTGCAGTCCCGCGGGCTGGGGCTGATCTTTATCAGTCACGACATCAACCTGGTGCGCAGCTTCTGCGACCGGGTGCTGGTGATGTACGCCGGGCGCGTGGTGGAGTCGATTGCCGCGAAGGATCTGCACAACGCGAAGCATCCGTACACGCAGGGTTTAATCAGCGCGCTGCCGGAAATCAACCATCGCCGTCCGACGCTGCCGGTATTACAGCGTCAGGCCAGCTGGCTCACCGAGTAAGGAGCAGAGATGATCGAGATTAACCACCTCAACCTGGCGTTCGGCCAAGGCGAGAAGCGCAATCAGGTACTGGACGATGTGAATATCAGCGTGAAAGAGGGTGAGATTTATGGCCTGGTGGGGGAGTCCGGTTCGGGCAAAACCACGGTGCTCAAATGTCTGGCCGGGCTGTTTACCCACTGGGACGGTGAGCTGGCGATTGGCGGCAGGCCGTTGGAAAAGCGCATCAGCCGGGAACGGTGCCGTCGGGTGCAGATGGTGTTTCAGGACCCGTACGGCTCGCTGCATCCGCGCCACACTATCGGGGATATTCTGGAGGAGCCGCTGCAGATCCACGGCATAAAAGACCGCGACAGACGTATTCATACGTTGCTGGATAAGGTGGGGCTAAACCGGGCGTTTCGCGACCGTTATCCGCACCAACTTTCCGGCGGCCAGCGCCAGCGCGTGGCGATTGCCAGAGCGCTGATTCTGGAGCCGCAGGTGCTGCTGCTGGATGAGCCGACCTCCTCTCTGGATCCGGAACTTGTGGGAGAGGTTTTGGATGTTGTGCGCACTCTGGCATCCAAACATATTACCATGTTGATTACCACCCATGAAATGGACTTTGCCAGAAGTGTTGCAGACCGGGTTTTGTTTTTAGCAGATGGCAGAATTCAGGAGGAAGGGACACCAAAACAGATTTTTGATTTTCCAAAAACAGAACGTCTGAAGATATTTTTAAGCCATTACCATTCCTAAACAGCACCGCATCGTGTTTTTGCGGTGCTGTTTTAGCGTTTTGAGAAGAAATCAGCAAGCAGTTTTAGTCTTAAAAAAATAAACCCTAAAAAATTTCATGATACCAGTGATATCATGAATTTTAAGTTTGGCCGTAAAAATTTTATAGATTTTATAATTTTTGATAAAAATATGGTGCAATCTTCCAAAAAATATTTCAATAGATTGACACCTTATGGGCACTGTGCTATCATGGCAGATGGTATGAAACTTAAAATTCTGATATAAAACGCGGAATAATTTATATCAGAACAAAGATGAAATGAAGGAAATTTTTTCAGGAGGTAGAAGGGGATGGCTTCACAGGAACAGCTTAAAGAGCATCCTAATATTAAAAAGGTAGTCAGTCTGGAAAGCTTTATTTTTATGGCGGGCTTTGCCGTAATGTTTGGTGTGCTGGGAATAAAAATGGGTGCAATCAACATGCTTAATACCATGATGCAGACAGCATACCAGCTTTTGATGGATACTGTATTTTACATTATGGCGATCGCCGTTCTGGCAGGCGCACTGTCGGGTCTGTTTACAGAGTTCGGTGTC
>ERZ1106983.1400-NODE-1400-length-21231-cov-22.302182_pt1 | contig 21231 bp, 20 predicted proteins | sample MGYA00403693_ERZ1106983 | MGnify/ENA primary metagenome ERZ1106983 (study PRJEB35170, sample SAMEA104062420) | human gut metagenome | biome: human gut; feature: human-associated habitat; material: faeces | place: Denmark | collected 2012-07-13 ...
CGCCTTTTACGCCTTATATAGAACAATTTACCATATTTTTAATCCCTTGGCAAGCTATTTGTGAGAAAAAAACGAAGATTTCCCGGACATTTTCTTCACCGAACTTATTAAGGTTTGTATCTTATTACGGATAAATTTAAAACTCCCGGTACCGGCAAGATGCGCTTTGTATGCGTTAAGGCGAACATTCAGATATTCTTCATCCAGCACGCCGCAGCGATAATAATGAGCCATTGTTTTCAGATACTGACGCTGCCTAATCTTGGCCGATGCCCGCAGGGATTTGACGATTTTTCCCGAAACGGTAAGTTTATGATTAAATCCGAGAAAGTCTACACCGTTTTTGATTTTGCCGATTTGCGTTTTGTTATTCAGAGAAAGTTTCAGCTTTTCGGTACAGACCTTTTGTATTTCCGCCCGGCATTTCTGTAAAAACTCCTTACTTTCACTTAACAATACGAAATCATCCATATAGCGAATATAATACGGAGCGCGCAGCTTTTCTTTTATCAGGCGGTCAACTTCATCCAGATACAACAGGGCAAACCATTGGCTGGTCTGGTTGCCGAGCGGCAGCCCCTGCTCCGGATGCGACCGGATGACCTGATTCATAAACCACATTTCGTCTTCAGAAAAACCGCAGCGTTTCAGCTTTTTCAAGAGAATATCATGATTGATATTCTGAAAATATTTGGCTATGTCGCATTTCAGAAAATATCCTTCGCTACCGCCGTTAATAAACATCCGGTGCATAAAGCCATGCAGGCGCGTTATGGCAAAGTCTGTTCCCTTGCCGATACGTGAGGCCGCATTGTCATAAATCAGACGGCGCTCTAAAACCGGTTCCAAAACGTTACGGCAAAAGCACATCAATACGACCCGGTCCTTATACGGCAACGCTTCTATCAGGCGCCGTTTGGGGTCATAAATTTCAAAAACCCTGTATTTTCCCAGCTTATAGGTTTTATCGGCCAATTCTTTAGCCAGTTTGCAAAGGTTTACTCCCAGCGCTATTTCAAATAATATAGTGCCGCGTTTATGTTGTTTGCTCCGGCGGCACATTTTGTGCGCTTCGAGCAGATTTTCAAACGTAAATATCTCCTTTGCCTGCATTGTTTTTCCTTTTACATAAAAAAAGAAATGCCCGATAACACGCCAAAGCCCCTATGCGTCGGCGTATGTGGCATTTCATAAAACAGCGCCGGCATTTGCTACCGCAATAACTCACATTATTTGCGGCGGCGCCGTTTTTGTTTCTTCCCGCCGCCCTGAAAAGACCGGACGGACGGGAAAAGAGAAAACTTCCTTTATCCTGAACGCGGACGGAATTTTCCTAAATTCCGTTTTTCGGGTTTGTTTTTCAGAAACCTGCGGCTTTGCCAGACACAGCAATGTTTCTCTTCAAGGATAAATCGGGACACCCGGCGGCTTTTCGTTTGTTAGGGTTATTGTTGTTCTTGTCGCCGTTTTAGTTGACGGTGCGGACGTTTTCATTTTTGTTGGAAGACGCCGACCAGGCTAAAGCTCTTTTATAAGTTTTCCCTTATCTGCGGCTGATACCGCAAATTCCGTATGTGTTATCAAATCTTTCTTTACACCTCTTGTGTTCGTTTCCATTTTTCTTCGTCGCTTTTTTTCCACGCAGACAACAGATTTACCGTTTCGCCAATCTGCAGCGATATCTGCTTATACTGACGCAACAAAATACAGCCGGCATTTTGCGCAACCATTGCCACATAAGCAAGCATCTTCAATTTGATTAGGGCATCAGTCTGGTATTGTGCCCGCAAACGGCGGTTTTCTGCATCGGCCGGACGGATGAAGTTGGCATTCAGCATATCCTGAAGCGCATCCAAACAATAATTCTGCATTCGGTTAACAAATACTCCGCGATATTTTGCCGGCGACTTTTCTGTTGCGGCTATTACATAAGCGCCGAGCTTTTTAACTTTTGTAATAACGATTAAATCACTGGAAGATTCAGGAATTTTGGATATTCGTTTCCATTCGGCATCTTCCGTTTCAGCCTTTTGCCGGGAAACCTCCCGGTTCAACTTCCGGTCATGCGCCGTAGCATGTGCTTCATCAGCAGCCACCCTGTCAGCAACCGTATTAATCATCCCGACTTCATTTTTCACGGTTATCGGGATATTCAACTGCCGGTTCCTGCTTATATGACTGTTTTTCATAATCGGCCTTTAACTTTGGATACTTTCTGCAAAAAGAGTGACTCGCCAATTTTATAAAGTCAAGTTTTTTATCCTCTTCTGTGAATATCAAAAAAAACATTGCAATATAAAAAGGCTGCGTTTCCGCAGCCTCAGGAGATACAATCCCACGCGCCAATTAACGTTTGGAGAACTGATATAAGATTTTTATATTGATTTATCAAATGGTTATTTAATTAAAATTTCTTATGTTAAGAAAATGTGAATATGTAATATAACTTTATATCCGCTGCAATAAACACAAATTTTCTCCATTTTTAAAGATTGTGCTGATGGTGTCTTAGCAATATTTCCATTTACCTTTTCAGGATGCTCCTGATAATAATTTTTTCGCCAAGGCCAATAATCATCAATGATACTCTCGGTTATTTCTTCTATCTTAAAATCGCCAAAATATGGAAATAAATATAGTTTTGCACGGCTGGTATAAAAATCCTGACGATATTTTGATTTGTCCGCTCGTTTGAACCAATCAGCAAAAATTTGTCTGAAAGTTTTAGTTTTCAGAGGAAGATTGTTTAATTTTTTAAAACGCAAATTATCATATAAATCCTCAGCAAATTGGACTGCTTCTCCTAAATTTGAAGTGTCACAGGATTTAACTGTATAACCTTTAATCCCCTTTACTCTCAATCGGCATTGGAAATTTTTAGAATTCGGACGTTTGTATAAAAGTATTCGCCCTTCTCTGTATGTGTAAGTTTCTGTGTAAAAATTACCGTCCATTTTGCCCCAAAAAATCGCTAAAACTGTGAATGATTTGTGAAAATGGTAAATTGGTAATCAAGGAAAGTCAAGGGATATGTGAATACGAAAAATGGGTTGCAATTTCTTACAACCCATTGAAAATATTTGATATTTTCTTGATACCAATTAACGTTTGGAGAACTGATAAGAACGGCGAGCTTTGGCGCGGCCATATTTCTTACGTTCAACAACACGGTCATCACGTGTCAGGAAACCTGCCTGTTTCAAAACAGAACGCAGTTCCGGCTCATATTCGTTCAGAGCCTTGGAGATACCATGTTTAATAGCTCCAGCCTGACCGGACAAACCACCGCCCTGCACTGTGCAAACGACGTCAAATTCGTTTTCACGATTGGTGATTTCAAACGGCTGATTGATAATCATCTTCAAAACCGGACGGGCAAAATATGTGTCAACCGGCTTTTCATTGATGGTGATATTGCCTTTACCCGGCATAATCCATACGCGGGCAACAGCATTCTTTCTCTTACCTGTTGCATAAGAGCGCCCCTGCTTATCGCGCGAGGGTTTGCGTTTTGTTTCAGCAACAGCAGAGGTCGCTGCAACAGCTTCTTTAATTTCGGTTAAAGATTCAATTTTTTTATTAGCCATTACAGTTCACTCCTTTTGTTCTTTTCGTTCATTGATGCAATATCAAAAACTTCAGGATTTTGAGCAGTATGCGGATGATTTTCACCGGCATATACTTTTAATTTTGTCATCTGCTGACGTCCCATCGGATTACGGGAAATCATGCGTTCTACAGCTTTCTCGACAACTCTTTCAGGGAAACGTCCGTTCAAAATTTTGCCTACGGTCGTTTCTTTGATACCGCCAATCCAGCCAGTATGCTTATAATATTTTTTATCAGTCAATTTTTTGCCGGTCAACTTTACTTTATCGGCGTTAATAACAACAACGTAATCGCCACAATCCAAATTCGGCGTGAAATAAGGCTTATGCTTGCCGCGCAGCAATTTTGCGACCTGAGCGGCCAGACGGCCCAATACGACGTCAGTTGCGTCAACAACGTACCATTTTCTTGTAATATCAGACGGCTTGGTTGCGTATGTATTCATCTTATTGGTCTCTTTTCTAAAAATTCAGGTTAAATTCGGTATTTAATATAGAGATAAATATGCATTTGTCAACACAAAAATTTATCATATTTTCAATGCGTTAGTTTAAGGTACAATATTACCGTTTTTTAACGCATTGTTTTTAATTATTTTTGTATTTAAACAAAATTTAATCATATCGGTTTTATTATAGCAGTCCAGGAGGAGTGCCGATGATAAAAAGGTTATCGTTGCTTATTTTTTCCGTGATATTTTGCCTGACTACTTTCTGTTGCCATGCCGACGATGTCAGGAGATATACCTCTGCACAAATAAAAAGCTATGTGGACAACACGCCGCGCAATGTTGAAAATAATATAGCCCCGCTGGTTCGCTACCTGACCAAACCCTTTAACGATGATTATGATAAGGCCAAAGCCATTGCCTACTGGATTGCCAGCCGAATATATTACGACGATTTCCTCTACAGCGGAACGGACAACAAAGACACATATCTGCGCAAAGGATATCAGAAACAGACACCGGCAAAGCTGTTGCGTTCCCGCACCGGAATTTGTATAGACTACGCCAACCTGTTTACGGCGATGTGCCGGAAAGCCGGAATAACTGCGCGGGTTATTTACGGCTATGCTTATCCGGCACAAACTGCTTTTTCTCCGGCTGTCCGCAAAAATAACGCCCATGCATGGAATTACTTTTATTATAAAGGCTCCAAAATATATGTCGACCCGACTTTTATGGCAGGCGGAACGCTCGGAGCAGACGCCTACCCCAATTCGGCAAAACGCAACCGGGCATTGCGACAGCTTCGAAAGGACAATAAAACTCAAAGCATGAAGTCCAGTGTCAACGATTATTATTTTGACTTTTCTTATCAGGACGAAAAGCGTACACACGGGCAAGTTCACAGGGAGCGGTAAAAAACAACCTGTATAGTCTGACAATAATTTTTTATGTCTTTAAACAGAAAGGATTTTTAGTATGAAAAAATTTGCTAAAACAAGTATGGCTATTTTGTTGTATATTGCATCATATACTTCAGTTTTCCCTGCTCATGCACTGGATGAGATTTTTGCTCAGGAACAGAATATTCATAATACATCTGTGGATGACGAGGAAATTAAAAATATTTTGCTAAACGAACCACCCCAACGGCTAAAGGAACTTTTGAGCAAAAACATAGATCCGAATATTGATTATGGATGCTCCACATTGCTGAACAAAGCTATACAGAGCCTTATAGCCAACCAAGACCCGGCGGCAACCCCGGAAGATACATTAGAAAAAATAAGCATACTTATTGATGCCGGCGCCGATGTGAATTTGGCAACCTGCGGATTAACGCCTCTGGCAACATTGACCGGCATTCCCTATATGGCACGAAAAATGGAAAAAGCCTATATGGAAACAATAACGCTGAATATAGATTATTCTACAGATATGTGTCATGTTAACGGAGTGGCTAAAATATGCAAAGATACATCCCCCGAGGAAAGAGAACAAATGAAAGCCGAAATTCGCCAGATTTTTCAAGAAGAAATGAAGAAAATTGAACCCTATTATATAAAAATTGCCGATATATTGCTGCAGCATGGTGCCGACATTAATAAAAAATCCAACGAAGTTGCGCCGCTGCACTTTGCGGCTCAGGTTCCTCAAAATGAAAAACCGATATTGTTAAAATATTTTTTGGAAAAAGGGGCCAATCCAAATATCCGCGATTTTCAAGGAAATACACCGTTATTTGTAGCCAATTTTGCCTGCAACAGAGAAGCAATAGATTTATTGCTAAAATTTGGTGCAGATCCGAACATCCGTAACAATGCAGGAATTTTATACAAGGATTTTAAAACCGGGGAACTATATACGTTCAATTAAAAGACATGATTTTTCATCTATTGTGGCAGAAAAACTTTAGAAGGCAGAAAAATTTTTCCGCCTTCTACTTTTATACACCTTTATAAAACCAGATGCTTTTTAAAATGCCTTTGCAGCCCGGTTATATTGTTTTCCCAAAAATAAAATCTTTCACTTCATCTGCCAGAGTTTCTGCCGTCAGGCCGAAATGCCCATACAATTCTCCTGCCGGACCGGACGCGCCAAAGGAATCCAGCCCAATCGTTTTTTGAGCAAAACGGTTCCACCCGAAAGTTGTTCCGGCTTCAAAGCTAATGACCGGAGCTCTTCCCAAAACTTCCAGCTGATAATTCAGGCTCTGTTCCTCAAATAATTCCATACAGGGCATAGAGACGACCGCAATATCAATCCCTTCGTCGGCGAGAAATTTCTGTGCCTCCACCGCTATTGACACTTCGGAACCGGTCGCTATCACTGTAGCCTGCCGCGTTCCGACAGCCGGAGAAATCACATAAGCACCTTTAGCCGTTAAGTTTTTATCCGCAGAGGTTCGCAACAGGGGCAATCCCTGGCGCGACAGAGCCAGAATACTCGGACGGCGCTCTTCTGTCAGCGCTGTCTGCCAAGCTTCGGCCGTTTCAACAACATCACAAGGACGGAAAGTCAGAATATTCGGCATAGCCCGGTATGAAGCCAGATGTTCAACCGGCTGGTGCGTCGGCCCGTCTTCTCCGACGCCGATAGAATCGTGCGTCAAAACATATATCACGCGAATTCCCATCAGAGCCGCCAAACGCATGGACGGACGCATATAGTCCGAGAAGACGAAAAAAGTTCCGCCATACGGGATTACGCCGCCATGCAGCGCCATGCCATTCATTACCGCGCCCATAGCATGCTCGCGAATCCCGTACATAATATTATTGCCGCAATAATCGTTTCCGGTTACGGTTTTCAGCCCTTCAACAAACGTAAGATTAGAGGCTGCCAAATCAGCCGACCCGCCGACGATTTCCGGAACATGCGGCACAATCGCTTTCAGACACATTTCCGAAGCCTTGCGCGTGGCAACTTTTGTCTTTTCGGCGATTGCCTGTTCTTTTAGGGCATTAAGAGCCGTATCCCAGCCGCGCGGCAGACGATTGGCGATAAAATCGCGGAATTCGGAACCGGCTGCAGAGGCTTTTTCCACCCACCGGTTATATGCAGGCAAGCTGCGCCTCTGTGTCTGACGCCAATTATCCAGTATTTCCGCCGGGATTTCAAACGGTTTCCACTTCCAGCCCAAAGCATTGCGCATTGCTGCGGTTTCCTCGGCGCCGAGCGGCGAGCCGTGGCATTTGGACGTTCCGCATTTGGACGGCGCGCCAAAGCCGATGGTCGTTTTGCAAGCTATCAGTGTCGGTTTGTCCGACTGCTGTGCTTTGGCTATCGCCTGTCTGATAGCGACATAATCATGCCCGTCAATGCTAATGGTATTCCAGCCCATTGCCTGAAAACGCAACAGCTGGTCAGTGGAGCTGGACTTATCTACCGTACCGTCGATGGTGATGTTATTGTTATCCCAGAAAACAATTAGTTTATTCAGCCGCAAATGTCCGGCAAGCGATGCGGCTTCTTCGGAGATTCCTTCCATCAGGCAGCCATCTCCGGCAATGACGTAAGTATAATGGCAGCATAAATCGTCTCCGAAGCGGGCATTAATCATCCTTTCGGCAAGAGCCATACCGACAGCCGAAGATATCCCCTGCCCCAACGGCCCGGTGGTCATATCAATCCCGTCCAGATGCCCGTATTCGGGATGTCCTGCGGTTTTGGAACCAAACTGGCGGAAATTTTTGATATCCTCAAGCGAAATATCTTTATATCCCGTCAACCACAGCAGAGAATACAGCAGCATAGACCCATGCCCGGCGGACAGGACAAAACGGTCGCGGTCAAACCATTTCGGCGCCTCCGGATTCAGTTTGATATATTCCGCAAACAAGACCGTCGCCACATCAGCCATTCCCAAGGGCATTCCCGGATGCCCCGAATTGGCTTGGTTTATGGCATCTGCCGACAAAAAGCGGATAGCATTGGCCATATTGTGCAGGGTTGAGGTTTCCATCATGTTTTCACTCCTTCGTGTTTTCGAGGTTAATTTTACTTGCAGGATTTAATATAAACAGGGCAACCAGCTCCTGATGCCCGGAGTAGACAAACTGGTCGATGAGCTTTACCCGCTCAAATACATAACCGGCATTAATCAGCACTTCCGCATCATAAACAAAAGTTTTAGGATTGCAGGAAACAAAAACGATTTTTTCCGGACGCCGACACTGCGGCAATGCGGCAATTGCACGGCACTGCTCATGGGCTCCCGCGCGCGGCGGATCCATAACCACGACCTTCACACCATCCAAATCTTCCGCCTCAAACGGAGACTTGAACAAATTGCGGCTGATTATCCGGACATTGTGGATTTGATTACGGTTCAAAGCATTTTGCAGCCCTTTAAGGGCAGCCGGGGCAGAATCGGCCGAAATTATTTCTTCAGCCCGGTTCTTTGCCAGCGGATAGGTAAAGGTTCCCAACCCGCAAAACAGGTCGGCGGCTTTTCCTCCGGCGTTCCCTGCATAGCCTGTTACCGCAGCTATCATGGCATTTTCCGCCGCTTTGGAGGCTTGTAAAAACACGCCCGGCGGGACGGCAACCGCACAGCCGGAAATATAGAGCTCGGGCACCTGCTTTTCAACAACGGTTTCCGGCATTCCTCCGCCTATACACCATGACAGGCGCAGCAGTCCGGGCACAGCATTAACAAAATCTGCCGCCGCCAATCTGTGTTCCAATCCCGGCTCCGCCGGCAAATCCAAGACGACATCCATTCCGTTGTCTGCCTGCAACATTCGAACCGAACCGCAACGCAGGCTTACGGTTTGCATTTTCTTCCTTTTGGCTTTGACCGTTACGGAAATCTGACAGAATTCCAGCAAAAACCGGCGCAGCTCCGGCAGAAAGGCATTTAGCCCGAGCGTCAGCATCGGACAATTCCGCACATCTACCAGATTATGGGTTCCGGCTTGATTAAACCCAAGTTTCAGCATTTTTCCGCTTAGGACAAAAGCCATATCGGCACGACGACGGCAGCCATCGCCGATAAACACCGGTTCGTCAAACAAAGGAGCCGCATTTCTGACCATAGCCAGCGTCCTTGCGAAATTGTCAGCCTTATTCCGGCGATATTCATTCTCCGCCATTGAGCGAAGCGGGCAGCCGCCGCACCGGGCACATGCGTCTTCCATTATTTTATTGTCAGCCATTATTGCTCCTTTTTTGCCTGTTTAGCAAAAAAAAATCATAAACACAAGCAAGTTTTAAACATTTCTGCGGCGAAAGTTTAAAAAAGAGATGAATATTTATTTTAATGATATATAATGAGAGTTAAGTTCAATTTTACGCGGAGATTTTGATGTTAATTCATGTTCCAGACCATTTCAGTTCAAAATTCGCTTTTGATTTGGCGAAACTGCCGTCTGCCAAGACTGACCGCTCATCCCTGCTGCTGGCCGTTTCCGGTTGGATATGCGGCACTTTGCTGCTCTGCCTGGGAATTTTTGAACTTTTCAGCTTCATTACGGCAGAAAAGGGAAGCGGGCAGTCTTTTCTGGCAGTAGAGATTTTTGCTTTTATCATTGTTTTGATTGCGCTGGGAATTGTCATCGGCTCAACGCTTTCCATTATCCGCTATAAAAAGTTTTATTTTGACGGCGAAACTTTCACTATAACCTACCGGCCGGCCATCGGCGTTACGCACCGCTTTACGGAGCCTCTGCAAAACTATGCCGGCGTCAGACTGAGAGTTTTGTTCACACAGTCGGGTCTGTTTAACCGCAGCCGCTACATTATAGATTTATATCATAAAGATCCTAACAAAATCATACCGCTTTACATTTCAACCCAAAACAAAAACATACGCAAAATCTGGGAAGATTATGCCCGGCGCTTTAACCTTCCTGCGCTAAGCATCGGCGACCGCGGGCTTATACAAAGGGACTGCGCCGACTTGGACAAATCATTAAAAACGCTCGCCGCCGAGCAAAAGCTCCCATTTATCGCCAGCGGCAAACTGCCGGCGCCGGAATCCCTTTCCGTTGAAGAACAGCGCACATCTACGGTTGTCGAACCTTCAGGCATCTACTGGGATATTTTCAGCACGCTGTTTTTACTGATTGCAATTGCCGCCGTTCTGCTATTAACGGCCGGCGGCGTATACCTGACGATTATCGGTACGACACTTCCTTTGAAATACTGGGCATTCGGCGCAATTTTACTGCTGGCCGTCCTATATTTTTCCACAAAACTGTTTAATTCTTACCGGCTTATTCTCGGCCGCGACTCGGTTTCCGTCATAAAAACGCTGTTCGGTACCCCTCTAAATGAAGAGAACATTGCTGCCGACAAAATCGAGAACGTAGAGCTCAGCTACAACCCCACTATTGACCGTTACAGCCTGGCGATTATCAGCGACGAAAAGGTTATTACGCTTGGGGGCCGCCTTCCGGTCAACGACCTATTGTGGCTTAAAGATTTCGTCATTCGCAAATTAATTGGTAATTAATGACAGATTTTCATTGCGAAAGCGCAAGGGATTTCGTATTTTAAGGATAAACCGTTTATTTTTAACTGAAGGATTGAGTTATGGCAAAAGAAATCAAACGCGGCGGAGCCGGAGAAAGGAAGTCGGAAAACGGGAGCAATCCGTATTTTAACCTGGATGCGGAAAAAGCTTTTTTTGACGAGGTCGATGAAGAGGTAAGAAACGAAAAATTCAAAGAACTCGTCAACAAATACGGCGGTTTTATTCTGGCCGTAGTCATTGCAGGACTTGCTTTTGCCGTAGGTTATGAAAAAGTAGGAGAATGGCGCGTCAGCCAAGCTGAACAGAGCAACATCCGCTATGTACAGGCGGTAACACCGGGAACGGATTATGAAAACAACATAGCCGAACTCGAAAGTATCGTCAATACCGAGAGCGGTCTATATAAGGACATTGCCAGACTCCAAATTGCCAATATTCTGTTGGATAATAACCAGACAACCAAAGCTCTGGACGTGTTGAGCAAAATTTATCAGGATAACACGGTGAGTGAGAAAATCAGGGAGATTGCGGCAGTTAAGCTGGCCACCTATAAAATCGACTCTGCTTCTTATGCCGAAATTGAATCTATGTTAGGCCCGATTGTCCGCAAAGGCGGCGCATGGGCGCCAATGGCTAAAGAGCTTCTGGCGATGTCGGCAATTCAAAACAAAGATATGGCGAAGGCAAAAGCCCTTTATGAGGAACTGCTGGCCGGCGGAAATATCTCAGAAGAATTCCGAGCAAGAATTAACGATATGCTGGCATCTATCAATGAAGCACAGCAGGACAGGAATAAAAATTAACTAATAAAAAGAACCGGCGGTTTTGCTTGTTTGGGTGTTTGTCGTCTTCAGCTGTTTTGAATTCTGTAAAAACAGATTATATAAGAGCCGGACAAAGTCAGCGTAAAGAGTATTGACCAAAAGTATTGGCCGGGGCTTGCAAATAATTTAACCGGGCGTGAAAATATTAATTTACCGAAGGAGAGGAATATGCATTGGCTGGGTAGAGGACTTTGTATATGCGGAATAGCGCTTTGCGTAGCGTCTTGCGCACAGGATAAGAAATTGCCGGAAGGCGTTCGTGTTTCGGTTTTGGATGACGAAACGCCGGCACTGGCAGCCGAGCACAAAAAACTTGTCAGACTTCCGCAGCCAAGTATTAATGCTTCATGGGCGCAGGCCGGCGTTAATCCCCGACATATCATCGGTAACCTGAAAGCAGGATTTACCCTTAAAGAACAATGGGCTGAAAATTTCGGAGCAGGAATAAACAAGCGCGATTTGATGCTGGCGGCTCCGGTTTCCGGCAAAAACGCTGTTTTTGTCATGGATACGCACGGAAAGGTCAGCGCATTTAACCTGCAGACCGGCAAGAGGCTCTGGGAAAACAGCCTGACGGCCAATATCGGCGGATTTAAGGATACCAAAAGCCGGGCATCAGGATTGGCTTTTGACGATAGTACGCTGTTTGCGACAACGGGGTTCGGAGGTGTGTTTGCGATGAATGCAGAGACCGGCGCGCCCAAATGGCGCAAAATTATGGAATCCCCTATCCGCATTGCCCCGACAGTAACAGCTAATATGTTGCTGATTCAGACCGTAGACAACAGGCTTTATGCCTTAGACAAGAGCAACGGCCAGGAATTATGGCGTTTCGGCGTGGCGCATGAAGACACGGTTATTGCCGGCGGTGCGTCCCCTGCTTATGATGCGGAAGACAATGTTGTCGTTGCCGGATTTTCCAACGGTGAAATTGTCGTTTTGAACGCGGCAGTCGGGACACCGTTGTGGTCGCAAATGCTGGTTTCCAACAAGCAGGCGCGGTCGACAACGGAGATTAATACAATCGGTGCATATCCGATTGTCGAGGACGGTATTATCTATGCCATCAGCAACAGCGATATGACCGTAGCGCTGGATATGCGCACCGGTGACAAGTTGTGGGAGAAAGAAATCGGCTCCACACAGAATATGCTGCTTTCCGGCGACTATCTGTTCATTATTTCCAACAAAAACATTTTATACGCCGTTGAGAAATATACCGGCGAGATTTTGTGGTCTTTAGATATCAGGGAATATCTTAACGACGAAGATGAAAAAGCTGCTGTTTATGCCGCGCCTCCGCTGATGCTGAACGGCAACATTCTGCTGGCTTTCTCGAACGGCAAAATTTTGAAGATTGACGCTGCCAACGGCATTGTCAGCGCGAAGACGGAGCTTAAACTTGACATCAGCAACGGTTTGATTGCCGTGCAGCAGAAAGTCGTTGCCGTTTCTGACGATGCTGATGTGATTGTGTTTGAATAGGTTATTTTACGGAGTCTGTTATGGTAAGAATTGTTGAAGCCGATGCCGAAATTTACCCGCTGGAAAAAAAAGAAGATATTTGTACCCATATTGAGAGATGCGGCCGGACATGTTATAAGTCGGAAAATATGATAACAAATGAGACAGCGGTTCCGTTTATCAACGGGATTTTAAAAAGCGGCCACGAATCGGTTATTGAACACGCCAACGTTATTTTTACCATGCCGAACATACCGGAGAATCGCCGGATTTTGACGATGCGGGACATTCGCGGGCTGAACATATCCGTGGAACGGGACAGCCTGACGGGAGAAGACGCGATTGTCGTTTCGGGCAATATGCGCGCATTTCGCGATTTGGCGCGAAAATATGATATTCAGGATTTTCTGCTGCTTATAGGCAATCCGTTGTTTTTCATAAAACAAGATGCCTCGCGGGCATTTGACGGAATTAAGCTGGAAAGCGTACAAACGTCCCGTTTCTCCGAACTGCATAATTATATCACGATCCATTCGGTATGCGATTTGGGAGCATATAAAGACATTACGCGGCACAGGCTTGCTTCATTTTCCATAGAATCGACCCGCTATTGCAATTATGCAAAAGGGAAATTCGGCAGTGAACTGACCATGATAGAGCCGTGCAATATTGAAAAAGGGACGGAGATGTATGCCGAATGGCTGAAATGCATGAATATGATTGAAGAATCGTATATGAAAATGGCAGCATTGGGCGGAAAAGGCGACCAGCTGCGAATGTTGCTGCCTCATTCCATCAAAGCAGATATGATTATGTCGGCAAACATTACCGAATGGAAACACATTTTTTCGCTCAGGTGCCATCAGGCTGCACATCCTTCGGTTCGACTGATTATGAAAAAAATGCTGAATGCATTTTATCGGCAATGGCCGGACTTTTTTGCCGAACAATATCGGGAATTTATCGGACAGCAATAGCGAAGCGATGAGTCGGGCAGCAGCGCAAGCCATGACCTAAGCACCGGCGAAAGCGATGAAACGGGCGGCAGCGCAGGCCATGACCTAAGCACCAGCGAAAGCGATGAAACGGGCGGCAGCGGCGATGTTAGAGCGGCCATTTTAAGGCTTGAAAAATTTAAGCCTTTATGTTATATGCAAGACCAATAGTTTATTTTTACAGCATAAAGGGAATAAAATGGCTTTGAAAGCAGCAATCGTCGGACGGCCGAATGTCGGCAAGTCGACTTTGTTTAATCGTCTGGCCGGCAAGAAGCTGGCATTGGTTCACGACCTGCCCGGCGTTACCAGAGACCGCAAGGAAGTTACAACAAAGCTGAAAGATTTGGAATTGACCGTTATAGATACGGCCGGTTATGAAGAGGCGCCCGCCGGACAGATGGAAGAACGGATGTGGCAGCAAACCAGGCGCGCGATTGAAGAATCGGACGCCGTGTTGTTTTTGTTCGATGCACGAGCCGGAATGCAGGCTTATGACGAACATTTTGCCGATTTGGTACGCCGCAGCAAAAAGCCGGTATTTCTGTTGGCCAACAAATGCGAAGGCCGAACCCAAGAGCAAGGAATTTACGAGGCCTATAAATTGGGACTGGGTGATCCGATTATTTTTTCTGCCGAACATAACATCGGTTTTGACGAACTGTATCTGGGGCTGAAAGAACTGGAGGAAAAACTGGCTGCGGACGCCGATAAGTCGGCGGGAAGAGCCGGATATATAGCGGCAGAAGCCGGTAAGTCGGCGGGAAGAGCCGGATATATAGCTGCGGAAGCCGGTGAGTCGGCGGGAAGAGCCGAAGAACCAACGGAGGAGCGCGTGCCGGCAGGGAAAGTTGGAGAAGAGAATGAAAGAGATATGGACGAAGACAAAACCCAAAGTCTGAAAAAACGCCCCATTCAAGTGGCAATTGTCGGGCGACCGAATGTCGGAAAGTCAACGCTTGTCAATGCGCTTCTGGGCGACGAGCGGATGCTGACCGGCCCGGAGGCAGGGCTGACGCGCGACGCCATATCTTCTCGCTGGGAATGGAAAGGCTGGACAATCAATCTGGTTGATACGGCCGGACTGCGTAAGCAAGCACGCGTTTCCGGCGCGATTGAAAAGATGTCGGTGGAAAGCACAATGTATGCCGCAAATATGGCACAGGTTGTCATTTTGGTTCTGGATGCGGACGGCGTTTTGGACAAGCAGGATTTGACAATTGCCCGTAAGGTTCTGGACGAAGGACGAGCATTGGTTATCGCCGTCAATAAATGGGATATCGCAGATAAAAAAGAAGCTTTGCAAAAACTTAACGACAAGTTGGAAACATCTCTGACACAAGCGGAGGGGGTTCCGACGGTTACGATTTCCGCACTCAGAAAAAAAGGGCTGGACAAGCTTTTCAGCGCGGTTATCAAGGTTTACCAGCGCTGGAATGTCCGCATCCCGACTGCTCCTTTGAACAAATGGTTCCGCGATGTGCAGGAGATGAATCCGGCACCGCTCGGCAAAAACAAAAGGCGGATTAAACTGCGCTACATAACTCAGGCAAAAACCCGTCCGCCGTCATTTTATATATTTTCCAGCAATCCCGAGGGACTTCCTGATTCTTATTTGCGTTTTTTGACAAACCAGCTGCGGGAGACTTTTGACCTCAAAGGGATACCGCTGAGGATTACGGTAAGGAAATCTGACAATCCGTACGCAGATTAGGTGAAATGGCGCCATTTGATGTAGGAACCGGCGTATAAACGGGGGTGTTGCTTGTGCGCGGATTAGGTGAAGAAGAGCCATTCGGTGTCGTATCAGTGTATAAGTAAGTGTGTTCCTTGTGCGCGGATTAGGTGAAATGGCGGTTTCCAGCGCCCGGTTTTCGGCGTCCGGTACTCGTGGCTGTACAGTGCGATATAAGCAAAGGGAAAGCTGCGGCAGTTACGCAGCATCATAGAAAGAAAGATACAGCACAAATAAAAAGAGACGCCTTAAAGACGCCTCTTTTTACGCTATAAAGTGCGATTTTATTATTGGAACTTCCAAACGACACCGTTCAAATCACCGCATGCCATTTCAGCATTAGCGATTGACAAAGGCGTAGTAGTGTCAGATCCCGGAACAGCGATAACGTTACCAGCAGCAGCCGATGTGCCACTTGTATCAATATCAGCATTTAAATCCGTTAAGCTATCTGCTGTTTCATCAGCACCCAATGTTTTAATTTGCATGGCGACCAAACCGGAGCCGGAATCCCCGCCCCAGTCAGTGGTGGCGATAGAAACGCAAGCGGTTTTCGGTAAAGCGTCAACAGCAATTACATACGCGTTGTCAGTACCGGTTCCCTGATTTACTGAATGAATATAGAGGTTACCACCGAAAGCGTTTGTAACTTCAACATCAGAACCAGAAGCACTCTTATTGCTTGCCGCATACATTTCACTCGGAATTAATGCCATTCTGATAGCCGTACCGTTGTTCAAACCACCATAGTTTCTCTGCGAAGAATACAGGGTTCTAACGTTTGTGGAAATCGTGTTAATCTGGTCAATAACTTTATTGGTTTTAAATTTGGCCATTGCTTTTGAATAACCGGCGATACCACCAACGGACAGAACGCCCACGATAGCCAAAACGCCGAGCATTTCAATCATCGAACGACCTTGTTCATTAACTCTCATATTAATTCTCCTAAATATAAGTACCTTAAACAGTGTTTACTTTACATCAAAAATGCCTTTTACTCAATTATGTAAATAGTCATATATCTAACGAAAGTTATAGCTAAGGCTGATTACCTAAAAGTTTATTACGTCGAAACAGTACTAAACTTGGTTGTTATAGTAAGCGAAAAAAATTAATATTTTCCTAATGGCCGGCAAATATTTTCAACGCTACAGGGAAACGAAGCCACAGGCGGGAATCCGAATGCCGGGTTACAAACGAATGAAGCAAGGGCGTTCGGGAGTTTTTAGCCAAAAGCCTTTCCGTTACAAGCCGTTTGAGCCGCAGGAGAATCCACCAGGGCAATATTAATATTCCGTTCTTCGGCAATTTCCAAATGCGCAGCAAGAAATGCTGTCAGTTCGCCAATAAAGGCATCCTTGCCGCCCAGCCCGATGGACTTCAATTCCGCCAAAGCCCCCTTGGCCGCCGCACTGCCGCCAAACGCCATATTCGGATTATATATAAAATTGGCAACGACATAGCCGACGGGTTTTCCTAAAACGCGGGCTGTCAACTCTGAGGCTTCCTCAGCAAGGGCGGCACCATTTTTGAACTCAACATTCGTATATACAGTTAAATAAGGCATTTTCTTTCCTTTCAAATATCAGGTTGATTTGACTGCTGCCAATCTCAAACAGGACGCGAACCGGCGCGAACGAAACCGAACATCGCAAGTATGTACTGAGATGCAGGGAACGTGTGCAGAAACGCAGAGAGCGGTGCAGAACTCCGCATTTTCATCAATGCAGCTGCGTGTGGTACAACGATGCGTAAATGCCGTTCGGCCTGTCTATCAATTCCTCATGCGTGCCGATTTCTGCAATTTTTCCATAATTGACCACAACGATTTTATCCGCATTACGCACAGTCGAAAGCCGATGAGCAATGATAAACACCGTACGGTCTGCCATAAGGTTTTCTATCGCCTGCTGCACGATTGCTTCCGACTTGTTATCCAGCGCGGAAGTCGCCTCGTCCAAAATAACTATCGGCGCATTTTTGATGAAAGCACGGGCAATCGCAATCCGCTGTTTCTGCCCGCCGGAAAGCAGGACGCCGCGTTCGCCGATTTCCGTATCCAGACCTTTGTCCAGCGTATTGATAAACTCATCAAGGCAGGCGCATTTTACGGCATTGGCAATCTCTTCGCCCGAAGCATCTTCCTTGCCGAGAAGGATATTATCGCGAATCGTGCCGCCAAAAAGGAAATTATCCTGAAAGACGATGGCAATTTTATCCCGCAGAGAATCGATATCCAGCTCGCGGATGTCTACGCCGTCTATCATTACCTTGCCGCCGGTTACGTCATAGAATCGGGGCAACAGATTGACCAGCGTGGTTTTACCGCCGCCGGAATTGCCGACAAAAGCAATGGTTTCGCCGATTTTTATTTTCAGGTTAATGTGGTCGAGCACGGTTTTGCCTTTGACATACGAGAAGCAGACATCTTTGTATTCGATGCAGTCTTTCGGGGTCGGCAGCAATTTCGGAGCCTCGCAATTAACGATTTCCGGCGTCCGTTCCAAAACGCCAAACACACGTTCCATCGCCATCAACGCCATTTGGACGCTGTTAAAGTTGTTGCCGATACTCTTTATCGGATTATACAGCATAATCAGCGCGGCAATAAAAGAAACGAAACTGCCGGCCGTTATCTGGTGCGTTACAATCAGGTACGACCCGAGCCAGATAACTGCGGCGATGCCGAACGATACGATAAAGTGCATTAACGGCGACAACATTCCGGTGCGCTGAATCATTTTCATTCCGATTTTAAACACGCTGTCCAGCGTCGTACAAAAACGGGCATTCTGATATTCATACAAATTATAAGAGGAGATAATGCGGTTGCCGCTGTATGTCTCATTAAAATGCGTCATGACTGCCGAACCGGAAAACACAGACTTGTCCATCAGCGACTTAATCCTTTTGCGTACGCGGGTCAGCGGGAACAGAGCTCCGAGCAGCACAACCGTTGCCACAATCGCCAGCTGCCAGGAATTATAAAACAGGACGGCTATTAAGGACAGCGACGAAAAAAGGCGGGTCGTGAAAAGTTTCATATTATTCAACAGACCGCTGCAGGCGGCATCCACGTCATTGTTAAAACGAAAGATGATGTCTCCGGACGTGTTTTTATCAAAGAAAGAGGCATTGTAGTGCATCAGCTTGTAAAACAACTTCTTTTTAACATCCATGGCAATACGCTGGCCGACCCAGGTATTTAAATATGTCGCGCTGTACGTCAGCAGGCTCTGGAGCAGGCTGAATACAATTATCAACAGCGGTATCAAAAACGTTGAAGAGCCCATTGTATTTTTTTCAACCATAACAACATCCATATATGGTTTTAGCGCCCAGGCAATCACCGCATCCATCGACCCAATCGGAATCGTTATCAGCACGGCCGTCAGCGCCCGCCCCCAATACGGTTTGACATACGGTAAAATCTTGCGGTAATTGACAATGAGGTTCAAATTTAAAAATTTTGCTTTCAGCTTTTGAAACATAAGTCTTCCTAACAGATAATTTTTGCGCCTGCCGCTTATAAAACCAATACCAGCTTGCGATGCCAGTTTACGACGCCTACTTTCCGGCAGGCAATACTACATATCTTATCTGCCGCCGGATGCAGCAGAACCGATATCAGTTTTTGGATTTTTAGCAAAGTTTTTACGAGATGTAAACAGAAATCTGCCAGATATTACAAATGCGACAAGCAATACGGCGGCTAATGCGGCAAAAGTACCGACGGGCAGAGCTTCAATACGGCAAAAAAATGCCCCGCGAGCAGATGATGCGACCGGGCAACACCACAAATGAATATGGCAAGGTAATGCTACAGGCGATACGATACGTCGAACGGGCAAAAACGAAAAGGCTCCCTAATATCAGACGTTCGCAGCCTTTCATACGGATATAAAAAAAGTCGCCCTGCAAAGGACGGCTTTTTGAAAACGGCTCTTGCCAACGATTACAATATTTCGATGGCGCCAGCAGCCGTACGGCCGCGGTCATCATAAATTTCATAGCTGACGCGCTGTCCTTCGTACAGCTTACGCAAACCTTTTTCTTCCAGTTTCGTAATATGGACAAATACATCCTTGCCGCCGTTTTCAGGTTGAATAAAGCCATAACCTTTACGTGAATTAAACCATTTAACAGTTCCTGTTGTCATATTATCTCCTATCTTCAATAGTTACACCTACTCCGTCAGGATTTTATTCCTGACAAACCATATTTATAATACCATTAATTTTATAGTCAATAGGCAATATTCATTTATAAGTTGTTTTTTGATAAAATATTTTGCACCTGCAGCTTTAAATATTCACGAAATTCGGGATTAATACCTTTTTCGGCAATTTTGGCCTCAAGAATTTCCACAATAGCCTGCTGGTATTTGGGCTTGTTTTCCGCAATTTTAGCCAGATACCAGGCCGTGCCTTCAAATATCTGCTTTTCTTCGCTGTCCAAACCGGACACCATGCTTTCGTAACTCGGAGAAAAGCGTTTTTTTACCTCCGTATGCGCCAGTGCATACGACGCTTTTTGAATCTTGTGCGCTTCTGCCGGCGTTATATCTCCGGCTTTTCTGCCGATTAAAAAATCTTTCAGTTTTTTAAACATTGATGCGCTAACACCATCAGACATGGTTACCTCCTTTTGCTGCTACGACATCCCTGCGGATTTTGCGGCTTGTATATTATGTTTTTTCAAAATAAGCGGCGTTTTTCTTTTTTGCAATCAGATTTTGAGGAAAATTATAAGAAAAAGTATTGACACTTAAAATAAAGCGTATTATGAATGGGTCGTTGCTTGAGATTGCTTCATCGTCTAATGGTAGGACAGCGGACTCTGACTCCGTTAATCTTGGTTCGAATCCAGGTGAAGCAGCCAACTTCAGAGATGCATAGGAAAGCCAGTATCAGTTGAACCAGGTTGTGGAACGCCAGAAGCAGATCTTGCTGCAGATGGATAGCCTGAGTAGCGGTGGTGCAGCAGCACAGCCAGCTGCGGGCGACCAAAGCGGTGCGGCGACAGCGACACCTGCTCCGACAGCAGATGCGCCAGCCTCTTCAGGCGCGCCTGTACAGAGCGGTGACGCGAATACTGACTACAATGCGGCTATCGCCCTGGTACAGGACAAATCTCGCCAGGACGACGCTATCGTTGCGTTTCAGAACTTCGTGAAGAAGTACCCTGATTCCACTTACCAGCCAAATGCGAACTACTGGCTCGGTCAGCTGAATTACAACAAGGGTAAAAAGGACGATGCGGCGTTTTATTTTGCCTCAGTGGTGAAAAATTACCCGAAATCGCCAAAAGCGCCGGATGCGATGTATAAGGTCGGCGTGATCATGCAGGACAAAGGTGACACTGCGAAGGCCAAAGCGGTGTATCAGCAGGTTGTCACAAAATTCCCGGGTACCGAAGGTGCCAAACAGGCGCAAAAACGTCTGAGTTCGATGGGATGATTATCGCATGACCAGAAATCGTGTTATTTCTGGTCGTGCCGCATGATTCGTAAGCAGTTAAGTGATCTTCATCGAAATTTTTGTTGCGCAGAATTCTTAAATCAGTAATATATGCCGCCGTTGCCACGGGATATCAAACAACGTGAAAACAGCGTAAAAGTGGGTCGTTAGCTCAGTTGGTAGAGCAGTTGACTTTTAATCAATTGGTCGCAGGTT
>ERZ1106983.1402-NODE-1402-length-21199-cov-3.861899_pt1 | contig 21199 bp, 18 predicted proteins | sample MGYA00403693_ERZ1106983 | MGnify/ENA primary metagenome ERZ1106983 (study PRJEB35170, sample SAMEA104062420) | human gut metagenome | biome: human gut; feature: human-associated habitat; material: faeces | place: Denmark | collected 2012-07-13 ...
CTGCTGATGAAACGGTAAATTCAACGGCATTATACTAATGTCGGACTGATAGGTGTGCCCCGGTTCTTCCAGATCACAGAAGAAGCCTGCCAGCAGAGTATCAGAAAAGGACCAGGGCTGACTTTTGTAATAGCGGATGTTGGTGACCTTTAAACCGACCTCCTCCATAACCTCACGTTTTACAGTTTCTTCCAGAGTTTCTCCAATTTCTGTAAATCCGGCCAGAAGTGCATACCGCTTGTAGGTGCGTCCAGCATATTTGGACAGCAGCAGGCGGTTTTTGTCTGTCACAGCAATGATGACTGCAGGGCAGATTTTGGGATATTCCATCTGACCGCACTTGGGGCAGCGCATCATTCTCTCCTTCTCATCATGCTGGAGGGGAGAACCGCATCGTCCGCACCAGCGGCGGCTTTCATACCACTGGGAAAGCTGATACCCTGTGATCCCGGCAAAAGCCAGGTGGCGGGGAGAGGCGCTGCGGAAAAACTGGATATTTTCCAGGGAGAAGCCGGAGGGCGCCGGAATGCTGAGGTTCTGGAGCAGATAAAAAGTCTGACCGTCAACTGCGAAGAGGTAGGTACTGTTCTGGTAAATATCTTCGTTTTCCTTTTCCAAATCCCGGAAACGGGGGAAGTCAAAGGATCCATCTTCTTTGCGAAGCAGCAGGGCTCTTCGTTCCTGAAAACAGAGGGCATAGCTGTCTGGAGATGGCGGCGCAGGCCGGTAAGCGTTGTCAAAATGGTGCGGTGCAATATCCTGTATCATAGGGAAACCTTCTTTCTTTTTTATGAGTAATATTCAGGCAGTGGCATCTCTTAGCTGAAAAATATGATTCCTGCCAGAGCAGAAAGCAGAATAAGCTGAATAGGGGACAGCTTCTTTTTCCGCAATTTTTTGCTGAGCAGCATGGCAGCCCACAGAAGAGCAGCAATTAAAATTCCGTCGGGGCGCAGGAACATGGCTTTGCAGGGGACATTTTCCAGTCTTATGCAGCATCGGGCGGTCATCTGGATTCCGGCAGCCAGAACGATGCCGATGACGCAGGGCTTAAGTCCCTGGAGAACAGCCTGAAAGTATTTGTTTTTCAGTGCTGTTTTTAAAACTGCAGTGATCAGCAGAATAATCAAAAAGGAGGGAAGCACAACGGCCAGGGTGGCAATGACAGCGCCAAAGAAACCAGCCTGACTGCTTCCGATATAAGTAGCCAGATTGACCATAATGGGCCCCGGCGTGCTTTCACTTACTGCAATCATATAAGTCAGAGTATCCTCCTCAAGCCAGCCCCGGGACAATACCAGGTCGCGGATCAGGGGAATGGCACCGTAGGCGCCTCCGAAGGAAAAACAGCCGATCTGCAGAAATCCCCAAAATAAACTCCAGTAAATCAAGAGGCGGCACCTCCTTTTTTGGGGGCTGAGTCTTTGAAAAGAAAGACACAAAGACTGACAGCAGCTGCAGTCATCATCAGGCTGATGGAGGAAAAGTTCCAGGAAAAAGCAGAAATCATCAGCATGGCTGCCGCTGAGAAGACCATGATGGCTCTGGGAAGCAGCTTTTTAGGCATTTTCTGAATCATAACAACAGCTGCGTCGAGAATCAAAAGTCCTGCGCCTATTTTAATGCCCTGAAAAGCATGGGCAATAAGGGTGATCTCCAGAAAGTGATCCAGAAACCGGGAGATGACATAAATTACGGCAAAGGATGGAAAAACAATGCCCAGGGTAGCGGCAAGAGCGCCGAAAAAGCCGGCCTGCCGGTATCCGGTAAAGGTTGCGCAGTTAATGGCAATGGGGCCGGGGGTGGATTCTGCAATGACGGTAATATTCATCATTTCATCATGGGTGATCCATTGTTTCTGTTCTACACAGTGGTGTTCAATCATGGAAAGCATGGCATATCCGCCACCGAAGGTAAACAGACCGATGTTTGCAAAGGTCAAAAACAGATCAGCCAAAAGCTTCATAGGGGCTTCACACTCCTTTTCTTGTTTGGTAGTTTGTTCTTTTTATTATAGCATAGTTTTGGGGACGTTTACAGATGAGGAAATTTGTCGTATAATGAGGAACGGAGAAAACACAGAAAAACGGCAGGAAGCGGAAGAATAGTGAAAATAAGATAGAATCAGATAGAACAGGAGGCAAAATGAGATGACATTTACTTACCCGGCGGTGTTTACACCCCATAAGGATGGAAAAGGATATCATGCAGTATTTCCGGATTTGGAGTGCTGCGAAGCAGATGGACCGGATTTGGAGGACGCTATCGAGGATGCGAGAGACGCAGCCTACAACTGGCTTCTGGTAGAGCTGGAGGACGGCGGAGATTTTCCAGGCCAGACTCATGTGGAGGATATGGATCTGCCGGAAGGTGCGGTAGTGAAAAATATTATGGTTCGGATCAAGCTGCTGCCGGACAATGACTAAGAATACAGAGGAGACAAAATTATGAGATACGAAGTAAGACCCCAAAATGTTTGTGCAAGAATGATTACGTTTGATTTGGAAGGGGATGTGGTTAAAAATGTGGCCTTTACCGGAGGCTGCAACGGAAATTTGAAGGCTGTCAGCAAGCTGGTAGATGGAATGACGGTGGAGCAGATTGAAGGATATTTAAAGGGAAATACTTGCGGTTTCCGGAATACCTCTTGCGCAGATCAGCTGGCTCAGGCTGTGCGCAAGTGTTATGAGGAAAGCCGGAAATAGGACGAGAACTGCTTGACAAGCACTAAAAAATGGCGTAGAATCAAGCATACACGGGCAGAAAGAGCTGCCCATACAAAAGGAAAAAATCGACTGTGAAGGGGATTAGTAGGCCTGCATACACATTCAGAGAGAGAGCTATATGGTGGAAGGCTCTTGTGTCACTGGAAGCTGAACCGGCCCTGGAGTTCTGCAGTGAACTGCGGCGCGGATTCCGGCGTTAATGGAAAAAGAGAGAGTATCCGAAACGGATTTTCCCGGATTTCGGAATACTAAGCAGGGTGGTACCGCCGAATTTATCTGATCATTCGGTCCCTTGTCGTCAGGTCAGACGGCAGAGGATCGGATGATTTTTTATTTCATAGGAAATTGCGTCCTATGAAATAAAAACGCTCCGCGGGGATCGCCATGCGGCAGAAGGGAATTTTGTTGCAGAAGCGACCCACCGCAGGCGGGGAAGCTCGCAGGGAGCATCTTTCTTGTTTCATAGGAAATTCGCAGGGAGCATCTTTTTATTCATTAGGAGGAAATTATGGCAAAGGAAAAGAAACTGGTAGAAGCCATCACATCTATGGACGTAGATTTTGCCCAGTGGTATACCGATGTGGTGAAGAAAGCAGAGCTGTGTGACTATGCAAGTGTAAAGGGCTGTATGGTAATTAAGCCGGCTGGCTATGCAATTTGGGAAAATATTCAGAAGGAGCTGGATCGCCGTTTTAAGGAGACAGGTGTGCAGAACGTATATATGCCTCTGTTTATCCCGGAAAGCCTGCTTCAGAAGGAAAAGGATCATGTGGAAGGCTTTGCCCCGGAGGTAGCCTGGGTAACCCATGGCGGTCTGGATCCGTTGCAGGAGCGGATGTGTGTACGTCCGACCTCTGAAACTCTGTTCTGCGATTTTTATGCAAAGGATATTCATTCCTATCGGGATCTGCCAAAGGTTTATAATCAGTGGTGTTCTGTTGTTCGCTGGGAGAAGACAACCCGTCCCTTCCTGCGTTCCAGAGAGTTCTTATGGCAGGAGGGTCACACTGCTCATGCGACTGCTGAGGAAGCAGAGGAGCGTACCATTCAGATGCTGAATCTCTATGCAGATTTCTGTGAAGAGGTTCTGGCAATTCCGGTAATTAAGGGTCAGAAGACAGAAAAGGAAAAATTTGCAGGAGCAGAGGCAACCTATACCATTGAGTCCCTGATGCATGACGGAAAGGCTCTGCAGTCCGGTACCAGCCATAACTTTGGCGACGGATTTGCAAAGGCATTTGGTATTCAGTATGCAGCAAAGGACAACACCCTGCAGTATGTGCACCAGACCTCCTGGGGTATGACTACCCGTATGATTGGCGCCCTGATCATGGTACACGGTGACAATAACGGCCTTGTTCTGCCGCCGAGAATTGCGCCGGTTCAGGTTATGATCGTTCCGGTTCAGCAGCAGAAGGAAGGAGTTCTCGATAAGGCTTTTGAGCTTCGCGACGTTCTTTCTGGCTTCCGTGTAAAGGTAGATGATTCTGATAAGAGCCCGGGCTGGAAGTTCTCTGAGTCTGAAATGCGCGGAATTCCGGTTCGTGTAGAGATTGGACCGAGAGATATTGAAAATAATATGGCTGTTCTGGTTCGCCGTGACACCCATGAAAAGCTGACGGTTTCTCTGGATGAGCTTGCTGAGAAGGTGGGAGAGCTTTTGGATACTATTCAGCATGATATGCTGGAGAGAGCAAGAGCTCACCGGGATGCTCACACCTATGTGGCAACCAATTTTGATGAGTTTGTAGAGACCATCAATGAAAAGCCGGGCTTTGTAAAGGCTATGTGGTGCGGCTGCAAGGAGTGCGAGGATAAGATTAAGGAAGCTACAGCAGCAACCTCCCGCTGCATTCCCTTTAAGCAGGAGCAGCTGTCTGATAAATGTGTTTGCTGCGGTAAGCCGGCAACAAAGATGGTTTACTGGGGACGCGCATATTAATAAAGAATCATAATTGTTTAGGACGGGGCAGCTTATTATTCAGCTTTGCCGAACAAGAAGCATCGGAGATTCCTCCAATGTGAAATATAAGCCGTTCTGAACTGTTGCAATGGAGGATTATGCGGATACAGATTCCCTCCCATGTGGAGTATATTATTGGAAAACTGAATCAGAACGGGTATGAGGCTTTTGCCGTAGGCGGGTGTGTCCGGGATACCCTTCTGGGAAGAACGCCAGGGGACTGGGATATTACCACCTCTGCCAGACCGGAGCAGGTGAAGGCTCTGTTTCGCCGGACCATTGATACGGGAATTCAGCATGGAACTGTGACGGTTATGCTGGAGAGAACAGGTTATGAAGTAACAACTTACCGGATTGACGGCGAGTATGAGGATGGACGTCATCCCAGACAGGTGGAATTCACCTCAGATCTTCTGGAGGATCTGAAACGCCGTGATTTTACTATCAATGCTATGGCATACAGCCATGAAACAGGAATTGTGGATGCATTTGGCGGAATGGAGGATCTGGAAAAGCGAGTGATTCGCTGTGTAGGAGAGCCTATGGAGCGGTTCGAAGAGGACGCGCTGCGGATCCTCCGTGCCATCCGGTTCTCCGCTCAGCTTGATTTTTCCATAGAGGAAAAAACCAGAGAAGCGATTACCCGGATTGCGCCGAATCTGGCTAAGGTCAGCCGGGAGAGGGTTCAGATGGAACTGACTAAGCTTTTGTGTTCGGATCATCCGGAGCAGATTCGTCAGGTATATGAGACTGGAATCAGCCGGTATGTGTCAGAAGAATTTTCCTGCCTTCCCTGGGAGAAGGCGGAGATTTCCCCTGCTCTGCCCAAAGAAAAGTATGTGCGCTGGGCGGCATTTCTCCGGTGCGCATGTCCGACGGAGCAGGGTTCCTGGCAGACCGATTTATCCTGTGAGAAAGCAGCAGGGAAAAATTTTTGCGAAGAACGGGAAAAGGCAGTTCGAGCTGGAGGAAAAATTCTCCGGGATCTGAAGCTGGACAATGAAACGATTGGACGGGTGAAAACGCTGACATCCTGGTGCGGAGAAAAACTTCTTCCGGAGGCGCCGTCTGTCCGTCGTGCTATGAGCAAAATGGAGCCGGAGGTCTGGGATGCGCTGGTGGAGCTGAATCAGTACGGGGACGAGATTCTTTGTCTGACAAAAGAGATTCGCGCAGCCGGGGACTGCCTGGATCTGAAGCATTTGGCTGTGAATGGCCGGGATTTGATGAGCGCCGGTGTCCGACCGGGAAAGGATATGGGAGAAATCCTGAACAGGATGCTTCAGGAGGTTTTGGAGCGTCCTGAAAATAACCAGAAAGAGATTCTGATGTCTATGTTTGTGAAATAAGAGATAACCAATGGGACTGCCGCAAAACAGGAAAAATTGTTTTGCGGCAGTCCTATGTTTTGTCATAGGAAAGTGCGTCCTATGACATAAAAACGGGCCGCGAGGATCGCCATGGGTTGGAAGAGAATTGGGCTGATGAGACGATCCGCCGCAGGCGGAGAACCCCGCGAGAGAGTCCCTTTTTATCTGGCAGTACAGTGAAAAAACCAGTTTTCAAAGGTATCATACAGGAGATGAGTCAGATCCCTGACGGATGGGGGAAGGGTACGCCCTGGGTGTGAGACCATGAGGAGATAGTAGTTCTGAGGCTGTGAAAAATCCATACAGCGTTCCTTCGCTTCCTCCGGAACCAGATCTGCAGGGAGAATCGTGTCGGCTGCTCCTACGGCGGCAAGAAATCTCAAAATAGAAAGCTCCGATTCACACACAATGCTTCGGGAACCTTCACTTTGTTCGTCAAAGAGTCTCATCTGTTCCTGATAAAAGGCGGTATTTGGCAGGGCAGTCATGATCCTTAAGGGGTTTTCTCTTGTGTTGCCGCAGCAGTAGACCAGGTTTGTTCTGGCCAGGATTCTGCTCTCCAGAATAGGATGAACTTCCTGGCTGGAAAAATAGATGCCCAGATCTGCAGATGCATTAAGCAGGGATTCTTCAATTTTATCTCTGCTGTTTTCGCTGACAGACAGACTGACATTAGGGCAGAGAAGGGAGAAGGAATTGCAGATTTGATTCCGGATCATGGGAGCGACAGAGGAATCGCACTGCAGATGAAGGTGGCCTCCATGCCCCTGGCGGTAGGCAAGAATATGCTCTTCCATTTCAGAATCAATCAAAAGCATGTTGCGGGCAAAGTTTACAAATATTTTTCCGGCATTGGTAGGCTGAAGCCGGTTGTGAATCCGCGTAAAAAGCCTGGTACAAAGCATATCCTCTGCATTGCGGAGGCAGCGGGAAAGTGCAGGCTGTGTCAGATAAAAACGCTCCGCAGCTTTGCTGAGGCTTTTTTCATCAACAATGGCGATAATATAGCGGAGAAGCTGCGGATTCAGGCTAATCTGCGGAGCACTGTGATAGGTCTGCCTGGATTTGTGGGGATAAGTCTCTGACAGGGCAGCGGCTGGGGATTCACCTGGTATTTCGTAGGAGCCTGTAGGTTCCTTAGTGAGGGGATGCTCCGTCAGGCGGATCATTTCTTCAGCTTCCGGACTGGGAATCGGCTGGTAACGTTTGTCGGCAAGGCGTTCTCTCATCAAAAGTCCGGCAAGATATCGTTCTGGCTCTGTAAGCGTATGCTCTGCCGGGTAACGGATGTGCAGGGTCTGATAAACAGGTGGGGTGAGGGGACGGTAAACAAGCTCCTCGCATGGGAAAACATGAGCCTGGGAAACAAGACCAACGCCAACTGCCTGATGAAGCATGGAGTCTACCAGCATAACATCATTGGATTCGAAGGTTACAACGGGGCTGAAGCCCGCTTGTTCAAACAACTCCTCTGCGAGAATACGAATACTGTGCCTATGTCCCTGAAGCACAAATGGAGTATCACGCAGGTCAGACAGACGAATGCTTTCTTGGCCAGATAGAGGGTGAGAAACTGGAAGAGAGATCAGCAGTTCTTCACGGGCAAAGGGAAGATCCGTGGTTTTGTCAGAGGTTTTTCCGGAACCAATGGCAAGATCAATCTGACCGTGCTGGATAGCTCCCGGCTGTTCGCTGGCATAAAGCTCTGTCAGGGACAGGGTAATGTCCGGGTAACGGCGGGAGAAGGGGTTATAAACCTGACTGTAGATAATAGCCCCCCGGTTCGGTGCGGTAGCCAGCCGGATTAAGGTATGATCGGAATCGGTAACAGCTCTCATACTCTGAAGCATTCTTGTCTGCTCATCCAGGATTTTCTGGGCAGCATCGATGACATAACGCCCCACTGCAGTTGGGGTAAGCTGACGGTGATAGCGTAGAAACAGCAGAAAGCCCAGAGACGATTCATATTCAGAAAGAAATTTGCTGAGCGCAGGCTGAGATATGCCAAGTACCCGGGACGCTCCGGAAAGGCTTCCCTGGTCGGCAATGGTTACAAGATAGTAAAGCTGTCTGGTGGTCATATGGGCTTTCCTCCTTTGAAGGTTCTGCAGGTTCCATAAGTTCTGTTACTGTTATCATAAATCTTTTGATGAATCTGTCAACAATAAATTTCAAAAATATAACTAAATTGATATGAAAAATATAAGTATTTGGGATTTGTAAAAAAAATATAAAATAGGTATAATACAACTATCAGATGACATGGAGCAAAAAAACAGGATAAAATCAACAGGTTAATCCTGAAAAATCTTTGTTTTATGAGAAAATGTCACAATGTAATTCCAAGAGGGTTGGGGGAGCGTCTTCCCTGAAGCATGAAAGAAAAAGGAGAAAAATGTTATGAGAAAAGCAATGAGCCGTATTTTGTTATCGGGAATTCTGGCAGCAGCAGTATTAGGTGCAACTGCATGCAGCTCCAAGAAAGAGGAAGCAACTGCAGCAGGAACTACAGCAGGAGGAAGCCAGGAGACGGTTGCTTCCGCTGACGGAATCGGATTTCCAAAGGATGAGACGATTACTCTGGTAGTTCCCGGCAAGGCAGGCGGCGGTTCGGATCTTGGCATCCGGTACTACAGCGAAGGGCTGAATCGTCTGTATGGCTTAAAGACAACCGTAACCAACTATGACAGCAATACGGTAGGACATCAGACCGTGGCAAACGCAAAGCCGGATGGAACGACTTTGACAGTGGCAACTTCCGCACTGAACATTCAGTATATTACCGGAAACGCAGAAGTTAATCCCACCAAGGATCTGACTCTGATTGCATGTCTGCAGGACAACGGCTTCTCTACACTGGCAGTACCGGCCGATGCCCCGTATGATGATTTTGCCGGATTTGTAGAGTATGCAAAGGCTCATCCAGGAGAACTGAATGCAGGTATGCCGGCAGCCGGAGCGAACACCTTCCTGTTTGGTATGCTTACATCTGCTACAGGCATTGAGTTAAACTCTGTTGAGTGCGCTTCTGAGTCTGATCGCCTGACTAACCTGGCAGGGGGATTCATTGATATCGGTGTTGTAGGTGTGGGAAATGCTCTGGAATATGAGAAGGCTGGAAAGCTGAAAGTAATCGGTACCGTATCTTCTGACGGCAATACCATTTCCATGTATCCGGAGGAGCTGCCGGATAACTACAAGACTCTGCAGGAGCAGGGCTTTGAGGATTGCGTTCTGTATGTAAACCACTATCTGTACGGACCGGCTGGAATGGACGAGACAATGGTGAAAGAAATGAATGCAGCAATGCAGGCAGTGTGTGTGGACGAAACTGTAAGTGAAGGGATTGCTTCTATCGGTAATATTCCCGGATGGCATGACCTGGAAGAGTCCAAAAAGATTCGTGACGCAGAGTATGCTTCTTTCGTAGAGATTGCAAAGGAGCTGGACCTGTACGTACAGGAATAGGCAGCCAGAAGAAAATGGTTTAACAGCATGTCCTGGAAAACATAAGTTTTCCGGGACATCTTAAATAAGGAGGAGATTTCTGAAGATGAAAATGCGTAGAGATACAAAAACAGGAATTGTAGGCCTGCTTGGTTGTGCGTTTTTCTTATTTGCAAGCCAGTCCATCAAACAGCCGGCCAAGCTTCTGGAGCCAGGGCCAAGACTGTTCCCCTATGTGGCGATTTTTCTGATTGCCGTAAGCTCTGTGGCTTTGATTATAAAAGGAATCAAAGAAAGGGAAATTGAAGAAAAACCGTATTTCCCCAAGGGTGGTATTCTGAAGATCAGCAAAAGCTATCTGATGCTTGTGATTTATGCTATTGCCATGACCTGGCTGGGCTTTCTGATTACAACACCGTTTGCAACTGTGGCTTTTATTTATGATTTAAAGGGCAACAGCAAAGTAAAACTGATTCCGTCCATTATCATTGCTCTTCTGGTGACGGGAGTGCTGTACGCCATGTTTGTCTATGGCTTCCAGATTAAGCTGCCGGCCGGAATTCTGTTTGAATAAGGGGGAAACGACAAAATGAGTGAATACATAAGTGCATTGATGACATGCCTGGAGCCTATCAATCTTCTTCTGATTGTGGCAATGGTATCTCTGGGTATTGTGTTTGGAGCGATTCCCGGACTTTCTGCAACGCTGGGTATTGCCCTGCTGCTTCCTGTTACCTTTGGCCTTTCTACGGAAACCTCATTTGTGCTGCTGCTGGCAATCTGGATTGGAGGCGTATCCGGAACCTTTATTTCTGCAGTGCTGATTGGTATTCCCGGTTCTTCTTCTGCAATTGCTACCTGCTTTGACGGCTTCCCCATGACTCAGAAGGGACAGGCAGGAAAAGCTCTGGGCATTGGTATGACAGCATCCTTTATCGGAACAGTAGGTTCTGTTATTCTGGCTACTTTGCTGTCTCCGGTTATTGCTGAATTTGCCCTGCATCTGGGCCCCTGGGAGTATTTCTCTCTCTGCTTCTGCGCCATTACTCTTGTGGCTTCTCTGTCTAAGGGAAATATTTTTAAAGGCGTCATGGCGGCAGGTATTGGTCTTCTGATGGGATGCATCGGAATGGATCCGATTAACGGAGCAACCCGTTTTACTTTTGGAAACGTATATCTGACTGCAGGTATCAGTACGGTAGCCCAGATGCTTGGTATGTTTGCAATGTGCCAGATTATCCGGGACTCTGCAAAGGGCGAGGCAAAAATGCCGGATGTGGATACGGTAACAAACAAGGGGCTTGGAATTGGTTTCAAGGATATTATTGAAAATATCAAAACCATTGTTTTTGCATTTGCAAGCGGACTCTGGATCGGTTTTCTTCCCGGTATGGGCTCAGGTATTTCCAATATGGTTGCATACGGCTATGCAAAAAGCATCAACAAGGATCCGGAAAGCTTTGGAAAAGGAAATCCGGCTGGTGTATGGGCTTCTGAGACAGCAAACAACGCTTCTCTTGGAGGAGCTCTGATTCCGATGATGGCACTTGGTATCCCCGGAGATGGTATTACAGCGATGTTGATTGCCGGACTGACGATTCACGGACTGCAGGCAGGTCCCCTGTTTATGACAGAGCAGCCGGATCTGGCTATGCTGATTTTTGCCTGCGTACTGGTAGCAGCGATTGTTACCTATATTATCCAGATTGCGACAAAGCGCTGGTTCCCGTATATTCTGAAGGTTCCGTATCATTACCTGTATACGGTAATTCTGGTAATTTGTTATATCGGCGGTTATGGAATTTCCAATACCATGTTCAACATCTATGTGATGCTGGCACTGTGCTTACTGGCAATCTTTATGAGCGTTGCCGGACTGCCGACCTCTCCGCTGGTACTGGCATTTATCCTTTCCAGCAAGCTGGAGCGCTACTTCCGTCAGGGCATCAGCTACGCACATGGAAGCTACAAGGAATTCTTTACCAGACCGCTGTCTGCTGCTTTGCTGGCAATCGCAGTATTCTGTGTTGTATGGCCGCTGTTCTCCGAGCATATGAAGAAGAAAAAAGCAGCTGCTGCTGTATCTGTGAATCAGGATGTCAATGATGACTGATCCGGAAGAACGGCTTCCGAAAATACAGACCTGTTACGGAACACTTCCGTCTATGCTTCGTAAATTTGACCGCTTTGCCCGCCGTGATTATTTCCGCGGGCATTCAGCGGAAGAATTTGAGGAGTGGAGAAAAAGGGAACGCATACTTCTTTCAGAACTTTTAGGACTGGAAAAAATGGAAGTCTGTGATTTAAATCCTGTGATTATGGAGACGAAAATGCTTCCGGAAGGGATTCGCAGAGAGCATATCAGGATTCAGACAGAGCCGGATGTTTGGATGACCATGTATCTGTTGGTTCCGGCAGATGCCGGTCCGAACACCCGGCTCTTTTTATGCCCTCCCGGCCATAATGGAGCAGAAAAATATACTGTGGCAGGTCTGGCGGAATACGGAGCAGTTCAGGAAAAAATAACCCAGTATCAGTATGACTATGGTCTGCAGCTGGCACGGAGGGGATTTGCTGCAGTTTGTCCGGATTGCCGGGGCTTCGGAGAACGGCGGGAGGCAAAAGAGGACACGCAGGATCCGGTTTTAGGATTAAAGGGAGACTGTTATTGGCTGGCTCATATGGGAGAGCCTTTGGGGATCCCGGTCGCAGGAATGCTGGTCTGGGATCTGATGCGTCTGATTGATTATCTGGAATTACGCGGTGAGTGGGATATGGAACATCTGGGATGTCTCGGATTTTCCGGCGGAGGAATGCAGACCTTGTATCTGGCTGCTTTGGACGAACGCGTTCAGTATACAGTTATCAGCGGTTATATGTATGGATTCCGCGATGCGCTTCTGAAGCTGAACCGCAATTGCTCCTGCAATTATATTCCCCGTCTGTGGGAGTACCTGGATATGGGGGATATTGCTTCGCTGATTGCGCCGCGGCCTTTGGTAATCCAGTCCTGTAGGCAGGACAGACTGAACGGGCCGAGAGGAATTGTCAATGCGGTGGAGCAGGTTGCAGTCATTGAAAATGCCTATCGTCTCTGCCATGCAGAAAAGCTGCCTTTCCACGATATTTGTGAGGGCGGGCATCAGTGGCATGGAGAACGGTTGGATAAATATCTGGAATATATAGGAAAGTAGGAAGAATTTCATGGACAGATTTAAGTTGCGTGAAACAATTTTAAGGGAAATTGAAAAACCGCTGATACCAGAGCAGAGGTATTCTGTCCTGGAGTTTGGAGCAGAGCCGGACAGCAGCCGGATTCAGACAGAGGCATTTCAGCTTGCTATTGACCGGGTCAGTGAGGCGGGAGGCGGAAAAATCTGCGTTCCTGCAGGAAAATATCTGACAGGAGCGATTACCTTGAAAAGCCAGGTGGAGCTTCACCTGGAGAGTCCGGATACCTGGATTCAGTTTGTAAGTGAAGAGCCGGAAAAGCATTATCCGCTGGTGTTTTCTCATTGGGAGGCAACGCCCTGCTATAATTATTCTCCGCTGATTTATGCCTGCGATGCCCATGACATTGCAGTAACAGGCCCGGGTGTATTTGACGGAGGCGCAGATGCAGCACACTGGTGGAACTGGCATCATCAGGTTGAAAATGCCTGGTCTGAGGATTTGCCGGATCTTCAGCTTGAGGACAGAAAACTGCTGAGAAAAATGAACCAGGACGGCGTTGCGGTAGAACAGCGAGTGTTTGGACCGGGCCATTATCTTCGACCCAATTTTGTTCAGCCGATTCGGTGCAAACGTGTGCTGTTTGAAGGATTTACGCTGAAACACAGTCCTATGTGGCAACTGAATCCGGTAATGTGTGAGAGTCTTACGGTAGATGGAGTGACCCTTTCCAGCCACGGTTCCAACAATGACGGATGTGATCCGGAAAGCTGCCGGGGAGTTTATATCCGGAACTGCCGGTTTGATACAGGAGATGACTGCATCAGCCTGAAATCAGGTCGGGATCGGGATGGCCGGGAGGCAAACAAGGCATGCGAGTATATACTGATTGAGAATAACGAATTTGCAGATGGACATGGCGGGATAGCTCTGGGAAGTGAGATGAGCGGAGGAATCCGGTGTGTACTGGCAGAATTTAACCGCTTCAGCAGCCCGAACTTGACCTACGCTCTTCGTTTGAAAACCAACGCCCGCCGCGGAGGAAAAGTGGAGGATGTAATTCTGGCAGACAGCGTAATGGAACATGTTCACGGTGCAGCGGTTCATGGAACCATGCTTTATGAGGATGGAAGAAATGGAGATGATCTGCCGGTGTTCCGGAACATTACGATTGAAAATGTAACGGCCCACGGAGGGGATTACGGAATTTTTCTGGAAGCCTTTGAAGAGGTTCCCATTACCGGTCTGATTCTGAGAAATATCAGGATTGACGGGGCAGAGCAGTGTATGAGAAGCATGAACTGGAAGGAGCCGGTAATTGAAAATGTAGTAATTAACGGAAAATTCTTTCCAAGGATTGGTAAGCTGCGGATTGCCGGCGTTCCGTATAAGGGCGCCAGCCTGAAGGCTCTGGCAGAGTTCTGTGGAGAGAGAACAGAGTGCAGCTATTGCTGGGAAATGAAAACTACCTGTGGACAGTGGAAACAGGTCGGAGGAGAAGCTGTCTTTACGGTTCCTTCTGATTGTACAGCAGTCCGCGTGTCTGCCAGGGATGCTTATGGAAACTGCGAGCACAGCAGGGAATACCAGGTTCTGGAGCATAACACAGGCTCTGAAGAAGATACAGAGAGGGCACGCATGATATGCCGCGGATTTCTGCAGACGGATGATAATACAGGAGAGGATCAGGCGCTCAGCCGCGGATCCCTGGCGAAGATTCTTCTTCCGTTTGGAAGAGAAGATGAGAGGCTGGAGAAGAATACGGCTGAAGAATCATGGGTGGAGCTGGCAGTTCAGAAAGGACTTCTGGCCCGAACCGAGGATGGCGGTCTTCATCCGGAAAGAACTGTCAGCAGACAGGAAATGGCTACAGTAGCGATGCAGGCATGCGGTGTGAATTACAGAAATGCATCCAGCACAATGCCTGTATGTGCCGATTCCGGCGAGGTAAGCAATAATTACGGAACCAACGTGGCGCGGGCTCTGTATTTTGGATTTATGACATTAGACGGACAGGGGCGGTTTCGGCCCATGGATCCGGTAACAATGAAGGAAACAATCCGGATTATAAACAGAGTAGCAGATTTTGCAGGAATGTAAGGGAAAGGGAGAGTTGTATCTATGTGGTTAGAGTATTTTGCTCAATATCTGGAAAATGCATTTCCGAAATTTTTAAAGGAAAAGGTGTGGAATTATAAGGATGATCTCTGTATCATCGGCGCGGCGGATCTGGCTGCTGCTACAGGGAATGTGGAGTGGAACCGGTATATTACGAAAAATGCTCATTGGCTGATGGCTGAAGATGGAACAGTTGCCAACTGGAAAGAGGGAGAGAATAATATTGATAAAGTAAGCTTTGGAAAGTCTCTTCGAATTCTCAGAGATTTGACGGGAGATGCCAGGTATGTTGCGGCAGTGGAAAAGGCATATGATTTTTTAAAACAGTATCCCAGAACAGAATCAGGCAATTTCTGGCATAAGGATATTTACCCTAACCAAGTATGGCTGGATGGTCTTTACATGGCAATGCCGTTTTATGCAAAAACCCTGACAGAAAACGGAGAAGAACGGTGGGATGATATTCTGGATCAGTTTCAGAGTGCACACCGTCTTCTGTGGGATGAAAATCTGGGGCTTTATGTTCACGGCTGCGATGTAAGCCGTCAGGCAGACTGGGCCGACCCGGAAACGGGAAGAAGCGAGTGTGTGTGGAGCCGTGCAGAGGGATGGTTTTTAATGGCATTGATTGATGTGTATGAGCTGGCTGTAGATCATACACCCCGTGCAAAGGAGCTGGGAGAACTGCTGAAAAATGCGGTTCGCGGACTGCTGCCTTATCAGGATCCGGAAACAGGAATGATTTATCAGGTGGTAGAGCAGAAAGAATATCCAGGAAATTACCTGGAAACCTCTGGAAGTGCCATGATTGCGTATGCTCTGATGAAAGGAGCGCGCCTTGGAGTTCTGGACAGAGCTTTGGGAGAAGAGGGAAGCCGGATTCTGGACGGAATCCGTGATACCTATCTGAAAAAGGAAGAGGATGGATTTCATTTACATGGAATCTGCGCCAGTGCAGGACTGGGAAAAGGACCGGATCCTCATAACCGTCAGGATCGGGACGGTACTGCCCGGTATTACGTCAGTGAAGCGCAGATGACAGATAATCAGCACGGAACAGGCGCCTGTATGATGGCTGTCAGTGAACAGCTGAGATGGAAGAAGAAAGGAGAATCGGTATGCTGCAGTTAGGTCTTCGTCTTCACGATGCAGAGAAGCTTCCCATGGAGGAGCTGCTTCCTGTTATCAGAAAAAAGGGATATACCTGTGCCCATCTGGCACTGAGCAAGGCCATGAAGGATTATCCCTGCGGTCCGGAAGCGCTGACACCAGGATATGCTCATTACCTGCGCCGGCTGTTTGAGAAAAATGAGATGGATATTGCTGTTCTTGGCAATTATCTGAATCTGGCTCACCCGGACGAAGCAGTGATTCGCGCTTCTCTGGAAAAATACTATTCCCATATCCGCTTTGCTTCCCTGTTGGGCTGCGGCATGGTGGGAACTGAGACAGGAGCTCCTAATGCGGAATATCGATATTGTCCGGAATGCCGTTCTGAGGAGGCTCTTGCCCTCTTTATCCGCAATCTGAAGCCGGTGGTTCGGTGTGCAGAGCAGTTTGGAGTGATTCTTGCTATTGAACCAGTAGCGCGGCATATTGTGTATAATGCGAAGAGGGCCAGGATTGTCCTGGATGAAGTTGGTTCTCACAATCTTCAGATTCTGTTTGATCCGGTTAATCTTCTGGATTTGGAAAATGTGGATCACCGGGACGAGGTGTTTGCAGAGGCGATAGAGCTGCTGGGGCCGGATATTGCGATGGTTCATTTTAAGGACTTTGTCCGTGTCCAAGAGGGCTATGGTCTAAAGGCCGTGGGCGCAGGTACGGGAGAGATGGATTTTACGCCGATTATGCGGTATATTAAGAGAGAAAAACCGTTTATCTACGGAACCCTGGAAAATACGACGCCAGAAAATGCAAAGCTCTGTGGAGAGAAGATGCGGGAGCTTTACGAATCTGTTTAAGTGTTTGAAAACCCGGAAGGGAGAAAGGGAGGAAACCTTATGGCACGTTTATACGTGAAAATCAAAGATCAGGATAATGTGGCAGTTGCTGTTGAAGAATTGAAGGCAGGAACAGAAATTATGGAGGGATTAACTGTGAATCAGGACATTCCCCAGGCTCATAAAATTGCCCTGTGCGATATACCGGCAGGAGAAGCAGTTATCCGGTACGGAGTGGTTCTTGGATATGCAATCCATGACATCAAACGGGGAGACTGGATTAATGAGCATATGCTGGAACTTCCAGAAAGCCCGTCACTGGAAAATATGGAATACGGAACCAATCTGGTAAAAATGGAGGATCTTCCTGTGCCCACCAGAACAACCTGGATGGGCTACCGGAATGCAGAGGGGCCGGCAGGAACCAGAAATCTTCTGGGAATTGTGACAACCGTTCAGTGTGCCGCAGGGGTCTTGAAGGTAGCTGTTGAGCGGATAAAAAAGGAGCTGCTTCCCAAATATCCCAATGTGGATGGAGTTGTTGCAGTAACCCATCCCTACGGCTGCGGAGTTGCCATTAATGCGCCTCTGGCCTGCATCCCAATTCGTGCAATTACCAATGTGATTCGTCATCCAAATTTTGGCGGAGAGATTATGGTGGTTGGACTGGGCTGTGAGAAGCTGACCTACGACCGGGTTCTTCCGCCGGAGGATATTACTCCGGAAAATGTTCTGACGCTGCAGGACTATGCCGGACATGATGCCATGATGAATGCGATTCTGGAAATGGCAGAGAAAAAGCTTCAGAGACTGAATCAGAGAACTAGAGAGGAGCTTCCGTTAAAGGATCTTCTAATTGGCATGCAGTGCGGAGGAAGCGATGCTTTTTCCGGTATTTCAGCCAATCCCAGCGCGGGCTATGCAGCAGATATGCTGGTGCGGGGCGGTGCTACAGTTATGTTCAGTGAAGTGACGGAGGTCCGCGACGGCGTACATATGCTGGCAGCACGGTGTCCGGATGCTCATACTAGAGATCGTCTGGCAGAAGAGATGAAATGGTATGATGATTATTTAGAGCAGGGGGGCGTGGATCGTGACGCTAACCCTACCCCGGGAAATAAGAAGGGCGGACTGGCCAATATTGTAGAAAAGGCAATGGGAAGTATCGCCAAAAGCGGAACCAGTCAGATTGTGGAGGTGCTTTCTCCGGCGGAAAAGCCGACAAAACACGGCCTGATTTATGCGGCAACTCCGGCCAGCGACATTGTATGCGGTCCCAGCCAGGTAGCCAGCGGTATTGGTTTACAGGTATTTATGACAGGGCGGGGAACACCCTACGGCCTTGATATCTGTCCGGTTATTAAGGTCTGCAGCCGGAATGAGATGAAGAATCACTGGTTTGATTTAATTGATATTTCTGCCGGAGAAGTGGCTACAGGAGAGAAAACCATTGCAGATGTGGGGCAGGAGATTTTTGACATGATACTGGATGTAGCCAGCGGTGTAAAGGCACCCTATAGTGATCAGTACGGATTTCATAATGATATGTGCATTTTTAATCCGGCACCGATTACCTGAGAAATGGTCTGAAACAGGATTTTTATTGGGAGGCATAATCGCCTCCCTTTTTTCATACTCTGGAAGTAGCTGACAGGCAAAATGATGTAACAGTTCATAGGGCGAACGTACAATGCTTCCTGTCCGCTGTAAGCGGGCAAGAAGATGCATGGCTGAACTGTTGCAAAATGATGAAGCAGAGAGCGGAGGGGTGGGCGTGAACGACAGTTATATGGATGTTTTGCAGCAGTATGAGGGGGAAACTCTCAATGTGAGGAGAGGCCGCGGGGCCTGGATTTGTGAGCAAAGCGACGGGATCAGGCTGTTAAAGGAATACAGAGGAACCCTGCGGCGTCTGGAGTTTGAGGAGGCGGTGTTAACGGAATTGGAAAACGCCGGATTCGACCAGGTGGATCAGTATGTGCGCAGCCGGGAAGGCGCGCTGATTGCCACAGGGGAGGATGGAAACAGATACATTCTGAAAAAATGGTTTCTGGATCGGGAATGCAGTCTGCGGGACAGCAGAGAAATCCTGACAGCCGTAAGCAGGATTGCGGCTCTGCACCGGGCATTTCGGAAAATTTCCTGGCGTGAGGAGTGGGATCTTGGTTCGATGGTTCCGCCGGGGGTGGATGAAGAGATGAAAAGACACAGCAGAGAAATGAAACGGGCCAGTGCCTTTATCCGGAAAAAACGGAAGAAAAGTGAGTTTGAACTGTGTGTGATGCAGCACTTTCACTGTTATTATGAACAGGCGCTGGAGGCTCAGGACGGACTGGAACTACTTGAGAAGAAGCAGGGACAAAGCCGTCTTTTTTTGTGCCATGGAGATCTGGATCAGCATCATATTTTGATAGGTTCTCAGGATGTGGCATTTATTGAATTTAATCAGATGCACCTGGGAGATCAGATGACGGATCTGTACCGCTTTATGAGAAAGGCTATGGAAAAGCATGGCTGGGATCCGCGGCTGGGGGCGTCTATGATGGAAAGCTATGATCGGGTGCTTCCCACCAGCCGGGAGGATCGGGCCTGCCTGTACTATCTGTTTCTGTATCCAGAGAAATACTGGAAACAGCTGAATTATTATATGAATACAAATAAGGCATGGATTCCTGAAAAAAATGTGGAGAAGCTTAAACTTCTGGAGGAGCAGGAGACAGGACGGCGTCAGTTTCTGCGGGAGATACGGTAAAATCTTCGGTCCAGCAGGTGGAGTAATGCTGCATTTGCCGTGTTCCGATTCCGCCTGAGGCTCCCTTCATCAGCGCCTGATCCATTCTTCGGTAGGGGATATGGAACGGGTGTCCAGAGTGATAGTAGTTAAAGGACATCAGATAGACACTTTGAAGGTCAGGAAGCTGTGTCTCATACAGGATATAACCCCTCTGTTGCAGGGAGCCGAAGGGAAAGCTGAAGGCGGCGGAAATACAGTAGGAGGAGTTGGGGCCGAACAGGGAGGCGCTTGTACGGAGGCCCTTTTGCAGTCGGGAGATGGGAGCTGTATAGTCGGTGTTTCCTTTGGAAAAAAGGAGCTGACCGGAAATAAACAATGGAAGCAAGCCAGACGGAAAGCCATAGAAAAGGATCACGTTCAGATGTAATTTCATAAGAGCTGCACATTTCCTTCAGGCCGCGGCGAATCAGAAGCAGCAGGGCCATGCGCAGGCTGGTCACTGCAAGCGCAGGGATAGGAAAGGCGGAAAAAAGGGGAGTATGCCGATGCGGATGGAAAAAAGGTGAAGAAAAGTCCGGGAATCAAATATTCTCTGGCAGAATAGAAACTGCTCTGCGTCTGTTTCTCGCTTAGGGTCATGGTGTTATCCCTCCCTTTTTCTGAATTGCCAACGGTCAGGTTTCTATGATACGGATTGACAGATTTTTCAAAAAAGTGTATATTTAAGTTAGGAAAATTTGTGTTCCTGCACATATTTTTACTAAGAAATTCGGGGGAGACAGTTATGTATCTGGATGATTACAAACGCTGGCTTGCAGCAGATCTGGAAGACGCAGATCTGAAGCCGGAACTGGCAAAAATTGAAGGAAATGACGAGGAAATCAAAGATCGCTTTGCGGTAGCTCTGAAGTTCGGTACAGCAGGCCTGCGCGGCGTGCTGGGAGCCGGTACCAACAGAATGAACATTTATGTGGTTCGTCAGGCAACACAGGGACTGGCAAACTGGGTGAAGACTCAGGGCGGCAACCAGACAGTTGCAATTAGCTATGACAGCCGCTTAAAGAGCGATGTATTTGCAAAGACCGCAGCAGGAGTTCTTGCTGCCAATGGTATTAAGGTACGTATTTACGATGCTCTGATGCCGGTACCGGCTCTGTCCTTTGCAACCCGTTATTACCAGTGCAATGCGGGTATTATGGTGACTGCGTCCCACAATCCGGCCAAGTATAACGGCTACAAGGCATATGGTCCTGACGGCTGCCAGATGACAGATGATGCGGCTGCCATTGTGTATGATGAGATTTTAAAGACGGATATTCTGGAGGGCGCAAAGTACATCTCCTTTGCAGAAGGAGTGGAAAACGGAATGATCCGTTTTGTTGGCGATGATTGTAAGAAGGCTTTTTATGAGGCAATTGAAGCCCGTCAGGTTCGTCCGGGTCTGTGCAAAACTGCCGGACTGAAGCTGGTTTACAGCCCCTTAAATGGTTCCGGACTGGTTCCTGTTACCACAGTCTTAAATGACATGGGAATTACGGACATTACCATTGTTCCGGAGCAGGAGTACCCGAACGGCTACTTTACCACCTGCAGTTATCCGAATCCTGAGATTTTTGCAGCTCTGGAGCTGGGACTGAATCTGGCTAAGGAGACAGATGCCGATCTGATGCTGGCAACAGATCCGGATGCTGACCGTGTGGGTATTGCCATGAAATGTCCGGACGGTT
>ERZ1106983.1405-NODE-1405-length-21161-cov-21.329954_pt1 | contig 21161 bp, 19 predicted proteins | sample MGYA00403693_ERZ1106983 | MGnify/ENA primary metagenome ERZ1106983 (study PRJEB35170, sample SAMEA104062420) | human gut metagenome | biome: human gut; feature: human-associated habitat; material: faeces | place: Denmark | collected 2012-07-13 ...
TTTATATGTAAAAGAAAAGTCACCCTTTGTAAAAAGAGGTGACTGGAAGTTGGAACTGCTTAAGAAACAGCATGGTATATTCACATATATGCATATGCTTATTTTACCACCTTCCAGTCTAAGACCAAAAGGTTCGTAAAAGTTCCTGTTTACAAATGTCTTAAGGGAGTTCCAAGTCCCAGAACACCAACTCGGCATTCCAGTTAAACTATATTATGCAAATATTAAAATTTGATTAATTTTGTACAACAAAAGGGACTGGAGTTGAAACCTGCTTAAGAAACAGCGCAGTATATTCACGCAAGCGCTTATTTTACTGCCATCCAGTCAAAAACTAAAAGCACGTAAAATTTCGTTTTACATAAACGTCTTAAGGGAAGTTTCAAGTCCCAACCACATACATTTTCGTATGCCGTCTTCAGTATTTATACAATACCCGTTTATAAAAGTCAAATAAAAAAAGCCGCCCATACAGGCAGCTTTTCTTTCGTTCGCCCTCCCGTTACGGGAAAGGTGCTAGTACGGATGCTTCGCATAATACTCTTCCGCCACCGCCGGGAAATTTTCCTTGAGCAGCGACAGCGCCTCCCAGCACATGGAATGAAACGCGATGTATTGCCGCACAGCTTCCGTTGCCCCCAGCTTGACCAGCTCGACTTCCGCCTGCCAGCACATGCCGTGCTCGGGACTGTAGCGGGAAATCAGTTCCTTTATCAGCTCCCCGTTGCCGCGGTTAATCAGCGCCACCTGCGCGTCGTCGCTGAGCCAATAGCCCGCCACGTACTTTTTAACCGCCGCCGGCGTCGCAAACTTGACAAAGCTCACATCGTCCCGGTGCCGGAATTGCGTCAGGCAGTCATCCAAACTCTTGCTCGCCAGCACTTTAAACAGCTTCTGTTCGTTCTCCGGCGCAAAGCGGTAACCGCCCATGCAATACAGATGTTCCACATGCAGCTTGAGCCATTCCGCGTCAAAATTGCGTTTCCACAACACCTCTTGCGCTTCCGCCGCCAGCGGGCATGTCATCAGCAGCAGCTGGATAAGGTCCCGGTCGTACGACGTCAGAACTTCAACCTGCAATTCCGCCGGCAGGGCTTCCGCCGCCAGCGTTTCCATCAGCTTGCCGAAGTCTTTGGCCTTGGCCGCTTTTTTGCGAAACAGGCGGTAAAACCGGTACACGATAGTCTTAAACGCCGCATAGTTGCGCTCTTCGACAATCTTTCGTTTCACGTTTTCGCTGATAACCCATTTGTTGGCATACGCCGCAAACAAAGACGGATTGTCCCGGTGCAACAGGGCATAAACCTGGTCGTCGTTTTCCAGCGGATTAAACGCCAGATACACGCGCACTGCCTCATTGCTCCCGGTTTTAATCAGATATTCCGGGTCGGCCAGGCGGCGCATTTTGGCAAAGTCGCGCAATGCCTCCACCTTATCGCAATCAATAAGGCAGCGCTGGGTTTCCTCGGTCAGGCCGTAATAGTTAAGATACGTCAGCCGAATATCGGCCGGGGCTATTTGGACAAAAACCTTTTCCGCGTCTTTGGAAAAGCGGAAACGGTTGATGTAGCTCTTAACGGCCGCGGGAGAAAAATGCTCCAGCAAAACCAGTTCTTCATGCAAATCCAGGGGATGTTCACTTGTCAGGCTCTCAAAATAAGCCTTTAGCTCATTATCGGCATTCCGCTCGATAAGGCTGATAATTTTGTTGTTCATAATAGGAATTATATAAAAATTAAACACTAGAATTATATCACTCTGCCCAGATATATAGACAATATTTTTCAATTAGTCAACCCAAAAAAAATTTGACTTTTGGCAAAAAAGGATATATCTTATCAGGTAAATAATATGTTATGGAACAGATAAGGAGCAGATTATGCTGAACAAGTCATACATTTTGGCGGGACTGGCGGCGTTGGCGCTGGCAGGCTGCACCCGCGAGGTTTATTTGCAGCCCGTGCCGTGCGAACCGGAATGCCCGAGCTGTCCGTGTTTCGTCGGCGCTTCCGAGTGCTGTCCGGAAACTGCGGTGCAGACCGTCGTTACCACCTATCAGGTTTATGACGTTCCCGCGCCGACGGTTACTTATATCCCTTGCGACAATGGCGTCCGCCGCTGCCGCACCGTCTGCCGCGAAGTCCGCGTCGAACAGTAACCCCGCCCGCGTACACGTCCCCATACCAAAAGATACCCGAAACCGTCTGGTCTCGGGTATCTTCATAAGCGGTGCTTCATCTCTCTGAATCCTTCTGATGGGCTCCAGAGAAAAAATATTGCTTTTTCTTCTGACTCCACCCGCCTAAATTCTGCCTGCGCTCGCACGCCTGCAGAAAATCCTCGATGTTTCGCGAAACTGCCGCTTCGTGCCCGGCACTCGCTGCCAAACCTCGCGTCCTCCGCCTTGCCACAACGCCTCACCGCGCCGTCTTTGCCGCGCCATCTCTGCTGCTCCGCATCCGCCCGGCATTCCGCGCCCTTTCCTCTACGGACCGGCAGCCGCGCAACCCGCCTTACTGGCGTTTCAGCCGTAAAATCAGCCCGCGGTACTCGTTCACAAAATTATACTCTTCCTCCGTAATCTGCGTGCCGATAATATTATCGCGCTCCCGCTGCAAAACGTCTACCTGCGTTTTCATCTCAAACGGCAGCCGCCGCTCGTCGATTTCCGTAGATAAAAACGCAATCGTTTCATCCAGCCGCGCCACGCGGTCATAAACGTCATACATTTCAAACAGCTTTTTCACCCGCACCAGAAAAGCCTGAGGCTCCCAGTTCATGCGCTTGAGCTGCTGTTCCAAAAATCTCGGGCACGGGCTCGGAAACGCCCCGTTGGCAAATTCTTCCAGTTCTGCGGAAGCCGTCGGCATTTTCATAATTTCCTGCACCGTCAGCAGCAGGTGCATAAACTCCGTTTCGTCAAACGTGCGGGATATGCGCGTTATCAAAAACCGCGGCACCTGGTCTTCAAACACCTTCTTCTGCAGGACGACGTTGCTGATGGCAAGGTAAAGGACAAAACTCATGCCGGCGGCGTACAATACAGGCTTCAGCAATTTGCGCTTCGCCACGCGTACCAGCTTTTTCCTTCTGCTCATCTTTGCCATAACAAACGAATTCCCCCGTTAGATTCGCAGCTATAATAGGGGATAAAAATAAATTATGCAACAAAAAAGAATTCCGGCTGAATAACCGCCCGGCCGGGTTGCATCCGCCGCCCCAAACCGGCATAACCCCGAACAACGCAGCTCCGAACAGCGTAGTCCCAAACCAGCGCCGTTCCAAACAGCGCAGCCCCAAACCAGCACCGTTCCTAACAACGCCGTTCCAAACAACGCAGCCCCGAACCTGTGTCGCTCCGCGCCCACCCGCATAGCCTCAAAACCCTCGCTGTCCGCCCCTGCCTGCATAGCTTCAAACAACGCAGCCCCAAACCTGCGCCACACAGCGCCTCGCTTGCGCCCCGCGTCCGGCTGCACAATCTCAACACCTTCACAGGCCGAGCCCCGGCATCAACGCCGATAGTTCGCCTATTCTCCGCCGGCACAAGCCACACGCGCCGGTTCATACCGCTCCGGCATATCGTCTTCTTCCGGCAGCGCCCGTACCTCTTCCGCTTTCAAAGCCCGAAACCCCTGCGCCACGACATACGTTTCGGGCGACTTTTCGCGGCTTGCGTCCGGCTTGTAATGGCTGACCTTGGCAAAGTTCTTTTTCATATCCGCCAGCAGCATGCCTTCCGCGCCGCCCTGAAACACCTTGGCGATAAATATCCCGCCCGTCGCCAGCACCGTTTTCGCAAACGCGTACGCCGCCTCGACCAGCCCGATGGTGCGCAGATGGTCTGTCTGCTGATGCCCGGTCGTATTGGCCGCCATATCGCTCATCACCACATGCGCGCGTTCGCCGCCCAAAAGCAACAGTAACCTTTCGTCCGCCCCCTCTCCCGTAAAGTCCTGGCAGACAAACGTCGCCCCCTCCAGCGGTTCGGTCGGCAGGATGTCAAGCCCGACCAGCTTCCCCGTGCCTTTAAGCTTCGCTGCCGCCACCTGCGACCAGCCGCCCGGCGCGCAGCCCAAATCGACAATCACCTTGTTGCGGCCGAGAAAATGGTATTTTTCGTCCAGCTGAATCAGTTTGAACGCCGCGCGCGACCGGTAGCCGAGCCGTTTTGCCTCCGCCACGTACGGGTCGTTGAGCTGCCGCTCCAGCCACCGGTTTGATGACGAAGTATGGTACTTCGCCTCTTTGAGCTTGACGGTGAGCATCTTCCGCCCCCGCACTTCCTTTGCCGATTTCGTCAGTTTTGCCATAGCCCGGCCTCCGTTTTCGTTTCAACCCCGATTTTCACCCGGTTCTCCGCACATTCTTCCGCTGCCGGCAACAGCGCCCCGGCTGCATCTCCTGTATCCTCTTCCGCCGCCAGTTCGGCCACAATCGCCTCCTGCGCGCTTTTCAGCGACGCCGTCAGCTCCGCCTCACCCAGCGCGCGGAATATCGTGCGGAAAATCACCAGCGCCGCCACAAAAATCTTCGCCCGCTGCGGCCCGATATAAACCGATTCCGCGCGTTTGGCATACGACAGCGGCAGAATTTCGCCGATAACCCTGTCCAAATCCGCCGTCGCCACCGTAACGCCGTCGGACGCAAATTTATCATACTTCGGCATCTTTTTAATCAGCGACACCAGCCTGAGCGGCGTTGACGACGTCGCCACCAGCGCCGCCTGCCCGTGATAGTCAATGCCCGCCGTCTGTGCAAAAAACGGTTCCAGATATTTAAGCACCGCCTCTTCCAGCGCCTTTGCCCCGGCTTCGTTGTAATTCGCCAGCCCGAACATCTCGGTTGCGTTGCGCGCCCCGAGCGGCACCGACACCGTCGCCAAAATCTCCGGCGTTGCGGCGTTTGTCGCCAGCGTTACTTCTGTCGAGCCGCCGCCGAGGTCATACACCAGCAGGTACTTTTTCCCCGCCTGCGCGTTCAGCCGCGCCCCCAGAAGCGTCAGCCGCGCTTCTTCATATTCGCTGATAACTTCAATATCCACGCCGGACGTCCGTTTCACCTCGGTGCGAAACGCCGCGGTATTGGTGCTCATCCGGCACGCCGCCGTTGCAATCGCCCGATAGCGCCGGACGTTATAAAGCTTTAGCATCTCCGCAAAATCCATAAACGAACAGATGGCGCGTTCCGTCGCCCGCCGGCAGAATTTGCCGCTTTCCGCCAGCCCCTCGCCGAGCGCCACATGCTTGACGTCGCGGTACACGGCATTCCCCGCCGTATCCGCAATCAGCAGCCGGTTGGAATTGGTGCCGAGGTCCATCGCCGCCACGCACGGCCGCCCGTCATAATTTTCCATATTTCCTTCTGCGTTCCTCGCCATAATTCTGCTTTCTTCCATAATTCTGCTTCCCCCCGTATTTCCGTCTTTTTTTTTGTTCGTCATCATGTCATGCCTCTTTTGTCATCTGCGCTCCGCCCCGGCATTCCGTCACTTCCGGCGCTGCCCGCCAAATGCGCCGCTGCCGTTTCTCCGGTCGCTCTGCCCGCCGCTGCCCCGCCGGTCAAACGGAAACCTGCCGCCGCGCCGTTTCTTTTTGCCGTGGCCTGCGGCGTTGACGCGCCGTGCATGCATCATATCCAGCAAAATTCCCTCGCGGATGCCGCGGTCGGCAACCGTAATTTCCGAAATCGGCCAGAACGTCGTCAGTGCCTCAATAATCGCACACCCCGCAATCGTCAGGTCGGATTTGGACTGCCCGATGCACGGGTGTTTGCAGCGCCCCTCCGGCCCCATGGTTTTGATTTTGTTGATGGTAAAGTCAATATCCGGCGCCGAAATCGCAATCCCGTCCACCGCCGAACGGTTGTAACGCGGCAGTTTCAGGTGCACCGCCCCGATGACCGTAACCGTCCCCGACGTGCCGATAACCTGAATTTCCTGATTGGCAATCGCCTCGCGGATATGGTGCTTGTCTTCAAATTCCTGTAAAATCGCCTGCGTGCGCTCCACCACCGTGGAATACTCGAGCGTGCTCATCTCATGCCCGGCAAAGGCCTCCGAAATCGTAACCACGCCGTAGGGCAGCGACACAAAGCCTTCGATAAACGTTTTGCCGTTGTCCGTAACCCGCGCCAGCGAAATCTGCGTCGACCCGCCGCCGATGTCAAACACCAGCACGCGCTTGATATTGCGGTTCAGGAGCGGCAGACACCCGACCACCGACAGCCGCGCCTCTTCCTTCGAAGAGATAACCTCAAGCTCAATCCCCGCCTCGCGCTTGGCCATTTCCGCAAACTGCGCCACGTTCTTCGCCCTCCGGCACGCCGCCGTCGCTACAAAGCGCGACGCCGCAATCGGCATATATTCGTCAATAACCCCGCGGCAGATTTTCAGCGCCTGAATCGTGCGGCGCATCGCCTTGGGCGACAACTCGTTGTCCTGAATAATCCCCTCGCCGAGGCGCACCACTTTGGAAAAAGTTTCCACCACGCGGAACGAAGTCGTCGTCGGCGTCGCCACCACCAGCCGACACGAGTTGGTGCCGAGGTCAATCGCGGCGTAGTTGTTCTGCGCCAGCCCCGGATTGCGGTCGCCCTTGCGGATTTCCCCGCGCGTCCGGTCGTACTTTCCCTGCGCATTAACATACTCCGCACCCCGACCGCTTTCGTTTTCCCTCGCCGCGCCGTTTCCGCCTGCCCGGTCGGTTTCGTTCTCCCGCACGCCGCCAAAACGTCCCGTCGTTTTTTTATTTTTATTCTTTTCCGGTAGTCCGTTTATTGTTTTCATTTGTTCTCCATTATCGCCAGCCCGGCACGCCGCTTATCCTGTCTGCCGCCTTTCAAACCGTCCCGCGCGCAAATTCCGATATTCCGCGCTCCACTCCTGACATCCCGGGCACGCCGCCTATTCTCCGAACATCTCCGCCCGGACAATCTGGCGCAGCTCGTCTATGCAGACCAGCTTGTGCTTCTTCGGGTCGACATAATGCCAGTACGCCCAGCCGTTGCAGGTCGTCGAGTCCTGCGCCGCCGCCCCCATCTGGTGGATGGAGCCTGTTTCCCCGCCAAACTTGACGGTTCCGTCGGAACGCACCACGGCCTTATGTTTCTTTTTCTCATCGTATAACACATCTCCCGGAGAAATCAAGCCCCTTTCTATCACCGCGCCGAACGGTACCCGCGGCTGCTTGCGCTTGCAGGTATATTCGAGCGCCGCGCTCTCCGGGCTGACTTCCACCGCCGCCAGACGCTCCCGCGCCCCGCGGATGTAGGTGGCGTCTTTTTCAATGCCGATGAAATTGCGTCCCAGCCGTTTGGCAACCGCGCCCGTCGTGCCGGTGCCGAAAAACGGGTCAAGGATAACGTCCCCGACGTTCGACGATGCCATAATCACGCGATACAAAAGCGCCTCGGGTTTCTGTGTCGGATGCAGCTTCTCGCCGGTTTCTTCGTTTTTGAGCCGTTCTTTGCCGGTGCAGAGCGGAATTTCCCACGTCGAGCGCATCTGCACGTCGTCGTTCATCGCCTTCATCGCCTCGTAGTTAAACGTATATTTCGCTTTCGGGTTCTTCGTCGCCCAGATGAGCGTTTCGTGCGCGTTGGTAAAGCGCGTGCCTTTGAAGTTCGGCATCGGGTTAGTCTTGTTCCACACGATGTCGTTCAAAATCCAGAACCCCAAATCCTGCATGATGTAGCCGACGCGGAAGATGTTGTGGTACGAGCCGATGACCCATATCGTGCCGTCTTCTTTGAGGATGCGGCGCGCCTCGCTCATCCATGCCTTGGTGTAGCGGTCGTACTCGGCAATGCTCTCAAAGCTGTCCCATTCTTCATAGACGCCCTTGACGTCGGTATTGTCGGGGCGTTTGAGCGCGTCGCCGAGCTGCAGGTTATACGGCGGGTCGGCAAAAATCACGTCCACCGAATTGTCGGCGATTTTCTTCATAGTTTCCACGCAATCCGCATTAATAATAGTGTTTAATATCGTTTCCAAATTATAATTACTCATCACGCATCCCTGCTAAAGTGGTATTGCCGATACCTTAGACCCGATTTGGTTAGCATAATCTTAACAACCGGAAACTTTTTTGCCCCCGTTCCCTACCCGCCTGAAAATGAATCAAAATTTATTCCCCCTTCCCCGTCGCATGCCACGCGCCCCTGCCCGGCTGCCCCGCCGGCACGTCCTCGATTGCCCCTGCCCGGCTGCCCCGCCGGCACGTCCTCGACTGCCCTTATTCCCCGAGTGTGCGCAACACATTGAACATAGGGGAAATTTTATTCTTGTCAGACCGTAAAAAATATGGTATAATCAACTCACTAAAATAAAAATATCTCTATTATTAACCCGAAACAATGTCCTTGCGGCCCTGTTTCATAAACAAAAAAACCATGAAAACAAATCATCTGTTTCTTTTGGCCATAGCGCTGATAAGCTTGCTCTTCACGGCATACGTCATTATCGCAATTATCAGCATCGCCGAAAATCCGGTTTGGGAAACTGTTCAAACCCATTTAACAACCCTGCCGCTGGCACTTGCCGTTATGTGTTATCTTGCCAAAATGGCCGATGACATCATCAGGGAAGCCAAAACTTCCGCCGGAAAATAACCGCTGTCGGAAAATAACCGCAACCGGAAACTTCCCCGCCGGAAAATCACACAGGAATGCCCCGCCCGGGCGCTCCTGTTTTTTTATGCCTTTTTGCGCCCGCCCCCTTTGCGCCGCCGGTTGCTTCCGCGCCTATGTGCCCCCTTTGTGCCGCCGGTTGCTTCCGCGCCTATACCGCACATTCCCGCTGCCGCTGCGGCGTTCATTTATTCCCGTAGCGCAAACCTCTCCCGCCGCATTTTCCGCATAACAGCACAGGGCAAACACGGTACGAACCACACTCCTTTTTCAGTCAGAAACACCAGATGAAAAATCCGTTCCCCAGACTTTGCCTGCCGCAGCCCTCGTACCCACGCCGAAAAGTTCCTCTCCTACCCGCACCCGAAAGTTCTTCTCATACCCTCGCCGGAGCTTTTCCTCCCGCCCCGGTCGCAACAATTTCCCCTTTAAGCTTGACCTTTTGTTTTTGCCTGCTTATACTCTGTTCAAACATCAAAGGAGGTATCGTTATGAAAAATTTTGCTCTGACTCTCGCCTTATTGTCTGCCGCGGTTCTTTCCCCGGCTGCAACTCCGTCCCCCGCGCACGCTGCCGGCACGCTGCCGATTGCCTCCGCCCCGGACGCTCCTGCCGTGCCGCCTGCCGCTTTCTCGGCCGGTTCTTCCGCGGCGCAAAACCCGCGCGGCATGACTGCCCCTGCCCCGGAACAAAATCTCCTTGACGACAAAATCTACTTCTTCGCCCATGCCATGTGCATCGCCTGCAAAGACGCCTTTGTCTATCTTGATGCCAACCATCGCGACCTTAACATTCCGATTACGGATATGAAGTTTCACCACAACCTTGAACTCTACAAACAGTGCGTTAAAAAATTTAATATCCCCAACAGCGATCTCCGCCTGCCTTTAATCTGCATGGGAAATCATTACATTATGGGGTGGGAACCGGAAGACGGCGCCCGGTTTGAGGAATATCTGCAAAAATTCCGGCAGGAAACCGCCGCCGCCGGACATGCGGCCATTTCCGCCGCCGTGGATGAAGCCGTTCCCGGCCCTGCTCCGGAATTAAAGGAACCGCTTGCCGTTCCCGCTCCCGCAGCTTTCCCTGCCCCTGCTGCTTCCGCCCCGGCCGCCGCCCCGACTGCTGCGGCTGAAGAAACGTCAGGCGGCATCGCGGCCAGCCTTGAGGCGCTGAAAGGCTCCGAACCCATAGAACCAACGGCCATCGTCCGCGACGAATAGGCTTAGTCCGCATTCCCGCGCCGCCGCCCCTGCCATTCTGCCGCCCGGATACTCTGATATCCGCCCGCTCTGGCGCCCCGTTCCCCTCCCTCACAAAAAATTTGAAAGGTCTCGCATGCTTACCGATATAGAAATAGCCAATCAGGCAAAACCGTTTAAAATCAGCAGGATTGCCGCCAAACTTAATCTGACGGCTGAAGACATCGAGCCTTACGGCAAATATAAGGCCAAACTGTCGCGCGCCAAGACTGCCGAACTCGCCTCCCGCACCATGACCGCCCGCCCTATCGCCGCTTCTGCACGCCTCTCCGAAACCCAGGCAGCCCCTGTCCCAAACGGCAGCCATCCTCTCCGTACCCCGGCATCGCGCGGCGCCCTCATCCTCGTTACCGCCCTGACCCCGACCCCGGCCGGCGAAGGCAAATCCACCGTTTCCATCGGTCTGGCCGATGCCTTGCAGCGCCTGAAAAAGCGCGTTGCCCTCTCGCTGCGCGAACCCTCGCTCGGCCCCTGTTTCGGCATCAAAGGCGGTGCTGCGGGCGGCGGGCGCTCGCAGATTGTTCCGATGGACGAAATCAACCTCAACTTTACCGGCGACATTCACGCCATCACCGCCGCCAACAACCTGCTTGCCGCCATGATAGACAACCACATCAAATTCGGCAACGGGCTGGGTATTGCCAAAGTCTTCTTCAAACGCTGCGTGGACCTAAACGACCGCGCCCTCCGCGAAGTCCGCATCGGCCTCGGCGGCAAGGCTAACGGCATTCCCCGCACCGACGGTTTTAACATCTCCGTCGCCTCCGAAATTATGGCGATTCTCTGTCTGTCCGAAGACCTTGCCGATCTCAAAAGCCGTTTAAATCAGATTGTTATCGGCGAAACCTCAGACGGCACGCCAGTTTATGCCCGCGATTTAAACGCCGCCGGTGCCATGGCTGCCATCCTTAAGGATGCCGTTCTGCCCAATCTGGTACAGACGCTGGAACACACCCCCGCCTTCGTCCACGGCGGCCCGTTCGCCAACATCGCCCACGGCACCAGTTCGGTCATCGCCGCGCGCACCGCGCTGGCGCTGGCAGATTATGTCGTAACCGAAGCCGGTTTCGGCGCCGACCTCGGAGCCGAAAAGTTCTTTGACATCTTTGCCCGCAAATCGGGGCTTTATCCCGATGCCGTCGTCCTCGTCGCCACGGTGCGCGCGCTGAAGATGCACGGCGGCGTTGCCAAAACGGATTTGAACGCCGAAAACCTTCCCGCCCTTGAAGCCGGATTTGCCAATCTCCGCGCCCACATCGCCAACCTCCGCCGCTTCGGCGCCGAGCCGGTCGTGGCTGTCAACCGCTTCGTATCCGACACCCCCGCCGAATTAAAGCTGGTGCAGAAACTGTGCCGCGCCGAAGGCGTGGAAGCCGTCGTTTCCGAAGGCTGGGGCAAAGGCGGGAAAGGCTGTGTAAATCTTGCTAAATCAGTACTTAACAGGATTGAGTTGAATCGGAATATGAACAGCGCCGCCGCACCTATCTCCCCGTCGGCCGTACCCGCGTCCCCCGTTCTCCCCGCCTCATCCGCCGGCACCCCTCCTCCTGCATCTGCCCCGATGGGCTCATCCGCCGGTTCGCTCCGCCTGCTCTACCCCGATGCCCTCCCGCTTGCCGACAAAATCCGCACCGTTGCCCGCGGCATATACGGCGCCGGACGGGTAACGTTTACTGCTGCCGCCCGCCGCGATTTGGCAAAGTTCACCCGCTGGGGCTACGGCCGCCTGCCGGTCTGCATCGCCAAAACCCAAAATTCGATTTCGCACGACAAAACGCTGCTCGGTGCCCCGCGCGGCTATACGTTCCCGATAACTGAAGTCCGCCTCTCCGCCGGAGCCGGCTTTGTCGTCGCCCTCTCGGGAGAAATCAACACCATGCCCGGCCTGCCCCGCCATCCCGCCGCCGAAAATATTGACGTGGACGAAAACGGCATCATCAGCGGCCTGTTCTGACCGTCTGCTCAGGCACGCTCCTCCGCCGCCCCGCCTCTCATCGCTCAGGCACGCAGTACCGCCCGCAAACAGCCCGCTCGGCGCCCAGCCGCCCTGCCACTCCCCCAAAGCCCGCACCTTTTCTCCCGTCCCTCTCCCGTTGCCCCGCCCTCGTTGCCCGTGGCACTGCCACCCCCGCATAAACAAGCGGATAACTGCCGCTTTTTTTTTGACACGCCGCCCCGCCGCCTTATAATGTTTTTATAAACCGCGGTTCTTGCCTTTTCCCCTGCGGAAAACCGGAAAAGAAAACCGCCGTCGCCATAAACGGCCGCCCGTGCGCCCGGACTTGAAGTTCAGGCCGGAAAACCGGCAGCCGCAGCAACTCTGGCCGCCCGTGCGCCCCAACCTGTTCTCCAAAGACCGGCGCCGCGCCGCCGCCAGCCAATGCCAACCGCCACAAACCGGGTGAAAAGCTTATGAAAAAGTCATTGTTTTATCTCATCTGTGCCGTCATGGGGGGGCTGATTGCCGCCCTCGGGCTGTTAATCGCCAAAAAATTCGGCTTCGCCGTTTCCGTCTCCGGAGCGGTAACCGCCGGGTTCGTCGTCGCTGCCGCAACCTTTGCCGCGCTGACACCCGCGGTGCGGGAAAAAATCCGCCATGTCTGCTGCGATTTGGACTGGGCGGAAGAAGTCTGCCGCGGCTACAATGCCATTCCCCGGCTTTATCGCAAAAGTTTCTGGCAGCTCTTCGGTTTCATCAACCTTGCCTTTTTGTTCCATACCGTCAACTTTATGTGGGGCAACCGCGACTGGGCGGCGGTGCGCTTTGCCGTCGACCCGGCGCAGAGCCTGAGTGAAGGGCGTTTTTCCGCCTGGTGGCTGCAGGAGCTTTTGTTTGACGGCAAGATTCTCCCTGTCATCAACAATCTCTGGGCATTCGCGGGCCTGGCGCTGGCCGGCGTCCTGCTCGGCATTTACTGGAAGCTGCCGCAGCGCACCGCCGCGTTTGTCGTAACCGGGCTGTTTTTCCTCATCACGCCCTATACCCTGAGCTGGCTTTACTTCGCCCAAAATACGCTGGGCATTTTCTGGCTGCCGGCCATCGTGCTTGCGGCGCTGCTGCTTTCGGGCTGCCGCAGCCGCAACCTGAACGCCGTTTACGCCTGTAACATCGCCTCTGTTCTGTTGCTCGTTATGGCGCTCGGCACCTACCTGCCGGTCATTAATTTTATCGGTGTCGCCGTGCTGGGCAAGGTCTTCCTGCAAACCGTCTTTGCCGACATCAGCCTGAAGTGCGCGTTTAAACGCATTGTTCAGAGTATCGCCAACCTTACCGCCGCGCTGATGATTTACGCGTTTATCATCGTCGTCCTCAAAGACACCAGCATTATGCGCCCGGCCTACAACACCGAGCTGATGCCTCTTATCGCCCTTCCGGCCAAAATCCCGGCGCTGCTGGCGGTCATGGTCGAACAGTTCGCCGTGTCCCTGCCGTTTGCCGACCTGTTTTATAAGCTCATGTATCTCGCCATGGTGCTGACGGCTCTCTTCGCGCTGATTTTCCAAAGCCCGGACGTCAAAGCCGCCGCCCGCGGGCTGCTGCTGGTTCCGTTTATCCTGCTCGCATCCAAATTGGCGTTTTTCCTCTCCGTTCCTTCGGCGGAAAACCCTGCCCACCTGGCAAGGATAGATTTCTTCGGCCTGCCGCTGATATACGCGCTGGCGCTGACAACGGTCTTAAAACTCGGCGGCGCATATTTGAAACGCCTCGGCTACGCGCTGGCAATCGTCGTGATTTTCGCCGGCTTTGTCCGCGTCGCCTATGCGCTGAAAGTCTGGAAATTCGGCTGGGAGGCGGAAACCAAACTCGCCGAACGCATTATCACCCGGCTGGAAAAGCTGCCGGAATTTAACGTCAACGGGCATTACAAACTGCTGCAAATCGGTGAGCAGAGCCTGCGCGGCAAATATTATATCAGAAAGCCCGGCGAGCAGCCGAGCGGCGAACTGCTGGCCTGGGCATATTATCCCGCCGGCCGCGCCAAAGACGCATATAATTTCTATTATCAGGCAGATTTTCTGGAAGCCGACGCCGGGCTGGGCGAGGCCGTTGCCGCCAATCCGAACCTGCGGGAATATATCTTGAACCGCGCCCGCCCGTGGCCTGCACCGGAAAGCCTGTTCATCAGCGGCGAATACATCGTGCTGGTGCTGGACGACGCTGCCCTTGCCAAAGCGCAGGTAGCCCTTTCAGCGCAGCCGTAAGCCTCGCGCGCACGAAAGTGCAGACTCCCCTGTGGCGCCGACACTTGCCTGTGGCGCTGCCACTTTGGCGTGCCTGCGGTTGTGCTCCCCGTTTCCATATCTCTTCTCCAATACTCCTCTCCCGACCTTTTCCCCAACGCTCCTTTTTTTCTTGACAAAAACGCCATTTCGGCTATCATGTCTTTGTCAAAATAAAAATCTGTGAATTATCATCCCCATTATTTATCAACTAATAAAGCCCGCAAAGTAAAGTATGCGGCACGAAGATTATGAAACTCAAAAATCTGGATCAGGAACTGGAGTTTATCCGTTCCGCCGAACCCAAACAGCTGGTGGCTTACGTCGTAAACAACCGTTTCAGCGCCCAGGCCGAAAAACAGCTGATTAAACGAGGGATAACCGAAGCCAGCCTGTTCTATATCAAAGCTTATGGCTTGAAAGAACCGGCACAGGTAGAAGTTTTCCGTGCCAATCGCCCGCAGCTGGTGGATGCCGTGCTCGAAAGCGCCGCAGACCCGTGCCGGACAATTGCGCTGCTTCTCACCCACGGCGAATACAACACCGTGATGAAGTACCTCAAACGTCATGACGTGCCCCAGTATACCGAGCGGGATATCGTCTGGAGCGGCAGTGAAAAGGCCATCATCAGCCACATCAACCGCCACCGGATTTCCATGTTCGCCAAATACGACCTGATTATGCGCGGCAATCATAACATCATTATGCTTGTCATCGCCAAAGGCCGCCTGAACGAACGTGAAAAGCTGGCGCTGCTGACCCGCGGCACCTACGAAGAAGTCAACTTCCTCATTGAAACGCAATCCAACCGCAAAGAAGCGGAAAAACTGCGCCAAATGAAGATGATACGCTTCAACAGCCGCAAAAAGGTTGAACAGTTCATCGCCCGCCGCCGTTTTGTGCAGGAAGCCGAAGACTTCTTTTTCAAACACGGCGCTTTCTCATTGCTTGTCAAGTACGTTATGCACTATCAGATTCCGAACGGGCAGGAAATGATTCTCAAACGCGAAGACCGCCCCGAAATTCTGGGCTACCTGTCCAAACACTGGCTCTGCGAAGCAAGCGAGAAACTGCTCCTGAAACGCGGCATTCACGCGGAAATCAAGGCTTACATCAAAAAGCACTGTTTCCACGACGAGCCGGAAGTACATTTCGTCAAGCGCGGCAACCATCGCGAAATTATGCTCTACCTCGCCAATCACAGCCTTTGTGACGAAGCGCAGCGCGAACTGATTTACCGCCGCAACAACGAGGAAATCATGTACTTCATCAGCCGTTATCCGCTCGCGGACATTGCGGTTGAGGCGTTATGCAAATGCGGCAGCGATACGGCGTTTGACCTCTGGATGCAGGATTTGCCCCGCCGCCAAAACGGCAGCGAAGACCTCGCATTCGCATCGGCTAAAGCGGTATTTAACCGCCCGGCCGCCAAAACGAAAAACCCGGCACGGGAATTTCTCGCGGCCTCCCCGGCCTGGCACAGGCTGTAATGCCTTTATGCCCGGTTCGGCTGCCAACGCGGTACCGCCTGCTCAAGAGCCAACGCAACGCCGCCTGCTCAAGAGCCAACGCGATGCTGATTTGCCCGTTGGCCGGTGTTGCCCCGCTCAAGAAGCAACGCAGCACCGCCCCGCACAAGGGCCGACACTGTGCAAATCCGCTCATTGCCAAACAGCGTTGAGCCATCTCCAGCACTGAGCCATCTCCGCGGAACCCGAAAAATTCCCGCCGATGAAAACTCCGATGACAGAAACGAACAGGCCGCCCGTGAGGGCAGCCTGTTTTTTTTGAGCGCCCGTACGCTCTTCTTTCTCCCCCATCTCCACATCGCACGCTCCTCCCGTTCCGCACACGACAAAATCGCACACGACAAAACCGCCCGCAGGCATCCCCCGCAGGCGGTTCATCTTATCTCGGCTCAGGTTTTTCCGCTGCTCTGGCACCGGATTACCCTGTCCGAGTATCGGCCTGAAGTAAAATTACTTCAATTCAACCTTAGCACCGGCAGCTTCCAGCTTAGCCTTGATTTCTTCGGCTTCAGCCTTCGGAGCGCCTTCCTTAACAGTCTTCGGAGCACCGTCAACCAGGTCTTTGGCTTCTTTCAGACCCAGAGAGGTAATGCCGCGGATTTCCTTAATAACGTTAATTTTGTTAGCGCCGGCTTCAACGAGGATAACGTCGAATTCGGTCTTTTCTTCAGCTGCGGCAGCAGCACCGCCGGCAGCCGGAGCAGCAACGGCAGCAGCCGCAGAAACGCCCCACTTTTCTTCCAGCATTTTCGACAGGTCGGCAGCTTCCATAACTGTCAACGCAGATAATTCTTCAACTAATTTGGCTAAATCGGCCATTTTTTTTCTCCAATTAAATTAAACTTATTATTCAAACTTTTTTATCATTACCACCCGGCAACAGCCGCTCTTTTCCCCCGTCTGCTTTCCCGTCCGTTCAATTCAGGCAGAAAATCCGCAATCCGGTCAAAAAAGCCCGGCCGATACCGGCCACACTCGTTAAGCTTACGCGGCTTCTTTCTCGCTGTAAGCTTTGGTAACGCGTGCCAGCGCGGCACCCGGAGCCTGCAGCAGGCCGATAATCTTGGCGCGCAGTTCGTCCATAGACGGAATGGTTGCGAGCCGTTCGATTTCTGCCATCGACAGAACGCCGGAACTCAAAGCGCCGCCGACAACCAGGAATTTCTCATTCTCTTTCGCGAACTGTACGCAGAGTTTGCATGCAGAAATCGGGTCGGAGGAATAAGCCATGATGGTCGGCCCCTTGAACAAATCGTCCAAGCCTTCGAATTTCGTACCTTTAAGAGCAAGACGGGTAATGCGGTTTTTGGTAACTCTCAATTCAGCGCCGAGTTCGCGGGCTTTCTTTCTCAATTCGCCCATTTCCGCTACGGTCAGTCCTCTGTAATGAGAAATAACCACAGCTTCAGAGCCGGAAATCAGTCCATTCATCTCGCTGAGGAGTTCAGCTTTTTCTTCGCGATTCACTTGCTTGTCTCCAAAATCTGATTTTGCGGCAACAGCAGCCTGTCCTTACAGTCGCCTGTCCCCGTAAAACCGTTTACAACACCTGCGCTTCCGCCCCGTTTTTATCACATCGCCTTGCAGTAAGCCGCCTTCCGCAGCCTCAAACCGCTCTCGCAGCCTCAAACCACCTTCCGCAGCCTCAAACCGCTCTCGCAGTCCTGAACCGCCTTCCGATGCCTCAAACCGCTTTTCACAGTCCCGAACCGCTGTTCGGCGCCCCTTTCGGGCAATAAAAAAACCGGCGCGGTGCACGCAGCACCAAATCTGTCCGGAGGAGAAAAAATTGATTAATTAAATCTGTTTACTCCGTCTGCGCAGGAAATTAAGGAACCCGTCCGCACCGAAACTTTCGTCTGGAAAATTCTGTTTCAGAACTTCTTTTCGAAAATTCCTCTCCGAAACCTTTACAGCAAAGCTCTCGCTCTGCCCCACTCCGGGAATGCGTCCGGCCGCCGCCTGCGGTCTTGGACAGTATGAACAGCGCTGTTGCACGTTCTGCATCAAACCAACCAAACATTGCCCTGATGCATACCGGCGGCAGCCCCGCTCAAGTTGACTCCGTATTTAAATGATTCTTTTGCCGGAGTCAAGCTTTTTTTTCAACATTTTAAATACTGTCCGCCCAACAAACAGCTCAAACCGCCCCGCATAAAAAACGCCCCGCCCCCACAACCGCCACACGAAAAACGCCCCGGAGTTTTCCCCGGAGCGTTCTTGACAAAACCGTTTCTTTTCTGCCGCCCCGCCGCCTCAGCATAACTGCCGGCAGCGGCCGCACGGCTCAAAACAGCTGCTTACAGCGCAGACGCGTCAACGCGTACGCCGACACCCATCGTTGAGCTGATGGAAATCTTCTTCAGATAAGTTCCCTTCAGCGACTGCGGCTTAGCCTTCAAAATCGTTTCGATAAACGTTTTGGCATTGTCGTAAATTTTGTCTTCGCTGAACGAAGCCTTGGCAATACCGGCATGAACAATACCGTTTTTCTCAACGCGGAACTGAACTTCGCCGGCTTTTGCCTTTTTAACGGCATTGGCAACATCCGTCGTAACCGTCCCGAGCTTCGGATTCGGCATCAGGCCTTTCGGTCCCAGAACGCGGGCAACGCGTCCGGCCAGCCCCATCATATCCGGGGTAGCGATGCAGCGGTCAAATTCGATTTTGCCCGCCAGAATGGAGTCAACCAGATTCTCGGCACCGACGATATCGGCACCGGCAGCTTTTGCCTCATCGGCTTTTTCGCCCTGTGCCATAACCGCAACGCGGACGGTCTTGCCGTTTCCGTGCGGCAGGCCGCATACGCCGCGAACCATCTGGTCGGCATATTTCGGGTCAACGCCGAGGTTGATTGCCAAATCAATCGTTTCGTCAAATTTCGCGCCTGCATTGGCCTTAACCAGCGCAACCGCTTCCTTCAAAGAGTAGCTCTTGTTCTTGTCTACGTTCTTATAGGCGTTTACTAATCTTTTTCCGGTCATCGCTTTACTCCGTTACCTGAATACCCATCGAAACAGCCTGGCCTTTGACCATATTCATCGCTGCTTCAACCGTTGAACAGTTCAAATCCGGCATTTTGGCTTCGGCGATTTCTTTCACCTGCGCCATGGTGATTTTGCCGGCAACTTCCTTGCCCGGAGTCTTGGAAGCGGATTTAACGCCCGCTGCCTTTTTGATGTAGTAGGATACCGGAGGCAGCTTGGTGATGAACGTGAAGCTCTTGTCCTCGTAAGCGGTAATGATAACCGGAGTCGGAATGCCCGGTTCCAAAGACTGCGTCGCTGCGTTGAACGCCTTGCAGAATTCCATAATGTTCAAGCCTTTCTGGCCCAGAGCCGGACCAACCGGAGGAGACGGGTTAGCCTTGCCTGCCGGAATCTGAAGCTTGATTAAACCTAAAATCTTCTTTTTAGACTTAGCCATTTTTAAACCTCAATTCTTAAATTGTTTTTTCCAAAGGTCCGTGGTCAGAACATGGCTGTTCCCCCACGGGATTAAACAAAGTTCCGCCCCCAAACATGACGTTTCCGGCGAAACCAAATATCGCCCCGTTTCAGCCGCTTGCCGCCAAAGAACCGACCATTCCGCCGCTCCTTTCGCGATTCGCCGCCTGTACAAGGCTTGGCTTTAATACCACAAAGAAATAAAATGTAAAGCTTTTTTTTTCATTTTCCGCGCCGCATTGACAGTTCACTGCTTTTGCCTGAAAAACGCGCTCAAAAAACTGCTGAAAAATAAGGTACCTTAATTTTCAACAATATTCAACAATTTATTTTTCAATATATACAACACGTTAGCAATAGAAACTTTTGATTATGTTATAGGTACAATAATTATACGCAACAATACAAGAAAGGAAGAGAACAATGACTGACAATCAATACATTTTCTTTATCGGCGGCAAAGACCTCGAAATGGAAACCATCAAACAACTGCTCAGTGCCCATAACCAGCCGTATATAGACAAAAATCTCGGCTGGGGCGCCAAAACTTCGGCTTACGAAGCGGAAATCAGCCAAGCCGCCGCCGACGGTAAAACCCCGGTCGTCATTGAGCTGGAGCAAGACTGCAAATTGCCCGAAAACGCCATAAATATCGACCATCACAACCAAAACGCCGGCCGTCCGGCATCAGTCCTTCAAATCTGCGATTTGCTGGGAATTGAGAAAACCCGGGATTTGCAGCTTATCGGAGCCAACGATGCTGCCTATATTCCGGGCATGATGGAAATGGGTGCCGCGCCGGAAGAAATCGCCCGGGTGCGCCGCCGCGACCGGATGTGCCAGGGCATTACCGAAGAACAGGAAAAAGAAGCAGAACGCGCAATCAGTAAAAAAGAAGAAATCTGCGGCGTTACCATCGTCAGGATGGCACACTCCAAAACTGCCACGGTCGCCGACCGCCTGTTTGAAAAGGATAAACAGCAAAACCTGCTGATTCTCTCCGATGACGGCGAAGCCAATTATTTCGGCGATGGCAAACTCTGCAAAATGCTGCAAGGAAACGTCATTGGCGAACAGCCCGCCCCGTGGGATGCAAACCAGACCATCCCTGTTTATGACAATTTCGGCGGGTGGAACGGCGGAGCCGGCTTGGGCGATGAAAACGGCAATGCTTTCTGGGGAGGTTATCCCGACCATGAAAAAGTGCTGAACTACATAGTCAGTTACAATCGTGAAAAACAGAAACGAACCGCCGCCAAAACCAACGCCGCCAAATTGGCAAAAAACAACAGGGACAGATAACCCGACACACGGACGGAATAAAACATTATATGTTCCGTCCGTCATTTTCAATTTATTGCACTCTTAACTTAAGGAAACATAAAATGAATGAAAAAATTCAGAAGACTGAAAATAATTTCGCCAAACGGACAGACGTTTTAGGCGTCTACAATGTAAATGGCGCCCAGACGACCATAAGCAGAGCCGAAGACGCCGATTTGGTCTTTGACATTGCCCTGAATGGCAAATTATTGTCTCTGGCGCTAAAAAGGTCACAGCATGATACCGGAAAGTCTCCCTATACCCGCTGCATGGACGGCGGTTGCGCCCCTGCATACAAAGGGGAACATCTCGTTGACTATTCTCTCCGGTTTGATTTGGACGGCATTTCCGCCGGTGAACAAATTTCTTTTATTGGTGCCAAATACGATGAATGGAATGGCTCCCCCATCCCGTCTTACGATGTAGATATAAAAAAAGGAATTCCCCCAAGCGAACATAAAAAAATCGGAGAAATACTGAAAAGGCAAAATGAAGACATGGCTTTGATATGGAACAAATTTGTTTTGGATGCGGAACAGATGGTTTCCCAAAACAACGTAAAATCATCGGCATTCAATTCCAAACTGGCTGATTTTCTGTACAACGGCAGATAAGGCGATATGAACCCTCCGCAAAAATAAAACAGGCACGCCGAAATTCCGACAATCTTGCTCCGCCCGCTTTTTCTCTCGTGCCTGCTTTTCTGCCTGCACGCGGTTTCCTTTTTCTCTCGTGCCCGCTTTTCTGCCTGC
>ERZ1106983.1409-NODE-1409-length-21145-cov-3.410669_pt1 | contig 21145 bp, 17 predicted proteins | sample MGYA00403693_ERZ1106983 | MGnify/ENA primary metagenome ERZ1106983 (study PRJEB35170, sample SAMEA104062420) | human gut metagenome | biome: human gut; feature: human-associated habitat; material: faeces | place: Denmark | collected 2012-07-13 ...
CGATCTAAACCCCATCCCTCCCTTTCCAAAGACTTTTGTGTTTATCGAATCCCTGTTCGGTATTTTCCCGTGATATGGGAGTGTTCGCTCCGTGTGACGGGCTCCTTCAAAGATTTTCAGGCAAAAAAGACAAGGGGATATTTCCTCGTCTTTTCTGTTTTCATCTTCTTGTATTTTTTATCCATGTAGCCGGGAGACGTCCGCATCCGAAACGGCCTTACACGCCACCCGTCCCGCCGTCGACCCATACAAATGTCTTGGGAGGGAGAGGGAACCTTTCCCCAGAGAAAGGCCACATTTGTTTTGGACGTAGTTTGGGATGTCGCTTTTGATGAAGGCGGAGGAATGATTCTAGAAATTGATGAAGCCGTCTATAGCGGCGGCATGTTGAGGGGGCCCTGCGTGTTTTCGGAGGTTTTACCGGAAGTCAGGAGCATTCTTTTCATCACGGAAAAGACGGCATGGCGATAGTCGGGCTGGCGCATGGGGACCGGACAACCGTTTCCGGATCGCACGCGTGCCGCGCCCCGAAGCCCGCAGACGTCCGGCGAGTCCTCCCGTTTGTCCGTTGCGCGCGGTGGCCCGAAGGGGCATGATGGGATTGCCGCACGCAGGGCTGCCCACTCCGGGGTGCAGGTTCCGCATCCGGCCGCGGCGAATGACGAGGAGGCCGCATGAACGCAGATCCGTTGACCTATGCCCCGTTTCTCTTACTCCTTCTGCTGGGCGCGCTTGTTGAAATCCGCTACTGGATCAGAAACCGCGCCCGGATGACGCCGAAGGCGCGGCTCAGGCGCGGCCTGTTCCTTGCCGCCGTGCCGGTGCTCTGCGCGGCGCTCTGGCTGGGCTGGGAGCGGGCGGCTTTTTGGCTGGAGGAGCATTCCGCGCCTCCGTATGCCAGATCGAAGTCCCGGTATCGGACCTGAGGGACAATCAGGACGGCCTGCGGACGTTCACCGAGCGGCTCTGGGAAACGGTACGGAGCGGGACGCACGCCGAAGCGCAGGCCCGGCTCCATGATGCGCTCTTCTTCCTCGGCCTGTGCGAGCTGTCCTCCGGCTCGGGGGGAAAGGGCACCGTGGACGAGCCGCTCAGCACGCGCGACGTCAAGATCGCCGGGGTGACGGCCCTGTTCCGTACCGCGCTGGCGAACGGACATTTCGTGCTGTCCGACATTCTTGACCGCTACGCCGAGGCCAAGCGGGAGCATCCGGAGCTGCTTTCAAAGTAGCGGGAACGTTTCTTTCCCGCCGTCTCTTTCGGAACATTCCTTTCCTGAAAGGTGAGGGGGGGCGGCTTTCCCTGAGTTAAGGAGGATCTTGCCGCCCTATTGGTTATCTCCCCGCCTCACCTCCTAAAAAAAGGGGTGCTGCGCCTTCCAAGCGGAACACCCTTTATCTATCTAAAAAGTTTTTAATCCCTGACTCATGCCACTTTCTCCAGAAAGGTTTCCTCTCCCCCTCCAAGTCTTCTCACTCCCCTATCTCCCCATGCCAAGCCGTTTCATCTTGCGCTGGAGGGTGCGCAGATTTAGGCCGAGAGCCTCGGCGGCGTCGCCCCTGCGCCAGCGGCAGCGCTCAAGAGCCTGCCGGATGAGCCGCTCCTCAAGCTGAAGCGTGGCGGTCTCAAGGGTAAGCCCCTCGTGATGCAGGGCGGGGAAAAGCAGCTCCGTCTTGCCCGCATCGCCGAGTGACTCAAGGGCCACATCCCCGAAAGCCGTGTAACGGTCGAGAAAATTGTGCAGCTCGCGCACGTTGCCGGGCCAGTCGTAATGTTCCATCGCCAAACGCACTTGGAGCGGCAGGGCGCAGCTGATGCCTTTGCGCTCCATGTAGGCCTCGACAAGCAGCGGGATGTCCCCGTGCCGCTCGCGCAGGGGCGGCAATGTGATGGAAAGCACATGTACGCGGTAATAAAAATCCGAGCGCATCTTTTTTTCCAAAACCATTTTTGAAAGGTCTTGGTTCGTGGCCGCGACCAGACGGAAAGACGAGACCTTGGGGGTGTTGCTGCCGACAGGGGTATACATCTTGTTTTCGATGGCCCGGAGCAGTTTTACTTGGAGATGAATGGGCAGTTCGCCGATCTCGTCAAGGAACAGCGTGCCGTTGTGGGCCGCGCCTATGTAGCCTTCCTTGTTGGCGTGCGCTCCGGAGAAGGCCCCTTTGGTGTGCCCGAAGAATTCGCTTTCGAGAAGCTGCTCGGGGATGGCCCCGCAGTTGACCGGGACGTAGTTGCCCTTCCGGGCGCTGTACTCGTGGATGGCCTTGGCGACGAGATCCTTGCCCGAACCTGTCTCGCCGTAAATGATGACGTTGGTGTCCGTTTCGGCAGCCTTGAGGATGAGGCCGTATACCCGCCGCATGGCCTCGCTTTTGCCGACGATGTTCCCCAACCCGTAGAGATTGCTGACGGAAGCCTTGAGCTGGCGGTTTTCTTCCTTGAGCTCAAGCTCTTGGAACTTCTGTTCGCTGATGTCCATCATCAGCCCTTCGAGGTAGCGCAGTTCGCCGTCGGCGTCGAAAACCCCCTCGCCCTGATCCCATATCCATTTCAGCCGCCCGGACGGGAGTGAAACCCGGTACATCACCTGATAGGGCTGGTGCGCGACAATACTGTCATACATGTTCCGGCGCGTCTTCTGGAGATCGTCGGGATGCATCATGCGCTCGATGGTATTGTTGTTGTTCCGTACCATGTCCTCGGCGGGGATGCCGAGCAGATCATAACTGCCTTTGCTGACGAATTCCAACGTATATTCAAGGCGTTCCGATACAATGGGGTCGGTGCGGCCCACGCGGCAGCGGTAGGCGAGCCCCGGCAGGTGATTGAGCAATCTGACGTAACTTTCCTCCACGGCAAGGCCGGGAGCGGACGCGAACAGTTCCATCGGCTTCTCTCTTGAATGATTTGTCGCGTTTAACGACATTTTTGTCACTCTCGTTGTGCAGTATTTCACGTTTCAGGGCGGACGGCAAGGCCAGACGCGGGGAAAAGCGGCCCATGTCGGCGGCTCGCTCTTTTTTTCCCAAGAAAGATGCCCGGATAGGGAAACGGGATTTTCCGGGGGGACAAAGCCGGGCGGAGGGGAGGGCGGCAAAGGCCCCGGATGGGGTTGGCATCCAAAATGCAAAAGAAAAGGCAGCCAAGGAAAGCCAAACGCGGCCAGCGCCGCCATGTTCCGTAATCCATCCGGGAGGATCTGCCCATGTCACACGAACTCAGCGTTTCCATCGCCCGCCGGGGCGCCAAAGTCGATCTGGATATGGAATCCGCCGCTTTCGGCGTCATTTCCATCGACGGGGCTCAGATCCCCGCCGAAGAACGGCCCGGCACGGCCAAGAAGCTGCTCGCCTCCTCCGCGCTTTACTGTTACTGCGCCGCGCTGGACAAGGCGCTCGAAACCCGCAGCGCCAAGTACCGCCGCATCGAAGGCAAGGCCACGGTGCGCACCGGCACGGACGACAAGGGCCGGGGCCGCGTGACCGGGATCGATCTGGACGTGACCGTGTTCATGGATCAGGAATACGAGTTCATTTTCGACCGCGTGGAAAAGATCATGAAGCAGGGCTGTCTGATCACGGGCTCGCTCGAAGCGGCCTTCCCGGTGAAATACAATCTGAATCTCGAATGCGACGAGGACTAGGAGGCGCGCCATGCCCATACGCCTGACCGTCATCGGGGGAGGCCCCGGCGGGTACACGGCCGCCTTTGCCGCCGCCCGCGCCGGGATGTCCGTGACCCTCGTGGAAAGCGGGAACCTCGGCGGAACCTGCCTGAACAACGGCTGCATCCCCACCAAGACGCTGAAAGCCTCCGCCGACGCGCTGGAGCTGGCCTTGCGCCTGTCCCAGTTCGGCATCACCGGGCAGGGGGCTCCGGCTGTGGACCCCGCCGCCGTGCTGGCCCGCAAGGAAAAGGTCTGCGCCACCCTGCGCGGCGGGCTCGAAAAGGCTTGCGCGAGCCTCGGCGTCCGGCTCCTCAAGGGGCGGGGGCGCCTCGTCCATGCCGGGCTGGTGGAAGCCTCCACAGCCGAAGGCCCGGTTTCCGTCGAGGGCGACCGCGTGATCCTCGCTACGGGTTCGGGCGCGCTGGAACTTCCCGGCCTGCCCGTCGATCATACGCATATCCTGACCAGCGACGATGCGCTGGCGCTCGACCGGGTGCCCGCGTCCATCGCCATCGTGGGCGGGGGCGTCATCGGCTGCGAACTGGCGTTCATCTATCAGGCCTTCGGGTCCAAGGTCACGGTGGTGGAAGGCCAGAACCGCCTGCTGCCCCTGCCTTCCGTGGATGCGGACATGAGCGCGCTGCTCCAGCGGGAAATGAAGAAACGCCGCATCGGCTGCGAGCTGGGCCGGACGCTCAAGGACGTGCGCGTGGAGGGCGGCATGGTCAGGGCCATGCTCGGCGCGTCGCCGTTCATCAAGGAGCCCACGCCCGCACAGATGAAGGAAACGCCCATCGAAGCCGAAACCGTGCTGGTCACGGTGGGGCGCGCGCCCAATACCGCCGGGCTTGGGCTGGCCGAAGCCGGGGTCGCCGTGGACGGGCGGGGCTGGATACGGGCCGATGAGCACATGCGCACCTCCCTCCCCGGCGTGTATGCCGTGGGCGACGCGCTCGGGCCGTCCAGAATCATGCTGGCCCATGTCGCCGCCGCCGAGGGGCTGTGCGCCGTGCGCGATTGCCTTGGGCATGACGGGCGGATGGACTATTCCGCCGTGCCGTCCGGCATCTTCACGTCGCCCGAAATCGGCTGCGTGGGGCTTGCCGAAGCGCAGGCTTCCGAGGCGGGCCGCGATGTGCGTACGGCCACGTTCCAGATGCGCGAACTCGGCAAGGCGCAGGCCATGAGCGAACTCCCCGGCATGTTCAAGATCGTTTCGGACGGGGCCACGGGCAAGGTGCTCGGCGTACATATCGCCGGGGCCCATGCCACGGATCTCATCGCGGAAGCCGGGCTTGCCCTGCGTCTGGGCGCGTCCGTCCGGGACATCGCCTCAACCATCCACGCCCACCCCACCTTGGCGGAGGGCCTGTACGAAGCCGCGCTTTCCCTCGTCGAGGCTGGCGGATGAAGCACTGGGGAAGGGAAACTCTTCTGAAGAAAGGGGAGCCCGCTTTCCCCCTTCCCCAAGCCCCACCCTCCCATTCCAAAGGCTTTCGTATTTATCCAATCCCAGTTCACGGCGTTCCCCAAAACAGGTTCCCTTTGGGCTACTCCGCCGTTCAAATTGAATATATTCCAAGAAAAGGAACTTCCCATGAAAAGCAATGAAGAACTCAACCTCCCCGAATCCCTCCGCTACACCGACGAGCACGTCTGGGTGCGCATGGAGGGCGGCGAAGCCGTCATCGGCATCAGCGATTTCGCACAGGATCAGCTCGGCGAAATCGCCTTTGTGGACCTTCCCGCCGTGGGTGTGCGGTTCGATGCCGGGAGCGACTTCGGCACGGTCGAATCCCTCAAATCGGTCAATCAACTGTATATGCCCATCCCCGGCGAGGTCGTCGCCGTGAACGAGGAACTGGAAAGCACGCCCACGCTGGTGAACGTCTCTCCCTATGGGGAAGGCTGGATGATCCGCATCCGTCCGGACGCATCCGCCGAATCCCTGCTTGATGCCGCCGGATACCGTGCCCTCCTCGGACTGTAAACCGTACCTTTCCCTTCTTTCACCAAACTGGGGAACGGCGGCCCCCGTCCGCCGAGAAACGCCGTTTTTGACAAAACCCACCGTGCCCCGGCCTGAATTTCCGGGAACGCCTTCCCGCCTGAAGCACGATAGGGGCGCCCTTCGGGCCGTCTCCCCAGTCAACCCCCACACCCCAAAGGACGCCGACAATGACCAACCTCGCCAGCCTGCGTGAACAAAAAGAACTGCGCTACGCCAAGAAAGGGCTGGCGCTGGCCCTGATGTCCGGCATGATCTGGAGCTCCGACGGCCTGATCCTCGGCAAGGGGCTGGCGGAAGAACCGTTCGGCAGCCCGGCGCTGTGGCTGTTCGCGCCGCTCCTCGCCGCCGGGCTCCATGACTTCTGCGCCGCGTGCCTCTCGCTGGCGATCAACGGCGCGCAGGGCAAGGGCCGGGAAGTGATCCGGACACTCCGCAGCAAGGCGGGGCGGGCCTGCATCTGGGGGGCGCTGCTCGGCGCTCCGCTCGGCATGGGCGGCTACCTCATGGCTCTGTCCATGGCGGGCCCGGCGTATGTCCTGCCCATCACGTCGCTTTATCCCGCCATCGCCGCGCTGCTGGCCCTCGTCTTCCTCAAGGAGCACGTCAGCCTCAGGGCGTGGGGGGGCCTCGCGCTGTGCGTGATCGGGGCCATCGCCATCGGCTACACCCCGCCGGAAGGGGCCGGGGGCGGCCTGTTCTATCTTGGGATCGCCTTCGCGTTCCTCGCGGCGTTCGGCTGGGCCGCCGAGGGCGTGTGCGTCACCTCGGGTATGGACTTCATCGAGCCCGCCGTGGCCCTGAACGTCTATCAGATCGTGTCCAGCCTGCTCTACGCGGGGATCATCGTCCCGCTGGCCCTGTGGCATTTGAGCGCGTCCGCGCCGGGCTGCGACATCCCCGGCCTGCTGGCCCGCGCGTTTTCGAGCCCCGGCGTGGGGTGCTTCGCGCTGGCGGGCGTTGTGGGCTGCATCTCGTACCGCTGCTGGTACAAGGCCATGAACATGGCGGGCGTGAGCCGTGCGATGGCCCTCAACATCACCTACGCCCTGTGGGGCGTGCTGTTCGGCGCGCTGTTCACGGACGTCGAAATCACCCGCAGCCTCGTGATCGGGGCCGCCGCGATTTTTGCGGGCATGTTCCTCGTCATCGGCAACCCGCGCGACATCATCAACCTCCGCAACGTAAGCTCATGAAACACCCCATCCGATTGACCATCGCGGCGCTGCTGCGCGACGGCAAGCCCCGCACCGCGCGGGACGTCTTCGAAGCCCTGCGCCCGCAGTACCCCGGCGAACGCCAGCTTTCCCCGGACGCCGTGGACGGCCATTTGCAGGCGCTCAAGGCCGTGGGCATCGTCCGCATCGCCGAGGAAACGCTTGAGGCCGGGACGCTCACGCAGCGCTATGCGCTCAGCGAGTACGGCAAGGGCCGTGTCGAGCGCTTCCTGTAACGCCGAAAAACGTATCCGCCGCCCGGCGAAACCCTTTTTGCAAAGGAGTCCCCCATGTCCTGCTGTACCCCGACGAACCCCTCCGGCGCTTCCGGGCTGTCCGGCGCGTGGCCCGGCTGCGCGCCGACTATCTGGCCTCGAAGCCCAACATTTCCGCCTCCCGCGCGCTGGCGTGCACACGGCCCTCGAAACCTGCGGGCTGGCGGACTGGGAAACATTCCGGGAGCTGGTCCCGCATCTGGATCTGTTCCTTTATGACATCAAGCACATGGACAGGCCCACCGGCGGCTCACGGGCGCGTGCAGCCGGCGGATTCTGGACAACCTGCGCGTGCTGTTCCGCATGGGCAAAAAGGTTCTGATCCGAATGCCGCTGCTCCCCGGCCTGAACGACGATCCCGCCGGGCTGGAGGCGGCTTTCGCCATGCTGCGGGAGGAAGCGGCACAAGGGGCCGACATCGCGGGCGTGGAACTGCTGCCCTAACCGCTATGGGGAGGGCAAGTACCGCCAGCTCGGACAGGCTACACTTGCGGAAAACCCTATCCGGAGGAGCGTCTGGAGGAACTCAAGGCCTTTCTCGCGGCCCGGGGCACGGAGGGATTGACCTTGCGGCTTGTCCGGAACGCGTGAGTCTGTGCTGGAACACGCTGAAATTTTTACAAGGGAGGAAAAACGTGGGGAGTCTCCAGAAACGTTTTCCCTCCCTTCCCCAATATTGCCTTAAACCATGATCCCGCCGGGGGTGAATGTGGCCGAAGCGGACACCGCCACGGACGGCAGGGCGTCGATGCGCGCTTTCCAGTGGATGAGCTGGGCAAGGAACGCATTGATGGCGGCTTCGAAGTCCGGATAGTCCGTGAAGGCGTCAAACCGCTTCCAGAGCACGATTTCCCCGGTGCGTTCCCAGACGGAGAGCGCGCCGCCGTCCGTCTCGGCCCCGAGGAACGAGGCAGTGAGCAGGATGCGGAGATTGTCGGGATTGGACAGGCAGCCCCCGTCCCCTGCGATCCCGTGCAGGATGACGGCATTGCCGTCCCGCTCGATGGTCACGTCGTGCTCCCCGTCGAAACGCAGGGTGCAGCGGCCTTCGTCGAGAGTCAGTTCGAGTCCGCAGGCTTTTCCGAGATCTTCAATAAGTGATGCCAGTTCCATAATCTTTCCTTATACGGCTGTGGGAGTGTCGTACCCGCGCCCCTCGGTGGAAGGGCGCGGGGAGGGAGGTTCATTATGCCAACGGATCGAGGTAGTACCGGGTGAGCAGGGGGAACATGTCCGGATGGGCGCGGATCTTGCCTTCCACGAAGGCGAGGAAATCTTCTTCCGCGTCAAGGGCGAGCTGCCCGGCCACGGCTTCGGACGCCGCGCGCTGGACATACACCATGTCCTCGGCTTCCCCGGCCTGAATGAGCTTCATGCGCAGATCGCGGGTTTGCGTCAGAGGGTCGGTCATGCGTGCGAGCAGGTCGGCTTCCTCATGCAGAGCTTGGCGCAGATTCTGGTACTCGGGGACAAGGGCCTTGGGGCCTTCCTGCTCCCCGCCGCGCAGGAACGGGAAATACTTGAAGTCGAATTCCGTCACCCGCCCGATGTCCAGCGAGTCCGCAGCGTTGAGGAGCATGGATTCCAGCGTGGGGCTGGCGTGCCCGACGATGGCGGCGGTGAATTCGCGCTCGTAGTCGTCCCCGAACGTGTCCGCCCCGAAACGCTCGTGCATCTTCTCAAGGGCCAGCCGGGCGCTTTCGGCTTCCTGCTCGGGCGTGTCCGCGCCGTTGCGCTCGCGCCCGGCGTCGTGCCCGGCTATGCCGCACAGGAGCGCCGTCCTGTCCACGGTATGCCCCATTTCCTCCATGAGCCCCGCCATCGTCGACGCGAAAATGAAGGCCCGGCAGATGTGCCCGCGCCCGTGATAGGCCGCGCCGTGATCAAACGCGCCGGGGCGCTCGTGATCGTGATAGATCGGCAGCATGGACAGCAGGAAATCGCGGTGCTGCGCCGGGGTCGCGGCCAACTTGCCCGCTTGGGCGGGCGGGAAGGCCGGACGGGCGGGGAACGAGGCGTCGAGGGTGTCCGCAAGGCCCGGCAGGGCGGCGCGCAGACGGTCTCGGTCGGCCTGCGGGATGAGGGACAGTTCCCCGGCAAAGGTCGCCGGGGTTTCCGCCCTGCCGCCGAGCGCGGCGCGCAGGCCGGACTGGAAGGCGTTGAAGGCCAGCGCGTCACGGAATCCGGCATCTTGCGGGAAACCGCGTTCGGCATCCCCGAGCCGGAGGAGCACGCCGGAAAGCCCCCGCATGGCGGGGCCGTTCAGCCGCTCGGCGACCCGGTCGGACACCTCGGGCGAGGCGTCGCGCATCAGGGAAAAGGCCAGCCCGCCGAACGCCTGCAACAGCCTGCCTTCGCCCGCGGCAGCGCGCTCCTCTTCAGGCATCGCGTCGAACGAGCGGCGGAACGAGGCCGCCGCGCCGCCGAATTGCGTGATCATCGCCGTATCGTCCAGCGGTTCGCCTTCCGCAGGGGCTAGGCCGTTCAGAACCCCGGCCCCCTGGAGCGCGGCGGAGGCCAGCGCCCGGAACGCCTGCCCGCTCATGGGCGGATGCCCCATGACGAAATCCCTGAGCGTCGCCCGCTGCGCGGGGTCAGCCGTCAGTTCTTCAATGGCGGCAAGGGAATCGAGGCGCCCTTTGCCCATCACGTCAGATACGGCCTGCCACATGGCGTCTTGCAGCACGTCATCCTCCGTGTGCTGCCCTCTCAGGGGAACATGCCGGTATTGTTCTACATAGGCGGCAAAGGCTTCGCGGACGTTTTGCGCGTCCCCGCCCGCTACGAGGGGCACGGTGCCGAGGATGCGGGAAACCGCCGCTCCGCCGGGGCGTATACTGAGCATCTGGCTGATGAAAGCCTGAAGCCCGGCGTCGTCCTGCTGCACGTCGTGGAGCTTCGCGTCGATGCGGGCTTGATCGAGGTGCGCGGCGTAGAACGCGCGCTCTTCGGACCTGACGGTATTTTTGAGATCCAGCTCCGGAATCTGCTCTTCAATGCGCACAGGGATAACCGCGCCGCCGAGCTGTTCCCGGATGGCGGCAAGTTCGGCCCGCTGCTCCGCCGAAAAAGCGTCCATGTCCGCGGCGGCGGGCTGCTTGCCGCCGAGCACGGCGACCACGGCATTGAACCATGCCTTTTGAGCCTGCGGGAGCTGATCGAGCCCGAATTCCTTGTTGATGACGATTTCCGCCACATCCCGGGCGAAAACGATGGGGCCGTGCACTTGTGCTTCGATGTAGTTGCATTCGCTGGCGACGCGGCCCATGCCGTGCTGCTGCCTGTCCAGCGCGGCGCGCGCGAGGCTGACGGCGTCCATGTCGCCCAGCTCGGGCAGCAGGGTTTCGAGGCTGTCGAAAGAGGCCATTGCCTTGCGCGTGGACTGGGTATCCTTGAAAACCTTGATGAACAGCCCGGCGAGGGCGCTGTTTTCGTCGTCCTCGAGCCCGAACAGCTGGAACTCGTTCTTGAACAGGTCCGCCCGGAATTCCCCCTTGGCGGCCATGCCGTCGAATATCGCGTCGAGGCGCCGGCGGAGCTCGCTCCCTTCGGTCATCAGATCGAGCTTATGCGCCTCGCTGATGCCGGGGGAACCCGGAAGCAGGTCAAGGACGGCCTGACGCCCCGCTCCGGTATAGCGCAGGCGCAGCGCGACGAAGGTATCGTCCACGGTGTAGGTGGCGCGCCGGGCGACTTCGGGCTTGAGGTGCAGGGCCACGGTGCCGTAGGTGGGGGCCGCCCCGGTGCGCTGGCGCAGGAGGTTGAGCGCGGCGTAGGTGGGGCGCTCGTTGGCCACCGCCGGGCGGTCCTCGCTCAGTTCGGGGAACAGCCCCCGCTCCACGTTGTCGCGTTTCTGGATGTAGCCCGCGCCTTTCACGTCGATGGCGGCCTGACGGCTGGCCTCGTCGGGCGCGGCTTCGATGGAGTGGAAAATGTGCTCCCACGCCCCCCCTGCCTTGAGCAGGGGCTTGGGCCCGTTCATGCCGAACAGGAAGCCGAGATCCACGTTGATGGTCAGCCCGGCGGAGCGGAGCACGTCCCCGAACTGCCTTGCGTCGATGTTTCCGAGGTTGCGGCGGCTGGCCATATCGGCGACGAGCCCGCCCACCCGTTCCCGGCGCGCGGAGCTGTCGATGGCCACGTCCATGAGCACGTGCATACTCACGGCGCTCATGTCCGCCGGGGCCTCGTGGGGCCGGGCGGCGCCCATGCCTTCGATGCCCGCGCCGTACTGGGCGGAGAGGGGGGGGATCTGTTCGGGCTGCGCGAGGCCCTGCGCGATGATGATGCGGTTGCTCGCCTCTTTGGTGACGAGCGCTTCGAGGCTGAACAGGTTGGCGGCCGCGGCCATGACGTCCTCATTGCGCGGATTGGCGCTCATTTCGGCTTGCAGCGCCCGCTTGAGCAGGCTCATTTCCGGGGAAAGGAACTGCTGGTAGGCGTTGAGGAGTTCCGTATTGGAAAGGCTTTCCACCTCGGGCGCGAAGGCGGCGATCACGGCGTCGTCCATCGTGCCGCGTATTTCTCCCAGCGTGCCCAGCCGGTTGAGGTGGGTCTGCATGGACTTGGCCGCGTTGAGGAGGGCCTTCGCGTCCAGCTTGCCGTCCGGAGAGGCCAGCGAACGGAGGGCAAGGGCGGCGTTTTCACGCGCACCGGTTTTGGCGTTGACCACTTTGGTGGCGGTTCTGAACCCGGCGAAGGGAATTTTGTTGCCTTTGATGGCGTCAAGGCGGACGGGCGGATTGGTTCCAAGCTGCACGCTGTGAAGGCCGAGCTTGCCGACGGAAGGAGAAATTCCCGTGGCCTGCGGCTGTTGCGCGCCGTTGATTCCATGAAGTTGCGACATGATGAGGCTCCCTCGTTTCTGAAAAGGGTGTACGATGTTTTCCTATGCAGCAAGAAGCGGACCAGAGCTTTGCCGGTCCCGGAGGCCTGTCCGGGAGGGGGTCGTGTGCGGGGCGGAGGGGCCCCTGTGCCCCTGCCAAGTGCTGTGCGGAGGCTGGTTCCCGCTATGGGGCAGGGGCGACCGCCTCCTCTCATGCCGAACGGTTGGTTTCCGTGTGCGGGGCAGGGGCGACCGCTCAGGGAAAAGGGACGTCGCGGCAGGCTCTGCTGATCCGGGGGCGGACGGCACCATCTGCAGCAAAGGCCCGTTCCGCCGGAACGCGTCTTTTTCGGCAGAATCCACACCGTGTTGCGGGGCATCGGAACTGTTTCCGAGCGTTATGTCTCTTTAAATTTGAAAAGGTATAGGGCATTTTCCCTTTGACTGAAAGGGGGCTCGGGCAATCCGCAAAAACAGGAAACCGCAGCGGGCCATGCGCAGGCCCGCCGCGGTTCATGGTGAGGGCGGAAGAGAGCGGGTGTGTTGCAAGAAGAAGGCGTTTTGCCGCCGTTCCCGCTCGGGATGGGCTCGGCGGTCGGCTCTTTGGGGGAAGCCGGGAACGGTGCGAAGACGCCGCGCATTCCGGTTTGTTTCCCGGAGGCGCTGCCCGTGCCCGGCCATTGCGGGCCGCCTTTCCTGTGAGGGCTTTTGCAAAAAACAGACAGGATCGCCCCGGCAAGGGGTGATCCTGTCTGTCTTTTGGGAAAGGGGGCGGCACGCTTGCCTGCCCCCCTGAAGGCGGATTGCCCGCCGCTTACTTCACGAGGCCGAACGCCTTGTCCTGTTCGCGGCGCAGGCGGAGCAGCGTGGATTCTTCGGGCATGTCGAGATCGCCGAGGGTGATCAGTTTCCCGGCTGGGACGTCCCTGCACAGCGTCCGGTGGCTGAGCAGGTAGAAGGGCAGGGCCGCGTCCGGGCCGATGGCGGCGGCGGGGTTGAGGACGCCTTCCACGCCGTCGATGGTGTGGTGGTGGCCGCCCATGTCAAGGACGGTCCCCTTGGGAAGGTCGCGCACGGCGCGCCCGCACAGGTCGCACAGCGGGCGCAGGTTGCCGCCGCCGGTGGCGTGCTTCATGAGGGCCGCCGCGAGGACGCTGGTGCCCGTTTCCACGCCGAGCAGGTGGGCGGGATGGTACAGCGCGGCGTAGCGGTCGTTGCGGCTGCACGGGTGCCCCTTGGCCTTGAGTACCTGCCACGATTTTTTGTCCTTGCATTCCACAACGATGAAGACGCCCCCCGCCATACTCGCCTCGTCGGGGCGGCGGAAGCAGTTGAAGATGTCGAGGCGCCCCGGCGCGTCGAACAGGCCGCCGTCGGCCTTGGGGCAGAAGAGATCGGGCATTTCGTCGATGCGGGCCACCGGCGCGTGGAACAGCGGGCGATCCGGCATCATGCCCGTGGCGTTGGCGACCACGGCCATTTCGCAGAGGTCGGGCACGGAACGGTGCGAGAGCGAGGTGAGCATGGCGCGGCGCTTGCCGACGACCTCTTCCGCCGGGCGGTTGCCGAACTGCCACAGCGAGCCCATGCCGGGGGTGGCGATTTCCTGCTTCTGGCCGGGGCAGAGCACCATGTCGCGCGCGGGATCATAGATGAAATCGTATTCGCTGGATTTGCCCGCGCCCACGATGTTCATGCCGAGGACGCGGCCCCAGCTGATGAGCCCGATGAGCAGGCTGGGCTGGTCGCCGTCGCCGGTGGTGTAGACGAGGCCGCGTTCGGCCGCCTTGCGCGCCAGGATGGAGCCGACGACGGAGTCGGTTTCCTTGGAGACCATGACGACGTGCATACCGCGCTCGATGGCAAGCTCGGCGGCGGCTGCGCTGGCTTCGGGCGCTCCGGAGCTTTCCACCAGCACGTCGAGGGGGAGGTCCGCGATGTATTCGAAGCTGTCCACGACGACGTTGAAGCCGTCGGCGTAAGCCTTCTTCGCGTCCTCGGCGGATTCGCACACGCGGACCTTGGAGGCGGGGATGCCCGCGTTTTCATAGGCGTCCACCGCGCGCTGCACGGTACGCGTGCACACGGCGGGGACTTCGAGCAGGGGCATTCCCTGCGCCTGGAAGAGGAAGGACGCACCGAATTCGCCCGCGCCCGTGAGGCAGGCCTTGACCGGGCGGTGGATGGACGGATTGAACAGCGATTCGTAGAACATGATGACTCCCTGTGGTTGCGGATGAAAAGCAGGCTCCGGCGGGAGCGCGGAGCGCTCCAAGCGGAGGGAATCCCTTCGCGGTCAGTTGGCGTTTGCGAGAAGGCCGAGCGCCTGCATGAAAAAGTCTTCGCCGCCGAAATTGCCCGACTTGAGGGCAAGGGCAAGGTGCGGGGCGCCGGGGTTGGCCGGGTCGAGCAGCGTTTCCGTCCACGGCACGCCGGGCGCGATGGTTTCGCCGATGCGCAGCGCGCGCACGCCAAGGCGGGACACGACCGCGCCGGAGGTTTCGCCCCCCGCCACGAGGATGCGCCTGATACCGGTTTCCACCAGCGCGGCGGCGATGTCGGCGAGCGCCCGCTCGATCATGGCTCCGGCGGCTTCCCTGCCGAAACGGGCCTGCGTGGCGGCGACCCTGTCCGGGGAGGCCGTGGAGTAGACGATGCACGGCCCTTCCGGGCAATGCCTGCGGGCGAAGGCGACGGCCTCGGCGACGTACCCGCCGTGATCCTCGGCAAGGGCCAGCGGATCGAGGGCGAAGCCGGGGCGCTGCCGCGTGAACCGAGCCACCTGCGCCTGCGTCGCCTGCGAACAGCTTCCGGCGAGCACGAGCGCGAGGCCCGGCGCGTTGACGGGGGCCGGGGGCACGGGGCCGTCCGCGCCGATGCCGAAGTTGACGCCGAGCCCGCGGGCCACGCCGCTGCCGCCCGTGACCAGCGCGTGCCCGGCGCAGGCCGCGCCGATGGCCCGCAGATCCGCGTCGGACAGCGCGTCGCAGACGAGCCACGGCGTGCCTTGCGCCGCAAGTTCATCCATACGGGCTTTGACGGCTTCGACGCCTTCCCGGACGGTTTCCAGCGGAACCAGCCCGCTTTTGCGCGAAGACTGCGCGTCCATGAGCCGGATGAGGTTCGCGTCGGTCATGGGCGTCAGCGGGTGGCTGCGCATGGAGGTTTCGTGCAGCAGCCTGTCGCCCACGAAAAGGTAGCCCTGATAGACCGTCCGCTTGTTTTCGGGAAAGGAGGGGCAGACGACCGCGCGGTCGCCGCCGAGGGCTTGGAGCAGGGCCTCCGCCACCGGGCCGATGTTGCCCTTGGGGGTGGAGTCGAAGGTGGAGCAGTATTTCCAGAAGAACTGGCGGCAGCCCGCGGCGCGCAGGGCTTCGAGCGCGGCGAGGGCCTGGCTGACGGCCTCCTCGACGGGGACGGTGCGGATCTTCAGGGCCACGACCAGCGCGTCGGCCTGTGCGGCGGCTTCCGAGGCCAGAGCGGTATCCGGCACACCCAGAAGCTGGATGGTGCGCATCCCGTTGCGGCTCAGGGTTTCGGCAAGGTCGGTGCCGCCGGTGAAATCGTCGGCGATGCAGCCAAGAACGGCAGTCATGGGATCAGGCTCCTTTTGGGGGAAGAAGTTCGGCGGCCTGCTCAGGAGTCAGGCAGCGCACGGGCAGGCCCCGCAGCGTCAGGTAGAGGCGGCAGGTGGCTTCCAGCTCCTCCGCCGCGTCCAGCGCCTTGGTCAGGCTTGCGCCGCCGGTGATGGAGCCGTGGTTGGCCATCAGCAGGGCCGTGCGTCCGGGGGCGAGGCGGGCGACGCCCGCGCACAGCTCCGCCGAGCCGGGTTTCGCATACGGCGTGACCGCGAGGTGCCCAAGCTTCATGAGCTGGTAGGGCGTCAGCGGCGGCAGGGGGCTGCCGGGGTCGAGATCCGCCAGGCAGGAGACGGCCACGGCCCACGGCGAATGCAGGTGCACCACCGCGAGGTGATCGGGGTTGGCCTTGTACCACGCGAGGTGGAACGGCGCTTCCTTGGTGGCCTTGGGGCCGCTGACGAGCGCGCCCGTTTCGTCCAGCAGGGAAAGGTTCCCGGGCGTCAGCTCGCCGAAGGGGATGCCCGTGGGCGTGGCGAGGATGCCCCCCTCGACCCGCAGGCTCATGTTTCCGGCGGAACCGCCGGTTAGGCCGCGCTGGAAGACGGAGCGGCAGGCTCCGGCAAGCAGGTTCCGGCCGGTTTCGCAGTCAGGGCAGGTACTCATGGTTTCTTCCTTGGTCTTCCTTGCACAGCGGCGTGCGCCCACGGGCGGGGACGCCGGGGCCTTCCGGCAAGGCCGCGCGATTCCACTTCCGGGGGAGGCGGGATCGGCGGCCCGGCCCCGTTACGTCCGGTTACGGCCTGAATACGATCTTGATGGCGGCATCGTCCTTGTCGGCGAGGTCGAACCCGGCCTTGATGTCGTCCAGCTTGAATTCGTCGGTGATGAGCGGCTTGACGTCGACGAGCCCCTGGGCCACCGGGCGCAGGGCTTCCGGGCACCAGACATAACGCTGCTGCCAGGTGTGGTGCACGAGGCAGGTGTTGATGAATTCCAGCCCGTCGTCGTGCCAGCGGCTGATGTTCAGCGTCACCGGGGTGGTGACCCAGCTGTAGAACACGAACTTGCCGTTGTGTTTGATGATCTCGCTGGCGGTGTTGAAGGATTCGGCGGTTCCGGCGGCTTCGACCACCACGTCCGCGCCGAGGCCGTTGGTCAGATCCTTGATGGCCTCGATGACGTCGTCCTGTCCGGGGTTGAGGGTGATGTCCGCGCCGAGCCTGCGGGCGAGGGCCAGCTTGCCTTCAAGAACGTCCACCACGATGACGCGGTACGCGCCTTTACGTCTGGCGCACTGGGCGATGATCTGCCCGGCGAAGCCGCCGCCCATGACCACCACGGTGTCCCCGAGCTGCACCCCGCTGTTCAGGCCGGAATACATGGCGCAGGAGATGGGTTCTCCCAGCGAGGCGATGTCCATGTCGAGGCCATAGGGCACGGGCTGGAGCTGGAAGGATTTGGCGGCGAAGTATTCGGCGAAGTTGTTGTTCCAGCCGAAGGCCATGACCTTGTCTCCGACCTTGTAGTCGGCCACCCGGCTGCCCACGGCAACGACCGTGCCGCCGCTCTCGTGCCCGAGCAGGAAGGGGAACTTGGGGTCCTGCCGGAATTCGGCGGTCTTCGGAGGCAGGTAGCCGCGGTAGAAGTTTTTATCGGAACCGCAGATGCCCATGAGGTGGTTCTTGACGATGATGTCGTCCTCGCCGCAGACGAGTTCGCGTTCGATGAGTTCGATGTCGCGGGGGCCGTTGAGGCGGGCGGCCTTGGTGACGAAAGTATCCATGTCCGTTCCTTTATGACGGGGAGAGGCGGGGACGGTTTTGATGCGTTCCCGCCTTTCCCATGCCATGCGTCCTTGCATGGCGCATTGGGGGCTCCGGCCGCCGGGGGGAGGCAGCCGGGCCCGCCCGTTGGTTTAGATGATCCCGGCGAAGTGCAGGATGACCGTGATGGCCGCGCCGGTGACCCCGGCCACCGTGGAGCCGCCGCCGACAGCGCGGATGCCCTGCCGGATGTCCATGTTGGACATGGTGACGGTCACCCAGAAGCCGGACGAGTTGGCGTGCTTGAACATAAGCGCGCCCGTGCCGCAGGCGAGGAAGGCGGCGAGCGGCGAGATGCCGAGCGCGCCGAGCATGGGCTCGACGAGGGCCGCTGCGGTCATGACGCCGAGGGCGTTGGAGCCGGTGATGACGTGGATGAGCGCGGCGATGAGGATCGGGATGATGATGCCGGGGATGCTGAACTGCACCACGGTTTCGGCCACGGCGTTGGCGACGCCCGCGTTCTTGATGAACGCGGCGAGCGCGCCGCCCATGGCGGTGACCATGATGGGCATGGCCGAGGAGCGCAGGGCGGATTCCACCCAGTCGTTCATGACCTTCTTGGAGCGCCATTCGGCGCCGGTGAGCACTAGCGAGAACAGGCAGCCCGCGAGGAGCGCGGCGAGCGGCGAGCCGACGAACTTGAAGACCTTCGCAACGGTCGTGTCCGGGAACATGGCGTTGATGCCCGTGTTCAGGAAGATGAGCACCAGCGGCAGGATGATGGGGGCAAGCGAGGTTCCCACCGAGGGGAGGGGCTTGTCCTTCGAGGCTTCGGCGGACTTGATGTATTCGTCCTGCGGGGCCACGGGCTCCTTCAGGGTGAGGCAGTACAGCCCGGCGGCGAAGACGGAGGGGATCGAAATGAGGACGCCCCACATGATGGCGTCGCTGAGCGGCAGGTGGAGCAGCGCGGCGGCGGCCACGGGGCCGGGGGGCGGCGGCACCAGCGAGGCGGTGACGAGCGCGCCCATGTATAACGCCGTGCCGTAGGACATCATGGATTTGTTGGTCTGGAGGGCCAGATTGGACACGATGGGGATGAGCAGGATGACCACGGTGTCGGCCCAGATCGGGATGCCGAGGATGGCGGAGGCCAGCAGGATGGCCCAGAGCACGCGCTTTTCACCGAAGAGCTTGACGGTCGCCTTGGTGATGCTGACGGCGGCTCCCGTCTCTTCAAGGACTTTACCGAGGATGCATCCGAGCACGATGACGATGGCGATGCTCTTCAGCGTGTCCGCCATGCCCTTGTTGATGATGCCTTCAATCTTGTCCCACGGGGTTCCGATGGATATGGCCAGAATGATGGTTGCGACCAGAATACTGGTGACGGGGTGGATCTTCCATTTTGAGATGAAGAGTATCATCAGCAAAATACATACGGCAAAGGCTACCAATACGTAGGCACTCGACATTTCTATCTCCTCCGCAATAATAGAAACAGACATTCTCTCCGGGCGTTATTTAGCAAGTTCGGTGCCAGAGCGGTGACGGCAGTGTGCCGGGCGCGCGCCTTCCGGAGCCGCCGGGTGGATTTGGCAAACATCGGCGGCCTTCTGAGAGACGTTTGATTGTTCAAACAGAGAGGGGGGGACGGGAACGCGGCGCACCCGCGAAACGGCGGGGAGGAGGGCGGCGGGCTGTTGCAATGGGATACGGATGCAACGGATCGTTGCAACATATATGCAACAATCCGTTGCGGCGGCGGCCTTGCGCCCAAAAGGGCAACCTGTTGGATGTACTGGTTATTTCTGTATATATTTCTGGAGTTTGCGCCATAGTGTGGTTCGGTCCATGCCCAGTTCGCGGGCGGCACGGGTCCGGTTGCCGCCGCAGGCGCGCAGGGCCGCGAGCAGCCTGTCCTTTTCGTTGTCCGGCCCGGAGGCTTGCGGGGCCTCGGGAGGGAAGGGCGCTGGCGTTGCAGCAAGAAGGGGCGGCACTTCCTCGATGTCCTCGGGATGCAGGGCCCTGTTGAGATCCGCGGAGGTCAGGACGTCCCGGTTGCGGCGCAGGACGGCCGCCCGCTCGACGACGTTGCGCAGTTCCCGCGCGTTGCCCGCGAAAGGGTATTCCCGGAGCAGGTGGAGCGAGTCCGGGGCGACCTCCGGCAGGGCCTCGCGGTTCTTCCAGCAGAATTTCTTGAGGAAAAAGTGGAACAGCTCGATGACGTCCTCCCCCCGTCGGCGCAGGGGCGGGATCGTGATTTTCAATACGTCGAGGCGGTAGAGCAGATCCTGCCGGAAGCGCTTGGCGGCGACGAGCTTGTGGAGGTTGACGTTGGTCGCCGAGATGATGCGCACGTCCACGGCGGTCACCCGGTCGTCGCCGATGCGCCGGACCTCGTGCTCTTGGAGCACGCGCAGGAGCTTGCTCTGCATGTTCAGCGGGATTTCGGATATTTCGTCGAGGAACAGCGTCCCGTTGTGGGCCAGTTCGAAAAGCCCCATCTTGCCGCCCCGCGTCGTCCCCGTGAACGCGCCCTCCACGTAGCCGAACAGCTCGCTTTCGAGCAGGTTTTCGGGCAGGGCCGCGCAGTTGATGGCCACGAACGGCCCGTTGCGGCGCTGGCTGGCGTTGTGGATGCCCTGCGCGAACAGTTCCTTGCCCGTCCCCGTCTCGCCCACGATCAGGATGTTGGACGAGGCGGCGGCGTAGCGGCAGGCGTCCTCGATGGTCTCGTCGATCAGCCGGCTGCAATGCACGATGTCCGAAAGGTGGTGCTTGGCCGTCAGCCCCTTGTTGCTCAGCTTTTTGCGGATGTGCCCTTCGAGCTGCTGGACCTTGTCCACGTTCTGGAAGCTGATGACGACGCCCGCCGCGATCCCGTTGACGGCTACCGGCGTGCAGTCGAAGGTGATGGAAACGCCGCGCACCTTGCGCACTTCGCCCTGAATTTCCGCGCAGTCGCGCATCGCCCGGCTGAAGCTGTCCTTCATGCAGGGGAAGGCCGTTTCGAGGGGCACGTCCTTGAGTGGGGCGTCGCGCATGAGGCAGGCGGCGGGATTGTCCAGCCGGATGATCCCGGAGGCGTCCACGTAGAGCAAGCCGTCCTTCACCGACTCAGTAATGATTTTATAGGTTTCCGTCCGGATACGCTCCTGCTGGACGAGGGTGACCGTCCGGATGGCCTCCTCCAGCGACTGCGCGTAGGTTTCCCGGCCCGTGCGCAGCAGGATGGCGGGCAGCCCCAGAAGGCCCGCGTCCTGCTGCACGGAATAGCCGCCGACGATGACGTCGCAGCCGTCCTGCTTGGCCAGTTCCAGCGCGTGCCGGATCTCCGCCGCGCATTCGGGGATGTAGACGCGGATGTCGCAGCCGAACATGCCGGAAAACTGCTCGATCCCGTTGAAGGCGTTGTAAAAGCCGACGAAGCCGATGCGCCGCGTTTGAAACCGCCGTTGGCATTCCTGAATGGAACGGATGACGTCGTAGCCGGAAATGGCGATGTCGATGACGGGGACGCCCAGTCCCTGCGCCTTCAGCCGCCGGGCGGAATAGCCCCGGGCGATGATGGCGTCGCAGTCGTGCAGTTCCGAGAGGTCGAGCCTGTCCACGGTCGCGGTGATGATGCGGTTGTCGATGCGCCCGCGCTGAGGATGGGCCGCAATGACATCCTGAACGATCCTTTCCATTTCCGGATAAGGGGAAATGCTGACGATACGGATTTGAGGCAACGGCATACGCTCCTGCGCGTTCGTTTGAGGGTCACGGGGATTATACATGTTGCCTTTCAGCAACAAGGG
>ERZ1106983.1419-NODE-1419-length-21029-cov-4.516068_pt1 | contig 21029 bp, 21 predicted proteins | sample MGYA00403693_ERZ1106983 | MGnify/ENA primary metagenome ERZ1106983 (study PRJEB35170, sample SAMEA104062420) | human gut metagenome | biome: human gut; feature: human-associated habitat; material: faeces | place: Denmark | collected 2012-07-13 ...
GGACAAGGACAAGGACAAGGACAAGGACAAGGACAAGGACAAGGACAAGGACAAGACGCGCGCGCGCGCGATCTCGCCGCCGTCATGTCTGCCTATATGGACAAAATCAGTCCTATGCCGTCTCAAACAAGCCTCGACGAGCTCAAATCCTACACCGAGTCCATGGGTGCTGCCGTGTGTCTTAGAGCCATTGACGCCGCACTGGACGCCGGCAAAGCGAACTGGAGCTATATTCGAGCCATTTTGAGAAATAAGCAGTCCCAGGGAGTGCGTTGTCTGGCCGACTGGGACCGGCTGGAGGAAGGGAGAGAACGGAATGGAACCACTGGCAATCAGAATCCCGCCGCGGATCCTGGAGCGAATGGAAGAACGTGGAACGTCCAGGCTGTTGACCTTGGGTGAGCGAGAGCGGGCGGAGTGGCTGGCACAGCAGGCCAACAAGCAGCCCGGGGATCTCACAGGATATGATTGCCCAGAGTGCCTGAACCGCGGCTATATCGTGACCGTTGGAGCAGACGGACGCCGCACGAACAGGGAGTGCCGTTGCATGGCCCGTCGCCGCTCTGAGAAGATCATTTCCAAGTCCGGTCTTTCCGACCTTCTGGAGCGTTGCACGCTTGAGTCCTGGGATGCACAAGAGCTGTGGCAAAAGAAATTGCTCTCCTGGGCTCAGAAATGGGCTCAGGAGCCGTCTGGATGGTTTTACCTAGCTGGGACACCCGGAACAGGCAAAACCCACCTCTGCGCGGCTCTGTGTGGGATTTTGATGAACCAGGGGATGGAGTGCAGATACATGCTCTGGCGGGACGTGTCGGTCCAGGCCAAGGCGGTCGTCAACGACGAGGCGGAATACCGCCGGATTATTGACCCGTTGAAGCGAGTGAGGGTCTTATACATCGACGACCTGTTCAAGACTGGGAAGGGCCAGCCGACCACCGGTGACGTTAATCTGGCTTTTGAGATCCTGAACTCCAGATACAACGACACCAGCAAAATAACGCTGCTGTCCTCTGAGCTTACCATGACTCAGATCCTGAACATAGACGAGGCGGTGGGCTCCAGGATATACGAGCGTTCCAAGCATTGGTATTTTGACCTGACCGGGAAGCCGAACTGGAGGTTGAGAAATTGAGCGCGGAAAAAACAGATATGAAGCAACCTTGCTGGACCTGCCGGCTTTCCTATGGTCAGTGCCCGTGGTCTAAAAACTTACAGCCCATAGAAGGCTGGGAGGCAGAGCTGACCCACAAGACCGTCAGAGGAAAGGTCGTCTATGACTCGTTTGAAATCAAACATTGCCCCATGTATCAGCAGGACGAATCATCAAGGAAGTTTGACGAAAAAATAAGAAAACTTTTGGCTTTTGGAATGTCAAAAGCAACCGTTTCAATCATTATGGGCGTATCCGTGAGATATGTTTCATGTGTCGAAAAGGGGATGAATCGGCTTTGAGTGTCAGAAGAAAAACAACAAACAGGTTGGTATTGTTTCGAACATGCCATACCTGCGGAAAGGTATTCCGGACCACAGCAGATCACCCGTTTATTCGTCAGCTCCCGGCCGATGGGAAGAAGCAAAAGACCTGTTATTTTTGTTGTGAAGCCTGCTGGCGGGCCAGCTACAAGCACAAGGGATATTGGGACGGACTGACAGATGCCCGCAGGAAGGCCAAAGAAGCCGCCAGAGACGTCCGAGAGAAAAACAGGAGATACTACGCCACTCACGCCGCAGAACTGCGACAGCGGGCGCGTGAGCGGTATTGGAAAGACCCGGAGGCGGCGCGGGAGGATAACAGATACCAGAGAAAGAAACGGAGGATGAAGCAACTTGAAAATAGCAAGGGTATTCCCGCGTAAAACAAATGCAACGCCGGACGACGATCTGGTTTTCTTTGGACCACCTCCTCTTTTGCTTCTCCCGGAGATTGACGAGGTGCATGTAAGCGTCACATTTACCTACGACAAATCAAAAGCAGAGGATCTTGCAGAAGATTGGAAATGGGCTGGAGTTCCCGTAAAGGTGGGCGGCCCTGCATATGATGACCCGGCGGACGGAGAATTTATCCCGGGCATGTACGTCAAAAAAGGCCGTGTTATTACATCCCGTGGTTGCAATAACAGTTGTTGGTTTTGTTCTGCCTGGAGGCGCGAGGGGAAACTGCGGGAGTTGGAGATCAAAGACGGATGGGACATTTTGGACAACAACCTGCTGCAATGCTCTGAGGCACACATACGGGCTGTTTTTGAAATGCTAAAGCGTCAGTCGGTACGGCCAAAATTTACCGGTGGTTTGGAAGCAAAGGAGCTGAAACCGTGGCACTGTGATCTTTTAAGAGAGTCCAAAGCACAGCGCATGTATTTTGCCTATGACACGCCAGATGACTACGAGCCGTTGCTTGATGCGGGGAAAATGCTGCGTGATGCCGGGATCAATCCGCAAAGCCACGCCGCAGCGTGTTATAACCTGATCGGATATCAGGGTGACACTTTTGAAAAGGCTCAGAAGCGTCTGGAGCAGACCATACAGGCCGGGTTTATGCCGTATGCCATGCTGTACCGAGACGCAAGCGGGAAAGTGGACAAAGAGTGGGCTAAGTTTCAGCGGGAATGGTTACGGCCCGCTATTGTGAGCCATATGTTTGGGGAGGTTTGGAAGCATGAATAAAAAAGAACAGGCCGTTGCCTGGCTCAAAGAAGAAATCCGCTCATTAGAGCGTGCCCCAGAGCTCAACGGCTGCCACATGACCCCGGAGTGGGCGGCGCAGCTGGAGATCATGCGGACGTGCCTGGAGGCGGTGCAGGATCATTTTCCTGACACCACGAAAATGGTGCCGCTGACGCTGGAGCAGTTGCGGGAGATGGTAGACAAACCAGCTTATTTGTACATATACTGCCGTGGATGGCTCGACCATATGACCGATCCCCCTTTGCCTGAGTGCTTGGCCTGCCCTGACCATGTGGACAAGGCAGAATGGGACAGACAAAAGTTTTACGATGAGGAGGAATAATCGTGAATCGGTTGACCACAGACGATGAAAAGTCCATCATGTACCACCTGAATACGTTTTATGCAAAAAACGGAGAGGTTTGGGTTAGAAACGGGGGACCTTATCCTGATTTTCAAGACGTGACGCTTGTACAGTGGATTCGTTCCGCATCTTCAAAACACGGACTTAACTTTACCGCCGAGGACCCTGAACACCTTGGCGACGAAATGTACGATGCTCTCCAAGACGGAGACGAAACCGTGGAAGGTATCCTTGCACTTATGCACGAAGCTGCTGTACAGGCTGCTGAAATGCGCGGGCGTCTGAAACCTTTCGAGGACATCCTAGGCGAAGAATACGACCTGGACCGCCTGCGGGAGCTGGTAGAGGCTGACCGGGATGGGAGAGTAAAAATACATCCGAAGCCAGAGAAAAACACGTGTGGTTCGTGCGGTAACTTCCATAGAATACCCGGGACACGTTGCGGAACCTGCGATAAACATATCAGGTACAGAAACAGATATGGTCAAGAGGATGAAAGAAGGGGAACTTTTACCCCATCGCAATCCAGAAAATCCTGTAAAAATTATGTTTCGATGGATGAAGGGAGAGAAGTATGAGCAAGAAGAAAAGCCGCCGGCGGGTATCCATGACGATCTCCAGCCAGTCTCTGTACCACCTGGAGAACTTTGCGAAGATCTACCACAAGGACATTGGATGGGTGGTGGACAAGCTCACCAGGGAGAAAATGATATCTCTTAGAATTGATAGCAAGGTGAGGTCTTAACATAAACATTCGCAAAAAAGGGGTGATTTTATCAATGTCATGTGAAAACGGAGCCTGTACCTTCCGAACTTATGAAGATATCTACCGCGACGCGCTCAACGTATGGGGCGCCCAGAACCGAATTTCCAAGCTGTTCGAGGAGCAGGCAGAATTGACCGTCGCAATTTGCCACCACATGGAGAACCGGGACGGCGTGGCTCATATCGCAGAGGAAATTGCGGACGTGCGCATTATGCTGGACAAGATCGAGTTCCTGTACCAAGTCAAAGGGCTGTCCGAAAAAATCCGGCAGGAAAAGCTGGACCGCCTTGACCGCAAGATCCAGGAGGCGAAAAAGGTATGAACTTTGCCGAAAAAATTCGAGCTGAGCGCGTGGAGGCCATGAGGATATCAGAACGCATTACCCGTCAGTTTGACACCGACGCCATGCAGATTGCTCTGCATCGAAGCGGATGGGGATATGATAAAATCATGCGTCTCACAGAGCTTGTCCAGCAGGTTCGCCAGGAATACTCCACAGCATTTCAGCGGAAGAACCCGGAGGCCGACGTGTACCAGCACCACATGGACCAGGAGCTGAAAGAGATATCCAAGAAAGTTCCTATCATTCCATTTTCCAATAGATACCCGGAGTTAAAACCCGTCGATTACAATGGGAGAGCTGAAAAATGCCGCAGACAATAATGTGCCCCTACTTCTCATGGGAGAACGGCAAGCGCTTCAAATGTGACGCGGCCTGCATTGATTTTCCGGACAACGCCGCAAAGAAAGAATACCAGCAAAAATACTGTGCCAGCCACGGCTGGGAAAATTGCTCCATCGCAAAAATGATGGCAGATACATATGAGAGGATGAAAGAATATGAAAAAAGGGTCAAACAGAGCAAAAACCATCAAACTCCACGAGCTGGAGCTCAGAAAGCACCGCATGAAGGTAAAGGACCAGGAAAAGGAAATGCGGCTTCTGTCTAAGGAAAATTTCCAGCTCCGCGGTTCCTTGGAGGCGCTGAACACCGTACATATTGCCACCATGATTTCCATTGCCGAAAAGTACGGCGCAGCGGTCGGAGACAGAGTCAAAGAGCTGGTCGTGCCCAGAGTCAATGTAGACGAGCTCACAAAGAAGTATTCCGTCGAATACAGCATCGACTCCGACACGAAGGAAGCAACCATTCGAATCAAGAACATTTGAGAAAAGAGGGCCGGAAATCCGGCCCTCTTTTTTAATAATCGGACTTGTAGACGGTTCCCCACAAGAATTCCTGCTGTTCCCGCGTGAAGCTGCTGCTTTGCAGCCAGTCTCTCACATGGTCCTGCTTGCTCTGTCCCTCTATGGTTTTTCCGTTTTCGTCCTTTGTGCTGGAGGCATTGTAGTATGCCTCATGGAAAAGGATATACTCCCAAGGATCAATTCCGGCAGCCCCGGCCTCGCTCTCATAATCGAGCCACGCCGGGGTTTCTCCCGTCACCGTGGTTTCCTTCCATAGGTACGCCTTTGCCTCGTTGCTAAGCCCAGGAACCATATCCACGGCAGCAAGCGCCTCAGATTGGTTTGTATGGCCGTTTCCGTCCTGGCTTGCCATTTCTTTCGCAAGCTCAAACAGAAGGTATTCCTCCTGGCCGACGCCATATTCAGCGCCGCCGGAAATATCCTCCAGCATAGATTGTGCCTGCTTGGTATCGCCAGTAATGAGAGTATACAGGTCGTTTTTCAGCTCCTGGCGCTGCTCCTTGCTGGCCTGTGCCCACAAAGAACTGCTGGAAATCTTGTTGTAGGACGCCTGATACTTTTTCTCCTGTGCAGGGGGCAAATACCGCTGCTCCAGATCCTCCACACTTTCCACGCCCTGGTCCGCCTTCATGCGGCTCTCCATTGCGCTAGCTATCTTGTCCTCACCCACGCCGTTTTTTACCAGGTCCGCATAGATGATCTCATAGGCGGCCCGGTCCGTTTTCATGGCATTATACAAGGTGTCCATAAATAGCGCCGTGTTTCCCTGGTAGTTCAGGTTCAAAGATGCCCTGTCCATGCGGTATTGCATCAGGTAATTGTCCGACTCAATAGCCGCAGTCATAAAGGCCGCCTTAATGTCCCGTTTCAGGTTCGCACCCGGCACGCCGAGAAGGCGGGAAGCCTCCAGGAACAAGCCGGCAAACGCAGCAGGAACGGAGGACCGGCCGGTTCCCTGAACCGCCTTGTATGCGTTGTTGATAGCGGAAATGGTGCTGCTGATACCCTCCATGTCCATACGGGCCACGTCATATCCCTGGATGATGGACGACACATCCCGCATATACGGAATATATCCCACCGGGTTGAAGTTGGCCGTGAAATTCTTCTGGTATGCCGCAGCGAACTTTTCCAAGTATTTTTTCTCCCGGTCATCGTCACGCATGGCGTCAATCAGGGCCTGTGCTATGGCATTTACAGCAAAGGAGGATACAAGAGCCACCGTAGTACGGCCAAGGCGCTTTCGTGCCTGTTCTTTTGCGCTGGGAGACGACGCCGCCCGAAGGTCATACACGGAACTAAGGAACATGTTGTAGACCTTGGAAGGCTCAGACATGAAGCTGGCCGCCATCTTATTCAGGTCGCTGGAGGAGCGCATAAGCTGGGTTCTGCTCAGAACGCTGTCAACCACCTGCGTCTGGTCGATCACCTCATTAAATCGGTCGGAAACAGCACGGTAATATGCGTCGCTTCCCTTCTCCAGGTTTGGCCGCTTGTCCTCAATCTCCGCCGCGCAGGCGTTCCACAAGCGAGTCCAGGTAAGGCTGTCAGCTTTTCCGGCCGCGAACATAGAGGTCTGCTTCACCTTGTCCAGAACGCTGTCAGAGCCAAGAAGCACGTCCTTAATGGCCCGGCCAGTGTCCATCTCGAAATAGCCCCAGTCCTTCCACTGGGCAATTGGGGCCCACTTCTTCACCGTCTCCCAGTCTCCCTTCCGGGCCATGCCTTCCAGAAAGTATTTGGGGTCGATAATATCAAGGGCGCGAAGCGCCGCGGTGGGCTGCTGGAGAATCACGCGAAGGTTTGCGCCGACGGCCGCCGCTTTGTATGCGCTGGTCAGGCCGCGAATTGAAAACACGGTGTCAGCGCTCGCCTTGGTTCCCTGGCTCACATCCTTCAAAAGGTTTGTCAGATAGGCATTTCCGTTTCGCCCGAAAATGCGGTCAATGATGGTCTTTACCGTTCCGATACGGGCGCCGCTGTCAGGATCCCGGAACGTGAAATTCTGAACCCGGATCACGTCCTCCCAGGTCGGAAGCCATGCGGAATAGATAGACATTTCCGTGATGTGCTGGGCGTAGGTGTCAAAAATAGAGCCGATCAAAAGGGCGTTGTTGGCATTTGGGGTCAGCTGCTTTGTCATGCCATACTGGGGGACCATCTTCTCCGCTCCCTCTTTGGTCACGTCGGTAATGGTCTGGTTTTTGTCAACCCGGATGGGCCAGTACATCTTTTCCAGGAACTTTTTATATCCATACACACGCATAGAAGAATCGTTGCCGTACTCAGACATTGTGGTGGATAGGTATTCTTGCATGTCACGCACCGCCTGGGCCTGCTCGTCCGTCAAGGTGGAAACGATATTCGCAACGTCCGAAGGCTCAACATGGACAGGTTCCGCAGATCCGACCAGTTCAATGCCCTTCCGGGCGCCGGCCGTGCGGATACCGCCAAGGTAGATATGGTCCATAGCCTGCTTTCGCCGGCTCAGTGCGTACAGCTCCATAATCTGGGCCGTGGACAGCTCCAGGGTATCGGTTCCGATCTGGAAGGTGTGCATTTCCTTTTCCAGCTTCCGCGCATCAATCCCATCCAGGAAAGATTCTGTCTTGTCTTGGGCGTCCTTCAAAATCTCGGTCTGACGGTCAGCCGCCCGACGCATCATGCGGAACAGCTCGTCTCCAGCATTTCCGATTCTATGGAAATAAGCCTGGGGCGTGAGCATGTCAAGATTGATAAGCCCATCGATCTTTCCAAGAACAGAAGCATAGTTCTTTTTCCCGGAGCGCGTAATATTTTCACTTCTGATTTTATCAGCAAGCGCCGCCACGCTCTCAAACTTACTGCGGGAAAGAAGTTTGTTGGCATTGGAAATGCTTGCCTCCATGGCTCTGACGGCCTTCCAGACGGTCCCAAGCTCCTCCACACTCATGTCCGCCAACTTTTTATCCTTCATTGAAATTACGGCGTCCAGATTGTCCTGGAGGTCCGGGTCAATCAAATACTCTCCAGTTTTTTCAATCTCGGAATATGCACGGCGCAGCTCCTGGAAGGCCTGGGTCCTTTTCACAGGATCACCATTTACGCCCTTCATTCTCTTTCCGGTTTCCGGATCCACGGTGTACTGGCTCTCCAGATTGATCGAGGAAAGCAAATCCGCGACCGGCTTTTTCAGAGACTCAGGCACATGGGACTTGTCGCTGGGTCTCAGCAAAAGCTGGGACATTTTGTTGACGTGTCTAAGGATTTTTGCTCGTGTCGCTGCTGCTTCCCGGCGGGACCGGCCGGCCGCCTCTTTACTCTGGTATTTCTTGGTCAGCGCCTCCAGCTTCTTCTGGCTGCTTTCCTTCTGGGCATCCACAGCGCGCTTTACGCTGTCCCGGCCCTGCCGGCGCAGCTCCTCAACTCTGGCCTTCTGGCGTTCACGCAGGTCAGACAAACGCTTTTCATATTTGATCGTATGGCGGGTCTGCTTCAACCGCTGCCGCTGGGCGTAGGTCCGACGCTCCGGGACCTGGTAGAACGTCTCCAGGATCTGGTCAGCCAGATACCTGGCGTATACGTCCAGCTCCTCCTGGTACGGATTCTCATAGACCGCGCTCAGGTATTGCATAACCTCTGCCGTGTGGAGCATCTGGTCCGCAGGGTTGATAATGTCCTCCGGGAAAAGCTCGGGCCACATTTCAGTCAACTCCTGGTATACCACATCGCTTGGCGTACCATCATTTGAGAATTTTATGCGGCCGGCGTTACGCTTCTTGAACTCGCCCCATCCGCCGAACTGTCCAAAATCTCCGCGGTACATGTCGTCCACTTTGATCTTGGTGCTTTTCATTTTGGTGCGAACATCCGCATATTCCTCATAGAGGGGATTCCCCTGGGCCACAGCTCCGTCCAGAATATCCCGGGCAATTCCCGTCGCCTGCTCGTTTACCTGGCTCCAGGTCAGCTCATTGCCCTGGGCGTCCTTCCCGTTGGCTATGAAGTCATAAAGGGCCATCATGCGGTCAGTAAGCGCCGTCCGGTCATAGTCGGAACCGTATTCCCGAAGGATCTTTCCAGCCTCTTTCTTAACAGCATTACGGTTTGTGCGCACCACGTCCGGGTTGCTGATCTCCTCCCGCAGGTACTGGTTGAGCTCCCGTAGCCGCTCATTCTCCCTTTGGAGGGAAAATCGAATATCAGGGTCACTCGTGGGGGCGATGTTATCCACATTTTTCACCTGATCCGGGTAAAAAGCGATATAAACGGAATCAAATTCCCCGTTGTCCATCTCGTAATCCATGGAACGAACAATGATCCCATCATGCCCACCATCTCTTGCCCACCGGGACAAATCACCGTGCCGTATGTCAGCCTGAGAAATTGCGCTTCCCCAACCTTCATCCTCCACAATGAGCGGGTTTGTCAGGTTAAGGTATACGCTCATAACCCTTCCGTCGCTTTCATAGCCGGTTGCGTTTCGCGCATATCCGGCCGCCTCGCTTTGGTAAGGGGTAAAGTAAAACCCAAGGTCTCCGCCGCGGTTCTGGAAGTTCTCCTCGATGCGGCCAGCGTCAAACACAGTAAATTCATTTCCGGTTCCGTGGTACAAAACAAGCAAATTCCCGTTGTTGTCCACCGCCTTGCTGTCACGGAAATACTCCTCCTGTTCCAAAGTAAGTCTGCGCCCCTGACTGTCAGTTTTGATAGAATAACGAATCCGATTGTCTGACTTTGAATAGGATCCACTGTTTTTAGTTGCATGTTTTATCTGGTTTGGGAACCATGCAACAAAATGCTTTTCTCCGCTCTGGAAATTAACTTGCACCCCGTCATACCCAAGAACATCTTTTACCGCCTGGCGAAATTCCGTTGGATTCCCATTGAATATGTCGGTTGAAAGGGAACCTATCGTCCATTCATATTCGTTTGCAAGCCTAGAAATCATGCTCCTGTTTGGTCCTGTCTCCCAATACTCCTCAAAGAAATCTCCAAGAATTGAATTTTCTTTGTCCATGATGTTAGGTGCCTTCGCAATGATCCTGCTTGCCATAGTTGGTGTAACAGGAACTTGATATAAACTTGAAACAGAAGAAGCGTCAACAACCAAAGGATTCCTGATATTAAGATACGCAGGAATAACGTTCGGATTATCTTCTCCGCCTGGTTTTTCCATGTCGTTAAGCCGTCTTGTTTGATAGCTGTCAGCAGTAGATTTTGAGGTAGTGAAATAAAATCCACTGCCGTACTGATCCACTCCCTGTCCAGTAAAATCAGGATTAAATTCTTCAATACTTGTTCCAGTTCCATGGTACACAACAAGAGGCTTACCGTTTTCATCGACAACTTTACTGTGTCTCGCTCCCGGAGTATCCCACTTACCAAACCATTTTTTAAAGTTTTCGCTGTAAATAGGTTCAGATGATTCAATTTTCTGGACGGACAGTTCTTTTATTCTCCGTTCAATTCGGCGTATTTTCGATACAAGAGAATCTTTCTTCTTGATATATTCAGAAATCATAGAAGAATCAACGGTTCCATCTTCTTTTCTGGAATAATCAAATATGTCTGTTTTTGTAAACTTTTCGAGTTCTTTCTTTGCAGATATTAAATCCTCTTGGTATTCATTAAGTCCCTTTTTAATCGAAAACTTCTTGTTTTGCTCTGTCACATCCCCAGCTTTCAGACCAAGCTCAGCAAGCCGCGCTTCATCCATGGGTCCTCCCTGGCGTTTCATAGGCTCTACACCGGCCTCACGGCAAATGGCGTCCGTTTCCGCGTCGGTCAAAATGCGATTCACCTTCATAGCTCCGGTAATGACCCAGGGTACAGTGTCAGGGTTCGGGTTCGTGCGGTATCGGTAATAGCCGTCGGTGGGCAGCTTTGGGAGGCCGGCATAGGAGTGACGGAACTTTCCATTCTCAGTATACCCGTAAGACATGGCTTCCTCCTGGTAGTCCACGTCCATGGCATACTCACACTCTGCCCATACAAAGTCAGAAGGAAACAGGTCCTTTACCCCGGTTTCAGGGTTCTTTCTGGCAAATTGCTTTGCCTGGGGGATATCTCCCAAGTGCCAGCCGGGGCGGAAAGCAAGGCTGCCCTTTGCCGCATTTGTTCCCTTTCCGCCGGCCTGAACCTGGGCGCGGCCGGTCTTGGATGGTGCGGCAGCCTTTCCAATATCCGCGTCAAGCCATACACCGGTGGGCGTTCCCTCGCCTCCAGGGTTTGCGACCATGGGGGGATATAATTGGCCATCCTTGGCAAAGAAAACCTTGTAGGCAACGCCGGTCTTTTTCGGTGGATCTTTCTTTCGGATGGAATACCGCGTATTCGCATCAGAGAACAAAAGCGCCTGTTCCTGGACAGTAAGAGGCCTCATATCAGCCTGCACTTCCTCAAACGCCTTTTTCCAAAGCGCCTCAGCCCGCCGCAGCTCGCTGTTTACCTGGCCGCCGCTCTTGGTAATCCGGCGGATCAGGTCCCGGATTGCATCAAAGAATTTCTGGGCAAGGTTCCGGTCGTCCTGGATCATCCGAACCACGGTTTTCTCGTCGGTCAGCAGCTTACCGGCAAAGTCGGCCGCCACCTCGTCCATGGCGCCCTCTCGGCTCAGGTTCACGCCGCTGCTCCGGTACTGTTCCAGCACACGGTCCACCTCAGCCTCACCGGCCAGCTTCACCGCGTAGTCCCGGAAGGTCTGGTAAGTCTTTGCACCCTTCTCCTGGATTGCGTGGGTGGCCTCATGCTTGAACACCTCCATGTGGGGGTTCTCGGCATCCAAGGCAATGTGGATCACACCGTCTTTGATATAGCCATTGGCGGCGCTCTGGCGGCCGTCAGGGCCCATTATGGTCTCGTCAGCTACCACCTTCACGCCAAGGCGGCGGGCAAGTCCGTCAATCAAGTCTGCATCCTGGAGACGTGCGGCAGCCCGGTTACGGATCAGGCCGCCGCCCTTGCTGGTCATAGTAACAGTGCGGGTCATGGGGTCTGCCTCCCGCACCATATCCTGCTGGGCCGCCCGGTAGATTTCATTGTACTGGGCCCGAACCAATCCAGTAGGAACACTGGAGCGCTTACCATTCAAGCCGTCCTGATAAGCTCTCATAGCGCCCTCAACGTACAGCCCGGGGTCAGTCTCTCCGGTATACATGGAGGATACAACCGCCTTTCCGGCCTGCCCAAGAACCTTGCTGGACTCTGCCATACGGGAAACAGACTGGATGTTCTGGGCGCTCACGGTAATGCGGCCAAGGTCTGTTCCATCCTGAGCAACGGTCTGAGCTACACGGGGCTCTTGCTGAACCTGCACAGGTTCAGCCGCCGCCTGTCTGGCCTGCTCCACAACCTGAGTCGTTCCAGTCTCCTGGGCAGCCACCTGTATGGCCGCGCGTTCCGCAGCAAGCTGACGCAGGCGGTTTCTCGCCTCGGAAGCAGTCCCGCTGGTGTCTATCTCCTCACCGGTCTCCTGGGTATATACATCCCTGGCGGCTTGACTTTTTACAATTGTGTCAGCCTGCTTGCCGCTGATCTCACCGCCGTCAAGCAAGGAAGTCAACGCCCGGGCCTGAACCGCACTTTCCGTACCGGTAACACCCTGTTCCTCCAGCAATCTACGGATAGCATTTTCCCGGGCCTCTCGCGTCTCCTCCTGGCTTTTCTGCTCCGCAGAGGCCTGATTCTCACCCTGATAGAAGGACGGTTCCTGCGCGATTTCCTGGGCGGTATCGCCGGGAGTCTGTTCAGAAATCCGGGAGTCATCCATGGGCATGTCCTGATTATAAAAACGGCTGGTATCCGTTCCGCCAAGGCCTCCGCCAATGGCGCCTACCGCTCCGCCAACCGCAAAGTCATACAGAGCATCACCAAGGATCTCACCAAAAGCAAGTGGGTCGTCGGAGTATATGGCACGCTCCAGCAAAGGGGATGTGACGCCGGAAACGAACTCCTCAAAGCCTTCTGAAACAAAAGAAGCCGCTGCCGTTCCAATACGGTTCAAGGCAGCCTGCCCGGCCTGTGTGCGCGCCTTCTTTTCCAAGGAAGCAACCATGCCTTCCATTACATCATCAATTGCGCCGCCGCCGAAAAACTTGGAGCTGATACGGCCAACGCTTCCGATCTTCTCCGTTGCCGCTTCAAGGCCGGCAGAAGCCAGACCATACAGGGCAGCTTGATTCTCAGATGCTCCGGCCTGTCTCGCCTGCTGCTGGGCGCCGCCGAAGGAACGGATTGCCATCGGGACCATGGCGGAGCCGCCGGTCACAGCGGCGGCTCCGATATCCAGTCCGTACTGCCCAAGGGCCACGCCAGTGTCCACGGCGAATTGCCCCAGGGCGCCAAGGCCTTCTTTGGCCTTTTCAATATTCTCTGTACCTCTCTGTGTCACAAGGTCAGCAGTTCTCTGGATAGAGTCTACAAAAGGAGTGTTATCCCGCGCCTGACGGTAAAGCTCCACAGAAGAAAGGTTCCGCTGGATCTGCTGTTGGATCTGGGCGCGTTCCTGCTGGGTAAGGGCCTGATCCTCCAGCCGCTTGTTAAGTCCCTCGTTATCGACCAGAGCTTTCCAGGCGTCCATGGACTTGCTGGAATATCTGTTTCCAGCCTTCTCCAAAGGGCTGAGAAGGGAGCCAAGTGCGTTAATACCGCTACCAAGGTATGTCCCAATCGCACCGGTTACGGCACTCTCAAACCGGCTCACACCGTTCATTTCCCGGCGCATGGAGTCAATCTGGTCCTGTACCCTTGCAGCTCCGTCAAGATCCAGGCCGGCGGTAAGCTCTGTCTTTTGCTGTTGCAGTCTGGAAATGCGGCGCTCATACTCCTTGCGGGCCTCGTCAGCTCCAGAGGTCTGCTTCAAAGTATTGTAAGACGCTTTCTGCTTTGCGGACTCCTGCTTGATGGTCTGGGCCTGCTTTTGGCTGGCCTGGTTTACCTGCTGGAAAGTCTGGCTTGTGGAAGGAATAAGCTGGGGCTTTACGCCCTTGTTTTCTTCTTTCCGTTTCAGATATTCTCTGGTGAAGTCGTCCATATTGGCCTCCTTCTTAAATAATAAAATCGAGAGTCGGGATCTTTAACCCACTGTTCACCTTTTTGTACTTGATTTTGCCATTTTCGACGTAACTGACAATCTCTCCCTTGGCCTCCAGGTCCGCCAAATAACTCGCGCTGATGGGACCATATCCAAGCTCAATAACAGAGTTCATGTCAATGGAGGGCTGCCCATCGTCAGAAGAACCGGAAGAACCGGAAGAACTGGAGGAGCCGGAAGATCCAGACGATTTAGAGGAACCGGACGACCGTCTGGACGATCCTCCGCCGGAGCTGTACGAAACCGTGTTCTGACGGTTCCATGCGTCCTGCATGGCCTGGATCTCGGCATCAGAATATCCAAGCGCTTTATAACCAGAGAAGTTGCCGAACTGGGCCAGTGTCTCAGCCTTACGCAACGCCCGTTCATACTCCGTTTCGTCCTGGTAGATGCTGTTATTCTGGCCGAACTGGTACTGCTCCCACCAACGGTTGTAAGCCGTTTCATCCTCATACCGGCCGTCAGAAATATTGTCTCGGAACACGCCGTAGTTGAAATTGCGGTCATTGTTCCACCGACTGTATGCCGTATCATCAAGGCCCATAAGCAACGACATGTTCTGCATGTCCATGTTGTAATCATCCATCCACATGGAATAGGCCAGCTGCTGGAGCTCAGGGATCTTATCTCCCAGCTGGGACATGTAGTAGTTGTTCGCCTGGTTCGCCGCCGCCGTAGCGTAGGAGGACGCCAGGCCGCCAGTGCGGGCCGCTACCTGTCCAAGGGTATCCAGCATAGCCCGGTTTCCTTCCCGGGTGTACACCTCGGCGTACTGCTGGTAAAGCGGATCTTTTGTGTAGTCGTAGGAGAAGTCCGGGCGGTTTAGAATCGCGTCAAGCAGAGAGTCCATTTCATCCTTGTACTCACTGTCAAACGAACCGCCCCAGCTTCCGCCTCCGCCGTTTTTCCAGAAGTCGCCGGTTTCCACATAGTCGGAACCATCGGAACCGCCGGTATAGCCATACTTTCTACGGATCGCGTCCGCATACCCGGCAGCCATGGACATTCCGGTTTTGTCACCGGCCGCCGCAGCGTCCGTCCACATCTGACCATATTGGCTCAGAAGCTTCTGATCCTCTGCACTCATTCCGACCTGGTTGGCCCAGTAATCACTTCCCTGTCCAACGGGAGTATAATTAACCGTGTTTCCATTGTAGTTATACTGACCACCGCCGGAGGAACCAGAGGAATTGTCGTCGTTTTTGCTGATATACTGGCTACCATCAGAGCCGCCGGAGTACCCATAGTTGTTTCTTATTGCCTCTGCCTGCGCATGGGCAGCATCCATTCCGGCCTTATCGCCGGCAGCATTGGCTTTATTCCAAGCCTCACCAGCTGCCGCAAGGGCGTCCTGGTCCTCTTTTCTCATATTTACAGCCATGTTATTCACCTCTCTACGCGTTGTTTTCCAGAGCCTGAATACGGTTTTCGTGGTCCTGCAACTCCGCAGCATGGGACTGAATACGTCTTTCGTGGTCCTGCAACTCCGTAGCATGACTCTGGATCAACTCTTCTGCCGCAGTTATTCTTTTCTCCAGACCATTCAAGCTGCTTTTCAATGAAGAAACGTCCTGGGATAGGACGGCAAAAGCACGCTCCAACTTCAACATTCGTTCTGGATCTACATTTGAAATCTCGGTCTGATGTTTGTACAAAGTGAAGTCAATCGTCTCCATGACTCGGGCCAGATAATTTTCAATTTCAGAAAAGGACCCGGCTGAATCTTCCGGGTCCAGTTTCTGCAATGTGCGGTCAAGAATGTCCATTTATCTGTCTCCCCCTATGTCAAACTCTCTGACGATCTGCTGGATCACGCAGCGGCCAAGGCCGGAAAGGCGGAGGCGGTAGCGGTCACAGCGCCCGGGGACAATGCCGGCAACAACCGTTCTCTTTGTCTCAGCGGTCCAGATATTGATTTGATGCCATGGGCCGGCGTCCTCGCTCTGCTCTGCCTTGACCCACGCGCCGGGATCCAGCTCCATTCTGATGTACAGCCTGGAATATCCCTTTTTTCCGTAGGTCGTGTCGTCAAACGGGACGAACTCAGCAAGCCACGGGAAACGGCCTTCCTGGTCGTCGTCCTGGTTCAAAAGCAGCGTCTTTTTCCTGTCCGCGTCCAAAAGGTAAAGATCACCGTCCAGCCATGCAAAGCCAACTGCATGGGTGGAATCCTCCCGCAGCCAGAGGCCGCGAATGGTGTTGTAAACCATCAGAGTCCAGTCGCCGGTCACCTCGTCCTGCATGGAAATGTAGTAGCTGTCCTCATTGGCTCCAGCCCTTGCATTTTTGAACCGGCGCAGCCCAAAATTTTCAGACATAAGGACCGGGGTTGCCCCTGTATAAGTATAAACTCCAGAGGTCCCCTTATAATACAAAACCTCGTTGACTATTGCCAAAGAATTTTGGCTGCCCTCCTGAACTCCAGGGATAGAGTATGTGTACATGCGATACTCCGCAGGATAGGAGCCCAGGATTTTATGAAGGTGGTCCTCTTTGAAGAACAGGACGTTTGAGCCGTATGCAATGCAGGCCGTGAACGGTCCGTCTGTGCCAACTACCACGGAAAAGGAATCGGTTGCGACACCGTCATACGTGTACCATGCCGCAGGATCTCCAAGAGCGGAGGCCCAAATAGTGTTGGTGTCGGCGCCCCATACCCGGTTCTCGCTTTCACAGATCACTTTCAGGTCCGGGACCTTCCGCCGAATAACCACTGTGTTTTCTTCCGTCCCGGTCGAAAAGCTGTCCGCATAAAAGGTCAGCTTGTTTTCCTCAACGGCCCGAATCACTATGGTTTTGTTATTACCATCGATGGAAGATCCAGAAATCTCCACCGCCTGGTTGATGGAAAAGATATCTGTGAACGGGGGAAATGCTTCTTCCTCTACTTTGTAACTCCGATAGTTCAAAGCTACATTTTCTCCAGAGGGTTCCGTGGTAACCACTACATAAAATCCGGCAGGATCATCCTCGTTTTTCAGCACATCATTGGGAGAAATTTCCGACCCTTTTTTGTCTGTCTCCTCATTGAAGGTCAATTCTCCGCTGTCCTGGTTTATGGTGATGGATTTATAGACCTTTACCGTATCGGCGGCAGCCACGATCTGCTGTCCAATGCTGACTTGCTTTGCACTGTATTTCCCTGCATCCGCTCTGGAGAGAGAGGAATCTGTCCATGTGACCTTGGAAGCAGGTATTTCAGCATACGCTTCAAGCGGTTTGAGCTCATTTTTTTCTGTGTCAAAATACACTTTGTCCGGGAAAATCACCACTTTTGTGTTGATGGTGGCAAACTGCTTTTCCCCGGGGACGACCTGGCCCACCACATCCTCACCATAGTAAAGGTCCGTGCCGTCCACAACCATCAGCTTTCCCCTGGCATAAAACGCGGTGGGGGAGGTGTACTCTTTGTCCCCTGAGCGTCGGCCGCCGCGCTGGGACAACGTGGGATACTGGCGGGCGGACAGGTTTTCGGTCTCTGAGAACTCGCCGTCATTCCCGCCGCGGCCATATCGCACGCCGCCAAAGGCAACAATCTGCTGCAACTGCTTGTTGGATACGCTTTTCACATAAGGCAGCCTCACGCCATCACCCCCTAATACAAGATGTTTTTGAATCCGCCCTTTTGCGCCGGCTGATTGGTACGACGGAACATGACTTTCCAGCTCTCCAAAGCACTGGCAAACATGGAAGCGGTGTTGTTATAGTTCCCATATTCGCGCATCGTAAATTCCATGTGGGAGATCAGCCAATAGTCATAAATGGAGTCGTAGGGCGCGTCGATCAAAAGCGGCTTGTCTCCGTCCTCTGGCCACTTCATAGGAGGAAGGCGCCCGCTGTCCGTCCATGTGCATGTGGGACAGCTGTTAAAGCCGTATGCGGCATCCCACACCACCGGAGCGCCGCACACCGGGCACACCTCCAGCGGGCCGGTAGGAACGGCATATTTGTGCGGCTTTGTGTAGTCCTCGGAAGGGTCAAGAGGAACCCAGCCGCGGGGAGGATCACCCGGCTTTACAGCAGGAAGCGACCAGGTCACATACTGGACCAGAGGGCCGTGCGTCTGCTCCCGGTATATCTGCCCGTCAAGCTCAATGAGCCAGCGGGCCATGTCCCGGCTGTCTACGCCGACCGCAGGTTTTGTGCGGCTGACCCTTTCCATGATCTCGTTGATACTGGGCATATAAATTCCTCCTTATAGGTCCATAGCAGCGGCAATCATTGCCATAACCTCCACTCTGGTGGGAGTAGCATGGGGACGAAGCCCGTCGGAAACCTCGGCCTTTGTCACCTTGTCAATCGCCTTCTTCTCCCAGTCCTGGGTGGCAGGCTCGGCAGCCTTCTGCGCGTTATATGCGTTCATCATTTTATTAAACTGGTCCTGGGTCATTTCGTCCTCCATTTCCCGGGCCACATCAGCCCGAAACATGTCCATATTCTTCCCGAACCTGGGAAACCAGTGCATTACATCTGCATGGTTGCTGGCTATCCCGCGGTCGTGCCCCTCGCTATGGCAGATCACAACGCCGTCTGCCTGGGGATCCAGACCGTACTGCTTGCAAAGGTCTGCTGTGAGCTCCACGGCGGCCTGGTACACGCCTGCAAAGTATTCTGCATCGTCCAGGCCGTCCTCGCAGATTTCAAAGGATATATGGGTATTATTGGCGCTCCCTCTGCACCCAGACCCGCAATGCCCGCAGCGGTAGTTCCATGGCATCGTCTGTACGACGCCCACAGAGCCGTCTGCCAGCTTGCCAATAAAGCCATGCACACAAATTCCGCCGTTGTCCTGGTTCCAGTCGTTGCCGCCGCTGTTCCACCCTATCGTGTCATTCCCGGGGACATACCGGCGAAGCTGGGGGTTGTTCGCGCCGGTAGAATGGACCATCACCCCTCGCGGGGTGATGGTCTTTCCGGCCTTGTAGCATCGGTTTTCGGTCAGGATCTGTGTGAAAAATTTCATTCCTTTTTCTCCTCGCTCTTAATCCATCCGGCCTGCTCCACAAGCTGCACCAGCTTGTCATAGCCAAACATAGCCGCAAATGCAACCACAAAACAAAGAGCAATTAAGGCCGCGATCATCCATCCGGTGATAGTAAATCTATAATAGGACCACACACCGAATCCGGTACCAACCGTTACAACCACCGCCACAAGGAACGCCAGCAGGTTGGTGGGGATCAGACCGTACAGCAGGCCCTTGAGAACCTGAACGATGATATTAGTCACTAAGGTCAGAGCCAGCACCAGGGCCAGCAGCACCGGGATATAAGTAGTAAAATCAGACATTGTCTTCCTCCTTCTTGGTCGGCTTGTCCGGCCATTTATTATACTTTGACAGCTGTTCCACAAGGGCTTTCCCCGCATAGGTCAGCACCACAACCACGATATCAGTGAGGGCAATCTTGGAGAGGCTCTCTGCGATCTCCGTGCGGCCCAGGTATGCCAGCAGGTAGCTGCACCACACCCATCCGCAGCCATTGCATAAGCAGAACCAGACCACTGCCTTCATAGTCTCCATCCGTTTTTCTCTGGCTCCTTTCCTGTTGAGCCACAGGAGGCCCGCCAGGAAGATGGCAACCATTACACCCAAAGCGATCAGAGCATTTTTCACGACCTCACCCCTTTGAGATCCCGTATGTCATGCTGCACCTCGGTCATCTGGCCCTCCAGCTTGTAGGTGCGCTCCACCACGCTGTTGTGGGCGGCCACTTTCTTCTCCAGCTGCTCAATCCGGTAGTTGGTCAGCCGGTTAGATACTAAAATACCTCCGAAGGTACCTGCCAGGGTACCAATCAGAGACATCCCTGCCACGGCCAAGCTGGTCAGATCCATTAACCGGTCACCGCCTCTTCCGTCTGCTTCTGGGCAGCAATCTTTTCCGACTCAAAAGCCCGGATCGTTTCCTGCTGGCTCTGGATGGTGGCCTCCTTGCTCTCCAGCTCCTGGGCTTGCTGGGTAATGGTGGAATCCTTCTGGGCCACCTGTCTCTCCAGATCACTCACCTGGGCCTGGTAGCCTTCCACATCCCCCAGGTACTGCTGGGCCACCTGGAGCTCCACGGTGTAGCTGCGAGTGGCGGCACTGTACCGAATATCGGCCACGGTGTAGCCATAGCCGGCGGGCAGGATACACGCCCCCTGAATGTCAGGCTTGTCCCAGGGGATGGCCTCAATGTCCTCCAGGGAGGCAAACTCCCGCTCGAATACTGCCAAGTACTTCCCGTTGCTGATACCGCGCATGACCATGCCGCAGGTCACGCCGCTGATCTGAATGTTGTTACAATAAAGACTCATGGTTTTTCTCTCCTCTCCACATGGGGTGGGGACACCCCGCCTGGTGTATGGTTTTGTCCAATTAAGAATGGCATCAGGCCCTTGGGGCGCACCCGTCCGGGGGCTCGGTACCCCCTGCGGCGGGCCTCCTCTCGGCGCTCCTGCTGCTCTACAGGATCCTCAGGTGCTTTGACCGTCTGAAAGGGCTTCACATCTACCAGCTCCCCAGTGGGTGACACAATTGCCTCCACGTCGGGGTAATAGATTCGTAACCGCTTAGCCAGTGTGGTATCTCCAGGGATCTCCCACCAGTCGGCAGGATCCAGCTGAGGCAGATCGGCCAGTTTAGCAAGCCTCTCTACCGGCACCTTGGCCCCGGTCCCGTCCCGGCGGTACTGCCCTGTCCAGATATATTCCAGCACCCCCATGGATGCCTTATGTACCAGCATGGCCGGTCACCATCCTTTGCAGCTTGACATAGGTTTCCGGATCCAGCTGAGCACCGCCGCTGAAACCGGACGGGAAGCCCATCAGAAGGAAATGATCTTCCCCATCGGCGATCCCAATGACGCCTATGCGCAGTATTTCAGCGGTCAGAGCTATCTGGCACCCATTTCGTCCAGCCAGGTGAGCATTGCCAATGTCACCTTTGAACCCGGCTGCCGCAACAACTGGCAT
>ERZ1106983.1426-NODE-1426-length-20961-cov-3.204582_pt1 | contig 20961 bp, 19 predicted proteins | sample MGYA00403693_ERZ1106983 | MGnify/ENA primary metagenome ERZ1106983 (study PRJEB35170, sample SAMEA104062420) | human gut metagenome | biome: human gut; feature: human-associated habitat; material: faeces | place: Denmark | collected 2012-07-13 ...
ACCATGTCCCCGAACACCTGTCTACCATGTCCCCGGACTGTACATGGGGAGAGGGCTGGGGTGAGGGGGCCAGACCGCACCAAACTTACCCCGTAACAGCCTCTTCAACCGGCGCTTTCTCCAGCAGCGTCAGCATCGTGTTCGCAATCTCACGCTCGCCCATGACGACTTTATTCGCGCCGCGCTCGGTGATGTATTCCACCTCATCGTCATAATGTGCGCGGGCAATAATCTCGATGGTTGGGCACTTCGCGCGCGCGGATGCGACAATCTCACCTGCCTCGTAGCCGTTCGGAATGGTCAGCAGCAGCCAGCGGGCGCAGTCCAGATGCGCCAGATTCATGATCTCTTCGTTTGCCGCATTGCCCAGCACCGCGCGAATGCCGCGCTCGCGCAGTTCGTCAACGCGTGTGCGTGAGGTTTCAATCACCACCAGCGGAATGCCCTGCGCCATCAGCTTCTCACCGAGCAGGCTGCCCACGCGGCCAAAGCCAACCAGCAGCGCGTGATTGCAGATATCCACCGGGATCTGCTTCTCTTCTTCGATAGCCTCTTCCAGCGTCTGCTCTTCCAGGGTTTCCGTTTTATCGAGGTATTTTTCCAGCAGGGCAAACAGCACCGGGTTCAGCATGATGGAGAGGATCGCCCCCGCCAGCACCAGATTCTGACCGGCCTGCGGGAGGAGATTAAGCGCCATGCCGAGACCGGCCAGAATAAACGCGAACTCACCAATCTGCGCCAGGCTGGCGGCAATGGTCAGCGCCGTACGCGGCGAGTGGCCAAACATCCGCACCAGGAAGAAGGCGGCAACGGACTTACCAAAGATAATGATCGCCAGCGTGCCCAGCACCGCCAGCGGCTGCTGGATCAGAACCAGCGGGTCAAACAGCATCCCGACGGAGACGAAGAAAAGCACGGCGAAAGCATCACGCAGCGGCAGCGTGTCGTGCGCCGCGCGGTGGCTTAATTCAGATTCGTTCAGCACCATCCCGGCGAAGAACGCGCCCAGCGCAAACGAGACGTCGAACAGCTCAACGGCACCAAAGGCGATACCCAGCGCCAGAGCGAGTACCGAAAGGGTGAACAGCTCGCGGGAACCTGTCGCCGCAGTGCGGGACATGATCCACGGTACCAGACGGCGGCCCACCAGCATCATGATGGCGATAAAGGCCACAACCTTACCGATGGTGATACTCATATCCAACGCCAGCGAGGCGAAGCCGAGGTTATCTTTTTCCATCATCCCGGCGACGGCGGGCAGCAGCACCAGCGTTAACACCATCACCAGATCTTCAACGATCAGCCAGCCTATTGCGATTTGCCCGCGCTGGCTGTCTATCAGCTGTCTCTCTTCAAGCGCGCGCAGCAGCACCACGGTACTGGCGGTTGAAAGACACAGCCCAAACACGATGCCGGTCATCAGCGACCAGCCCAGTACCGCTGAAAGCGCCATTCCCAGCAGCGTCGCCACCCCTATCTGGGCGATCGCTCCCGGTATGGCGATAGACTTTACCGCCATCAGGTCCTTCAGTGAAAAATGCAGACCGACGCCAAACATCAGCAGAATCACGCCTAATTCCGCCAGTTCTGGAGCCAGTTTGGTATCCGCCACGAAACCCGGCGTAAAAGGACCCGCCAGTACACCCGCTAACAGATAGCCGACAAGAGGAGAAATACGCAGTTTATTGGCAATCATGCCAAGGATAAAAGCGAGCACAAGTCCACCAACAATGGTGGTGATAAGCGGTGTGGCGTGGTGCATTCCGTCTCCTTTCGCGGTGAGTGTTCCATTTTTGGCATAAATACCAAAAGACCAGGTAATAGTTTATGACAATTTTTACCCTTATGTTTATGAATAATTGTTGAAGTTTGAATAAAAGAGCAATAAGCGTGAAAAAAAGCCCTTTTGGACAAGTTTGATGGGGGAGATGAGAAGAAACCCTTATGGCATAAGGGGGCAAGGTCGCCAGAGTTTAACTTTGGCGACCCCTAAATTACGCTTTATGACGGTTATCAGGCAGGAATATGGTCAATATCCCCAGAAGTGGCAGGAAAGCACAGATTTTGTAGACCAGGAAGATGCTGGTGTGATCTGCAACCATGCCCAACACCGCCGCACCAAGGCCGCCCATGCCGAAGGCAAATCCGAAAAAGAGCCCGGAAACCATACCGATACGCCCCGGTAACAGCTCCTGTGCGTAGACCAGAATGGCCGAGAAGGCAGAGGCCAGAATAAAACCAATAATGACGGTCAAAATCCCCGTCCACTCCAGGCTTGCGTAGGGCAAAATAAGCGTGAAGGGTGCAACACCGAGGATTGAGCCCCAAATCACATATTTACGCCCGATTTTGTCACCCACAGGCCCGCCAATCACCGTTCCTGCTGCCACCGCAAACAGGAAGGCAAACAGGTGGAACTGCGCGTTTTGTACCGATAATCCGAATTTTTGCATCAGATAAAAGGTGTAATAGCTGCTGATGCTCGCCATATAGAAGTATTTCGAGAAGATCAGTACCAGCAGCACGCTTACGGCCAGGATAACCTTGTTACGGGGAAGGGGATTGATAACCTTCGCTACAGGTTTGCCCTTGTTCACGCGATGCTGCGCGGCATACCAGCGGCTGATTTGCGCCAGTACCACAATCGCCAGCAGCGCGGCCAGCACAAACCACGCCACGTTGCCTTTGCCGTATGGGGCGATGATCACCGCGGCCAGCAGCGGGCCGAGGGAACTGCCAAAGTTACCGCCTACCTGGAACAGGGACTGCGCCAGCCCGTGGCGACCACCGGAGGCCATACGCGCCACGCGGGAGGATTCCGGATGGAAGACGGACGAGCCTGTCCCCACCAGCGCGGCGGCGATAAGCACCGCTTCAAAGCTGCCCGCCATTGCCAGCAGCACCAGCCCGCTCAAGGTGAAGCACATGCCAATGGGGAGCGACCACGGCATTGGGTATTTATCCGTCCAGTAACCGACCACCGGCTGCAGTAGCGAGGAGGCCATCTGGAAGGTGAGGGTGATCATCCCGATCTGTACGAAGGTTAACGAGAACTCGGACTGCAGCAGCGGGTAGATTGCCAGGATCAGCGACTGGATCATGTCGTTGAGCAGGTGCGAGAGACTGATTGCGCCTAAAACTTTAAAGGAAGTGCGCGATTTTGGCGGCGACGCCGGAGCGCCCGGGACGGGCTGGGTTGATTCACTGATTGCCATAAATACCACGTCGATTTGTTATGAGAAATGCAGGGTGTAATTATTATCCGACTAACATACCCGTCCGTGACATTTGAAGAAAGTCGCAATTCTGAAAACTTATTTGTCTATTCTTGTGAGTCACTGTAATTTTTGCGTTTGTCTATTGGTCAGGGAGAGAGATGATGAAGTTAATGAAGCGTGGCGTCGCGCTGGCGTTGATAGCGGCCTGGGGGCTGACAAGCCTGCCCGCACAGGCGTATGAAAAAGACAAAACCTATAAAATTACCATTCTGCATACCAACGATCACCACGGTCATTTCTGGCGCAGTGAATACGGGGAATATGGCCTGTCGGCGCAAAAAACGCTGGTGGACGGTATTCGCAAAGAGGTCGCCGCAGAAGGCGGTAGCGTGCTGCTGCTCTCGGGCGGGGATATCAATACCGGCGTGCCGGAGTCTGATTTACAGGATGCCGAGCCTGACTTTCGCGGCATGAATCTGATTGGCTACGACGCAATGGCCGTCGGCAACCATGAATTCGATAACCCGCTGAGCGTGCTGCGCCAGCAGGAGAAGTGGTCTAAATTCCCGTTCCTCTCTGCCAATATTTATCAGAAAAGCACCGGCGAACGCCTGTTTAAACCCTGGGCGCTGTTTAAGCGTCAGGACTTAAAAATTGCGGTCATTGGCCTCACTACCGACGACACGGCCAAAATTGGTAACCCTGAGTTCTTCACTGATATCGAATTCCGTAAACCGGCAGACGAAGCGAAGCTGGTGATTCAGGAATTGCAGCAGAACGAAAAACCGGACGTGATTATCGCCACCACCCACATGGGGCACTACGACAACGGCGCGCACGGCTCCAATGCGCCGGGCGACGTCGAGATGGCGCGCAGCCTGCCTGCGGGTTCGCTGGCAATGATTGTGGGCGGTCACTCACAGGATCCAGTGTGTATGGCGTCCGAGAATAAAAAGCAGGTGGACTACGTGCCGGGCACGCCGTGCGCGCCGGACCGTCAGAACGGTATCTGGATCGTACAGGCGCACGAGTGGGGTAAATACGTAGGGCGCGTAGATTTCGAGTTCCGTAACGGCGAGATGAAGCTGGTCCACTATCAGCTTATCCCGGTCAACCTGAAGAAGAAGGTGACCTACCCGGACGGGAAAAGTGAGCGCGTACTCTACACGCCTGAGATTGCTGAAAACCAGCAGATGCTCTCCCTGCTGACGCCGTTCCAGAACAAAGGCAAGGCGCAGCTGGACGTGAAAATTGGTACGCTCAATGGCCGCCTGGAAGGGGACCGCAGCAAAGTCCGCTTCGTGCAGACCAACATGGGCCATCTGGTGCTGGCGGCGCAAATAGCGCGCACTGGCGCTGACTTTGGCGTAATGAGCGGCGGCGGCATTCGTGATTCCATCGAAGGTGGAAACATCACCTATAAAGACGTGCTGAAGGTACAGCCGTTCGGCAACGTGGTGGTCTATGCGGATATGAGCGGGAAAGAGGTGATTGACTACCTCACCGCCGTGGCGCAGATGAAGCCGGACTCGGGCGCCTACCCGCAGTTTGCGAACGTGAGTTTCGTCGCGAAAGACGGCAAGCTTAACGATCTGAAGATCAAGGGCGAACCGGTTGACCCGGCCAAAACGTACCGCCTGGCAACGTTAAGCTTTAACGCCACGGGTGGCGACGGCTATCCGCATATTGATAATAAACCGGGCTATGTGAATACCGGCTTTATCGACGCGGAAGTGCTGAAGCAGTTCATAGAGCAGAATTCACCGATTGACGTGAATGCGTATGAGCCGAAAGGTGAGGTGAGCTGGCAGTAGTGCTGTGCGGCCTGTGCCCTCACCCCAACCCTCTCCCACCGGGAGAGGGCGCGAACACAAAAAACGGTAACGCCTGTTACCGTTTTGCTTTTACCTCGTAGCCGCCACCCGGCTTTTTTTTACTCCCGGCGCGCAATATCCGCAAACTTCGCGTCCAGCATTTTCGCCAGATCGCCCGCGGCCAGTTCGATATCCAGCCCGCGCTTGCCGCCCGAAATATAGATCGTCTCAAATTCCTGCGAAGGTGCATCGATCAGCGTCGGCAGCCGTTTTTTCTGCCCGAGCGGGCTGATCCCGCCCACCAGATATCCGGTAGTGCGTTGCGCAACCATCGGATCCGCCATATCGACCTTTTTTGCCCCCAGCGCTTTGGCGACCTTTTTCAGATCCAGCTGCCCGGCGACGGGCGTTACCGCCACGGCGAGATGTTTCATATCGCCGTTCACCGCGACCAGCAGCGTTTTATAGACCTGGTCAGCGTTCAGCCCCAGCTTGCGCACCACTTCATCACCAAAATTGGTTTCATTCGGATCGTGATCGTAAGTATGGATCCGGAAAGAGATTTTGTTTTTTTCGAGTAATTTAACGGCGGGAGTCATAGCTATCCTTCTTACGACAGACATTTTATGCCAACAGCATACGCCTGACGTTTGTCTAAAAAATAGCACCATCTTGCGCAATAGTATTGGCAGTGATGGTCACTTTGAGCGACAATCGGCTCAGCCGAAGGTCTCCTTCGGTATAATAAAAACGATGAAATTCCTCTTTGACGGGCCAATAGAAATATTGGCCATTTTTTTATTTCAGCAGCGACGGCAGATTCCCTTCCCCATACAAATGCAGCGCGCCGACCGCGACGACATACCGCCCGGCAGGCAGGGCATGCAGCGTTTCTCGCCACGCCTGATTGCGCGCATTCATCAGCACATCATACAGCGATTCACTGAACGTAGACGGCAGCACAAGCTTACTGTCCGTCGGCGGAGTATCCAGCCACCAGCCAATCATGGTTTGCAGCAGACGGGCATTGGTGTGCCAGTGGGTCAGGGTGTCATCCAGCAGGATCAGACCGTCATCGGGAAGCTGCCGCAGCAGACCGATCTGGCTGTCCGTGCCTTCCAGTTCAATGATCGGGAGATTGCGCGCTCTTGCCGTATTCAGCAGCTGATAATCAATGCCGTAATCACCGCGCAAGCCCAGACGCTGTGCCTGCGTCGCCTGCAACACCATGGCAATTTGCCAGAGCGGAAGGGTGTCCAGCATGGCGAGCGATACACCGGTTTCATCCGCGAGCCGCGTCAGTTCGGTAAGCTGGGCTTCGCTGAGACGTTCCGCAAGAGGACGGTCGCTCTCCAGACCCGCAAAGGGGGATTCATGGCCCGAAATATCCGCCTCGACGACCAGCGCGTCGGCATTCTTCAGCAGTTTTATCAGGCCAGCGGGCAGCGGGGACATATCCTGCGTCCCCATATGGATGCTTCCTACAAGGTGCAGGTGTTGCCCGCCCGGAAGTGAGATATCCATACCGGGCCAGGCATAACGTCGGGGAAAGAGGGCGCGAAACGATGCTTTTATACGATTAAACAGACTCATACGCGCTCCATGACCGAAAGGATCATGCTAGCGCGTACGAGAACAAGGTTCAATCTTTCGGTTTAAACCGCAGCAGACGGTTGGCGTTGCTCACCACGGTAATGGAGGAGAGCGCCATTGCCGCCCCGGCAACCACCGGGTTCAGCAGCGCGCCCGTCAGCGGCCATAAAATTCCGGCGGCAATCGGAATGCCGAAGACGTTATAAATAAATGCCCCGAGCAGGTTCTGCTTCATGTTGCGCAACGTGGCCTTCGAAATCGCCAGCGCATCCGCAACGCCCATCAGGCTGTGGCGCATCAGGGTAATGGCCGCCGTTTCAATCGCGACATCGCTCCCGCCGCCCATGGCAATACCGACTTCTGCCTGCGCCAGCGCCGGTGCGTCGTTAATACCGTCACCGATCATGGCCACCTGACGGCCCTGACTTTGCAGGTTCTTGATGGCATCCGCTTTTCCGTCCGGCAGTACGCCTGCAATGACGTCATCAATACCCGCCTCTTTGGCGATGGCGTTGGCCGTTGTTGGGTTATCCCCGGTCAGCATCACCAGACGATAGCCCGCACGGTGCAGACGTTTTAAGGCATCCACGCTGTCCTGGCGCAGGGGATCGCGCACCGACAACATGGCGACGGCTTTACCGTCTACAGCGAGCAGTACGGGCGTTGCGCCCTGTGATGCCTGAGCAATCAGTTCGCCTTCCAGCGATGAAGTATCAATTCCGTTTTCATTGAGCAGCGCCTGATTCCCCAGCAGCAGCGTGTGGCCGTCGGCTTCGCCGCTCACCCCGAGCCCGCGCAGGGTGCGGAAGTTACTGACCTGCGGCAGGGTAGCGTCACTGGCTTTATCGAGAATGGCGCGGGCCAGCGGGTGGCTGGACCCTTGCTCCAGCGCGGCGGCGAGACGCAGCGCGTCAGCCTCTGAGAAGCCAAGGGTATGCACCGCCACGACCTGCGGTTTCCCTTCGGTCAGCGTACCGGTTTTGTCAAAGACCAGCGTGTCCAGGGTGCTTGCACGCTGTAAGGCATCGGCATCACGCACCAGCACGCCAAACTCGGCGGCACGTCCGACGCCGGAGATGATCGACATCGGCGTCGCCAGGCCAAGGGCACACGGACAGGCGATGATAAGCACCGTGGTGGCAATCACCAGGGTATAGACGATTTGCGGTGCTGGCCCAAAGAAATACCAGATTGCAGCGCTCAGCAGGGCAATACAGACCACCACCGGAACAAAAACGGCGGAGATTTTATCGGCAAGTTTGCCGATTTCGGGCTTACTGCTCTGTGCCTGGCGCACCATGCGGATAATACGCGACAGCGTGGTGTGGCTGCCGACCGCGCTGGCGCGGAACAGCACGCTGCCGTCCTGGACGACCGTGCCTGCGTGCACGTTATCGTCCTGGGATTTTTGCTGCGGGATCGGTTCCCCGGTCAGCATGGCTTCATCGAACCAGGCTTCGCCCTGGAGAATTGCGCCGTCAACCGGAACGCGATCGCCCGTCGTCAGGCGCAGCGTCATGCCGGGCTGCACGTCAGCCAGCGGGACGCTTTTTTCACCCTCGTCGGTCACCACGCGTGCCGTCGGCGGGGTTAAATCAAGCAATCTTTCCAGCGCCTTCGAGGAGCGCTGACGGGCGCGGGCTTCGAGCATGTGGCCTAAGTTAATCAGGCCGATAATCATCGCGCTCGCTTCATAATAGAGATGCCGCGCTTCCATCGGGAACCACTGCGGCCAGACGTTCACGCTCATGGAATAGAGCCACGCTGCGCCGGTCCCGAGCGCTACCAGCGTATCCATCGTCGCGGTGCGGTTTTTCAGGCTCTTCCAGGCGCTGGTATAGAAATGTCCGCCTGCAAACACCATCACCGCAAGGGTAACCAGACCAATCACCAGCCACAGCGTACGGTTGTCGTCGGTGACCATCATGTTGTCACCGATCATGCCCCATACCATCACCGGGATACCCACCAGCAGCGCTACGATGGCCTGCCAGCGGAAGCGTTTCATGGTGGCGACAGCCGTTTCCTGCTGGCGCTCGCGGCGTTTGATGTCATCTTCAATCGCTTCCGCGCCGTAGCCCGCTTTCTCTACGGCCTGGACTAAATCTGCGGCGGAGGCGCTGCCCATCACCAGCGCAGTGCGCTCCGCGAGGTTTACCCGTGCCTGTGCGACGCCCGGTACGGCCTGCAATGCATTTTGTACCCGGGAGACGCAGCTGGCGCAGCTCATGCCGTTGATCAGCAGCTGTTGGCTGTCATCAATATCATCCGCTACCGGAAGCTCAGGAGTGGCCGCTGTCAGTGCTTCCGACGGGGATGATGACTCTGCCAGCGGTTTAGCCTTTGGGTGGCTTAACTCCGCCCCGTAACCGGCCTGCTTGATGGTATCGATCAGCGCATCCGCGCTGGCGCTGCCGATCACGGCGGCATGATCGATAGTCACGTCAGCGCTTTCAACGTCAGGACGCTGTTCCAGGCTTTCTTTAACGCGTTTGACACAGTGGCCGCAGGAGAGGCCGTCCAGTGTCAGGTCGATAGTGTGAGACATAACAAAACTCCCGTATAATGTTCTGGTCAATTGTTGACCTTCACTCTGCTTTTCGCTAACTGTTATGAAGGTTAAACCTTCCATCAAGGGGAAGGTCAAGGGGGAAATGTGAATATCAGTGACGTTGCGAAAAAAACCGGCTTAACCAGCAAAGCGATTCGCTTTTACGAAGAGAAAGGGCTGGTCACGCCGCCGCTGCGCAGTGAAAACGGCTACCGCAGCTACACGCAGCTGCATCTTGATGAACTGACGCTGCTGCGCCAGGCAAGACAGGTGGGGTTTAATCTGGAAGAGTGCGGCGAGCTGGTTAACCTGTTTAACGATCCGAAGCGCCACAGCGCCGATGTGAAAAAGCGCACGCTGGAAAAAGTGGCGGAGATTGAACGCCACATTGTAGAACTGCAGGCGATGCGCGAACAGCTTCTGGGGCTGGCGGACTCATGCCCGGGCGATGACAGCGCCGATTGCCCGATTATCGACAACCTTGCTGGCTGCTGTCACCGTAAGGCGCATGCTTAACAGGCTTTCACCCGCAGGGTAATGCCTTCCACCGCAATGACCTCGACCTGGGTACCGGCGCTGAGGTCATCGTCGGCCACCACCGGCCACGAGCTGTCGCCCACCCGCATGTGCCCACGTCCGTTCACCAGTGTGCTGTCGAGCGTAAAACGCTTGCCGACAATCTGCTGCCCGCGCTGATTAAGGTGGGCGTCTGCCGGTTTCTGATCTTTCACCTGTCGGTTCAGCCAGCGCCACCACAGCCACGCGGCCACCAGCGTGAGCACTGCAAACAGTGCGCCCTGCCACTCCCAGCCGACAGGCAGCAGCCAGACGACCAGCCCGGTAATGACTGCGGCAACGCCGCTCCAGAGCAGGTAGCCGTTGCCGCCCAGCATCTCCGCCGCCAGCAGTAAGCCACCGAGGCTTAGCCAAAAGGCATGAGGATGTGCAACGATCAGCTCAATCATTTTTTACGCTCGTTTCCACTGTCTTTGATCAGCTCGGCAATACCGGCAATCGACCCCATCAGGCTGCTGGCGTCCAGCGGCATCATCACCACTTTACTGTTGTTCGCGGAGCCGATCTCTTTCAGCGCATCGGTATATTTTTGCGCGACGAAGTAGTTCACGGCCTGGATATCACCGGCGGCAATCGCCTCGGACACCATCTGCGTCGCACGGGCTTCCGCTTCTGCCGAACGTTCGCGCGCTTCCGCCTGTAAAAATGCAGACTGACGATCGCCCTCGGCTTTCAGGATCTGCGACTGTTTTTCCCCTTCAGCTTTGAGGATCTCCGCCTGACGCACCCCTTCGGCTTCCAGAATGTAGGCACGTTTGGTTCGTTCGGCCTTCATCTGGGCGTTCATGGAGGCGATCAGCTCCGCCGGTGGGCGCACGTCGCGGATCTCAATACGGGTGACTTTGATCCCCCACGGATTCGTCGCTTCATCGACAATATGCAGCAGGCGGGTATTGATGCTGTCGCGCTGAGAGAGCATTTCGTCCAGCTCCATGGAGCCGAGCACGGTACGGATGTTGGTCATCGTCAGGTTGACGATCGCCAGCTCCAGGTTGCTCACTTCATAGGCCGCTTTAGGCGCATCAATCACCTGAATAAAGCAGACGGCGTCGATGGTGACGTTGGCGTTGTCTTTAGAGATGATCTCCTGAGAAGGAATATCCAGCACCTGCTCCATCATGTTGATCTTACGACCAATGCGGTCCATGAAGGGGACAATCAGGCTTAGGCCCGGCTGCAGCGTATTGGTATAGCGGCCGAAGCGTTCTACGGTCCACTGATAACCCTGAGGCACAATTTTGACGCCTGCGCCGACAATGACCAGCGCAACAAAAATAAGGACAGGAACAACGATGAGCATAAAACCTCCTGTTTTGAATGCTGTGATGAGAAAACTGCGTCTTTATTGTCCGTAAGTATATCGGCTATCAGGGGGAAATTCGCCCCTGTAAAGAGGTGGGAGACGGATTATTGAGGTAAGCCCTGCAGGATGGCAGGGCTTGAAGGATTAATTTACGGAATGGGAGTAGGTGAAATCGGCAATAAAGCTATCACTGGCCTCGGCGATGGCTTTTGATAATCCCTGATAGTAGTTTTCCAACCCGATAGCTTCTATTTGCTGTATTTGTTCGCGTATCGGGGCGCAGAAGAGCACTGAATTACCTGCTTCAACACGCTTGTTGTTTGGCGGGAGATCGCCTGCGATAGCTTTAAACCAGGTTCTGATCCCCTGTTTTAAGCCATGTGGGGCTTTTGACAGATTATCCATTCCGGTCAGCACCTGTAATGTCGGGAATTCATTAGCAAGAACGGCAGTTTTCATCCGCTCAAAGAACTGGCTGAACAGCTCGAACGAGCCAAGGTCCATCACGCGCGGTTTGGTCGTTTTTCCGTTCTTGTTACCAATTTTACTTGCTGAAGGGGCCGTGGCAGGCATCGCATTGGCTTTTTCCAGTTCCAGCCCGAATAACAGATTACAGTGTGCGCGGCGCTCTTTTAGAGGGTATGACATCAGCACATCGATAAATTGGGTGGCTTTCACGTCAGCCAGATCGTGGTTGATGAGCCACTGCGTGCGAGAAAATTCGGCTGGAGAGACGAACCAGTCAGGCACCTCGTTAAAACGTTTTGACTTCCCTTTGCCATCAAACTCCAGGAACTGTGTCCCGTTGTCGAAGGCGAAATAGCAATTTTTGAAGCTGCCGATGGTGGTATTTACGATGAGGGCTTTCTTAACAAAGTCGACAACTTCTGCACCGATGACAAAACTTGTGAGTTCTGAAGAATTGATGACTTCCATTAATGTTTCTACATCAGGAACGCCTGGCTTCAGCGAAGAGAACTCATAAAAGATATGTGTCATGTTGCATACTTCCTATAGTTATAAGCGTGACAATTTGTCTGCGAAAAATTCTAACACCACTCATTGCAAGAGGCTATTAGCTCAGGGTGCGGTAACTCAGGCAAGATCACAAATGGAAGATTTATATTACTTTCAATGTCAACATGTCAAAAACAGTTGACATTACAGTGACTGATTTATGTACAGAAGTGTCTGCTTCCCATTCTGAGTAAGTGAATACTTCAAGTACATTTAACTATGAGTGTTAGCAGCAATAAAAAAGCCGCCTGAGCGGCGGCTTTGGTGTAGAGATCAATACGAAAATGTGTGCAGGTTAGTTTTTCAACATTTCCAAAAGATATCTTCTACTGGAATTAGAAATCTCCCGAAATGCCGGCGCCTGCCATCCATCCACTGTCGAAAGAGGTGGATGCCTGCATATTCACGGCAACGTGGCTTGTCAGGCCTTTTTGAAGCCCGCCCGCCAGTGCTGCACCGTCGCCATTAGCGGTTCCGGTAGATAATGCCCATGAGTTGTCGGAATGGTAGTGGAGGCTCGACATGTTCAGGCCACGCTTCAGCTCGTCGCGAGTATCATCAATCTCTTTTGCGTTACGATCGATGGCTTTGCTGTTGCCTTCAATTCGTTGGCTATTGCTCTGGATCCGCTGACTATTGTTGTCGATACGCTGACTATTATCCGCAAACTGACGGTTATTTGCCTGGCTAACGTAGTAGCTATTAACCTGATTGATAGCGACTACATTGTAGGTTGAGCCAGCGGTCTGGCTGGTGGTGGTACTCTTTGGTGCGACAGCTGTAGCGGTTTGCTTTGCTGTATTGTCAGCTTTGCTGATCACGACAATGCCCGACGTAGGCTGCGTGGTTGGGTCGATAATAGTCACGCTACTCTTGTACGGCGTTTGCGGATTGATTACAGCATTTTTCGGCAGACCTGGAGAACGGGTTGTCGGCTGCGTTTTCGTCACCACAATTTGTGTCGTCATATTTGTTGGTGAGGCAGTGAGTACATTTTTTTTATTCGGGACATTTTGAGAGATCGGTCCCGGGGTGTTCATCGGCTGCGGAATGGCGGTGGAGACCAGCTTCTGCGGCGTGGCCTGCGGGATGGCGACCGGGGTTTTCATCGGTGGAGATATCTTCTGAGGAACCGTCTGTGAAGCTGGAACCGGTGTTGGCGTGAGATTTTTGAATGCAAGGCGCGCAGCTGCAAGTGTTGCCCTGCTATCCTTTGCCGCCTGACGCGCCTTCTGGATTTGATCTATCGCATCGCTGTGTGCCGTTGCTGCCGCAGCGGCTTCTTTTGAAAGAACGCCGTACGTATCCATCGCATTGTTCATCGCGACGTCAGTTGTATGTTCGTTACTTAAAGCGCTTCGGTAAGTCTTTTCCGCAAAACGGGAAGCTACGCTCGCCATTTTCAAATTGGCCTCGGCTTGTTCAAGAGTGATTGCATTGGCTGCTGGCACAATGCAAAGAGCAACGGCAGAGGCCAAAAATTTAACGGTGGTTTTCATCTTTAATTTCCAGACGGTAATGTTGTGTTGATTCACATCAGAAATGTATTCTGACGATTCAAAGTGAATGAGTTCTCGCAGGCTTTTATTGAGGCTTTAAGACATTTTGATGTCTTATTTTTGAATGATTCTAGAGTGTGTAAAAGTGTGTGGTTTTGATTTAAATCATTAATCAGTGTTAGATAAGTCATCATTTAATCATTTTAAATCTTTATGAAGACTTACTGTTTCGAATGGAAATTGTGCTTTTTATGCTCGTAAATGTGATTTATGGCGATTTTTTACTCCTGAATGTAGTTGGGTTAACGTTACTGGAGAGAAATTTGGGGAATGAGAAAATAAATCAATGTTTACATTGAGTCTTTGTTAAGTCTTTATGCGGCAATCAAAAGGAAGAATATGAACAATCAAAGCGATATATTGCAGATCAGGGATGTGGGCTTTACGGTGGGGGAAAATACTATTCTTAAAAACGTCAATTTTTGCCTCTCGCCGGGTGAATTCAAACTCATCACCGGTCCCTCGGGCTGCGGTAAAAGCACGTTATTAAAAATTGTGGCCTCGCTGCTCAGTTCGACGGAAGGTACCATTATATTTGAAGGAAAAAATATCGCGACGCTTTCGCCGGAGAGCTATCGGCAGCAAGTCTCTTATTGCGTGCAAACGCCAACGCTTTTTGGCGATACGGTTTACGATAACCTGATTTTTCCGTGGAAAATCCGCAGCAAAACCCCAGAGCCTGACAAATTTATCGCCGATTTGGCGCAATTTGGGCTGCCGCAGGACACCCTGATGAAATCCATTAATACCTTGTCCGGCGGGGAAAAGCAGCGCGTGTCGCTGATCCGCAATCTGCAGTTCTTGCCGAAGGTGTTGCTGCTCGACGAGATCACCAGCGCACTGGATGACGCGAACAAACGCAACGTCAACGACATTATTCATCGCTACGCCCGCGAGCAGAATATTGCCGTGCTGTGGGTAACGCATGATTCAAACGAAATAAGCCATGCGGATGATGTCATCACGCTTCAGCCACAGGGCGGAAAAATGCAGGAGGCAAACCGTGGGTGAACATAATATTACCAATGAATCGCTGGCGTTTTCGATGGTGCTGGTATTGATTGCGATTGTGGTCAGCTACCGGGAAAAGCTAGGGCTGGAAAAAGACATTCTGTGGAGTATCTGCCGCGCGGTGATTCAGCTCATCATCGTTGGCTATGTGCTGAAGTACATTTTCAACGTCAACCATGCGGTACTGACCCTGCTGATGGTGCTGTTTATTTGCTTCAATGCCGCGTGGAATGCGCAAAAGCGCAGCAAGTATATCGATAAAGCGTTCGTCTCTTCGTTTATCGCCATCACGACCGGTACGGCGCTCACGCTGGCGGTTCTGGTGCTGTCGGGTTCCATTGAATTCACACCAATGCAGGTGATCCCGATTTCCGGCATGATTGCGGGGAACGCCATGGTTGCCGTGGGGCTGTGTTACAACAACCTCGGACAGCGTTTCAGCAGTGAACAGCAGCAGCTACAGGAGAAATTAAGCCTGGGGGCGACGCCTAAAGTAGCCTCGGCGCGGCTGATTCGTGAGAGCATTCGCTCATCGCTGATCCCAACGGTAGATTCAGCCAAAACCGTGGGGCTGGTGAGTCTGCCGGGGATGATGTCGGGGCTGATATTTGCGGGGATCGATCCGGTAAAAGCGATTAAGTATCAGATTATGGTGACCTTTATGCTGCTCTCTACGGCAAGCCTGTCGACCATTATTGCCTGCTATTTAACCTACCGGAAGTTTTACAACGCGCGTCACCAGCTGGTGGTGACGCAGTTGAAAAGGTCGGAATAAACCGTCTTTTGTAGGCCCGGTAAGCGTTAGCGCCACCGGGCATTTTTTTGTTAGTAGAGCAACGCGTACAGCTGACGACGATACTTCGACGCCAGTGCGTCACCGGTGCCGAGCGCGGCCAGGATCTCCTGGAACATCTTACGCGCCTGGCCGTCTGCGGCGGCCAGATCTTTTTGCAGATGGATGAACAGCAGCTCCAGCGCCTCTTCGTTACGCCCCACCTGGTGCAGCTGCAGCGCCAGCTGGCTTGCCAGCGCGGCATCGGCCGGGTTGTCGGCAACCTGCTGCTGCAGTTGCTGAATTTCCGGGGTGTCCGCCGCCTGTTTCAGCAGTTCAATCTGCGCAACCAGTCCCTGATAGCGGGTGTCCTGATCCTGCATCGGGATAGTCTTCAGCACGGCTTCCGCGTCTTCCGAACGGTGCAGGGCGATCTGCGTTTCCGCCAGCAGCAGGCCAATCTGGCTGTTCTGATTCGACAGCTGCCACGCGTCTTTGAGCAGCGGCAGCGCCTCGTCGTATTTGCCTTCCTGCATCAGCGCCATGCCTTCCTGCGCTTTCAGCTCTTCTTCGCGCGGCAGCACTTTATCCAGCAGGGCGCGGATCGCCTCTTCCGGCTGCGGCCCCTGGAAGCCATCAACAGGCTGTCCATTCTGGAACAGATAGACGGTTGGAATGGCGCGCAGGCCAAACTGAGACGCCACCATCGGCTCGGCGTCACAGTCCAGCTTAGCGAGAATGAACTGACCATTGTTGCGCGGCAAGGCTCTCCAGTACCGGCGTCAGCTGCAGACAGTGTTGGCTGCGTTCAGACCAGAAGTAGAACAGCACCGGTTTGGTCATCGACTGTTCCAGCGTCTGTTGCAGGTTTGCTTCAGTAATATTGACGATATTCTGTACGGACATGCGGCTTTCTCTTTTGTCGGTTTGTTCTTTACATGGGGATGAGCGGCGACGCTTCAACTCAGCCGTGTAAAATTTTGTCCATCATCCGGCCCGGCAGAAGGCGTTTTAGCCAGCCAACGGCATGGGTCACCAGCGTGACCGGATAACGCAGTTTGGGGTTATCGCTCTCAAAAGCATGGCGCACTTTGGCGACAACCGCTTCAGGACCTAACGTAAAGCGTGCGGCAATGCCCGGGTTTTCGACCGGCTTGTCCGACTGGGTCTGGTTGACGTTTTCGGTGAAGCGGGTGCGGATCGGGCCGGGTTCAATCAGGCTGACCTTGATGCCGCTGTGGCGCAGCTCCATGCGCAGGGCATCGGACCAGGCCTCCAGCGCATATTTGCTTGCAGCGTAGGCACCGCGGCCCGGGGTGGAAATCAGCCCCATAACCGAGGAGGTCATGACGATGCGTCCTTCACCGTGCGGGAGCATGGCGGGAAGCAGGCGCATGGTGAGCTGATGTACGCCGAAAAAGTTCGCGGAAAACTGTTGTTCAAGCTGTTCGCGCGTGATGGTCTCCAGCGGGCCGTACACGCCGAATCCAGCATTATTGAACAGGCCGAACAGACGGTTATCGGTCAGGGCGATGACCTCATCCGCCGCGCGTTCAATGCTTTCCGGTGAGTCCAGATCCAGCAACACGCCGGTGAAGCCCATGCCGTTCATGCGTTCAACATCTTCAGGTTTGCGGCAGGCCGCCAGCACCCGAAATCCCTGACGCTTCAACTCGAGTGCGCTTTCGAAGCCAATTCCGCTGGAACATCCTGTTATTAAGACCGATTTTTGCATAACTTTACCTGTCAGGAACTCCGCTGAATTACGAGTCATGTTTAACTAAAGGAGCCAGCCGGGTTGCCATCCAGTCGGCAATAAACGGCTGTGCATCGCGATTGGGATGAATACCGTCGTCTTGCATCCATTGGGGTTTCAGATAGACCTCTTCCATGAAAAATGGCAGTAGGGGAATATCAAACTCTTTGGCAAGCTTAGGGTAGATCGCGCTAAAAGCTTCATTATACCGACGGCCGTAGTTAGCCGGCAGGCGAATTTGCATCAGCAGCGGCTGGGCGTTCGCCGTTTTGATCTCCTGCAAAATGGTACGCAGGGTTTGCTCGGTTTGCTGAGGCTGGAAGCCGCGCAGGCCATCATTACCCCCCAGTTCCACCAGCACCCAGCGCGGCTGATGCTGTTTGAGCAGTGCGGGAAGGCGCGAAAGCCCCTGCTGGGAGGTATCGCCGCTGATGCTGCCGTTGACGACGGACGTTTGGGTCTGCCATTTGTCATTAAGTAATGCAGGCCAGGCCGCGCTGGCCGCCATGCGATAGCCTGCGCTCAGGCTGTCGCCCAGAATCAGTAACGTGTCCGCAGCCGCCGCGCGGAAGGTCATCAGAATCAAAAAAAGGAAGGGCAAATGCCAGCGGAAAACAGTGTTGAAGTTCATCGTCTTAAGAAGTCCGTCGGTCAAGGAGAACACGAGCTGTCCATCCTCACCGGAGTTGAACTCGTTGTCAAACGCGCCGAAACCATCGCGCTGATCGGTGAATCCGGCTCCGGCAAGTCCACGCTGCTGGCGATTCTGGCCGGGCTGGACGACGGCAGCAGTGGGAAGGTCCACCTGGTCGGGCAGCCGCTACACCAGCTGGATGAAGAGGCGCGCGCCGCGCTGCGCGCTCGCCATATCGGCTTTGTCTTCCAGTCCTTCATGCTGATCCCGACGCTGAACGCGCTGGAAAACGTGGAACTGCCAGGGCTGCTGCGCGGTGAAAATACGCGTGAAAGTCGCGAACACGCCAAAGCCCTGCTGGAACAGCTGGGGCTGGGCAAACGCCTTGACCACCTTCCGGCGCAGCTTTCGGGCGGCGAGCAGCAGCGCGTGGCGCTGGCGCGCGCGTTTAACGGTCGCCCGGAAGTGCTGTTTGCCGATGAACCCACCGGTAACCTTGACCGTAAAACCGGAGACAAGATTGCCGATCTGCTGTTTTCACTCAACCGCGAGCACGGCACCACGCTGATTCTGGTGACGCACGATCCGCAGCTGGCCGCCCGCTGCGACCGCCGCCTGCGCCTGGTGAACGGTATTCTTCAGGAGGAAGCATGATTGCCCGCTGGTTCTGGCGCGAGTGGCGCTCGCCCTCGCTGCTGATTGTCTGGCTGGCGTTAAGCCTTGCGGTGGCCTGCGTGCTGGCGCTCGGCAGCGTCAGTGACCGAATGGAAAAAGGGCTCAGCCAGCAAAGCCGGGAATTTATGGCGGGGGACAGGGCGCTGCAAAGTTCGCGCGGGGTTCCGCCTGGCTGGGTTGAAGAAGCGCGCAAGACTGGGCTGAAGGTGGGCGAGCAGATAAGCTTCCAGACCATGACCTTCGCAGGCGACACGCCGCAGCTGGCCAGCGTTAAAGCCGTCGATGATATCTACCCGATGTACGGTGAGCTGGAGACCCGCCCGGCGGGATTAAAACCCGCGCCTGGCACGGTCCTGCTGGCACCGCGTCTGATGGCGCTACTGAACCTGAAAACGGGTGACAGCATCGACGTCGGCGACGCGACGTTCAGGATTGCGGGAGAAGTGGTGCAGGAGCCGGACTCCGGCTTTAACCCGTTCCAGCTTGCGCCACGTTTGATGATGAATACCGCTGACGTGACGAAAACCAACGCCGTGCAGCCGGGCAGCCGCGTCACCTGGCGCTACAAGTTTGGCGGCACGCCTGCGCAGCTTGATGCGTATGAAAAATGGCTCCTGCCGCAGCTCAAGCCGGAGCATCGCTGGTACGGGCTGGAGCAGGACGAAGGGGCGCTCGGCAAATCTCTTGAACGTTCTCAACAGTTCCTGTTGCTCTCGGCGCTGTTAACCCTGCTGCTTGCCATTGCGGCGGTTGCCGTGGCGATGGGGCACTACTGCCGCAGCCGCTACGACCTGGTGGCGATCCTCAAAACCCTCGGCGCGGGCAGGGCGCAGCTGCGCAAGCTGATCGTCGGCCAGTGGCTGATGGTGCTGGCGCTGTCTGCCATCACCGGCGGGGCCATCGGGCTGCTGTTTGAGAAGCTGCTGATGGTGCTGCTAAAGCCGGTACTCCCTGCCGCGCTGCCGCCCGCCAGCCTCTGGCCGTGGCTATGGGCAATCGGCGCGATGACGGTGATTTCGCTGCTGGTAGGGCTACGCCCGTACCGGCTGCTGCTCGCGACGCAGCCGCTGCGGGTGCTGCGTCAGGACGTGGTTGCCAGCGTCTGGCCGCTGAAGTTTTATCTGCCGATCATTTTTGCCGTGGCGGTTGGGCTGCTGGCCTGGCTGATGGGGGGCAGCACGCTGCTGTGGGCCGTACTGGCGGGGGCCGTGGTGCTGGCGCTGCTGTGCGGCGTGCTCGGCTGGCTGTTGCTCAACGTGCTGAGAAAGCTGACGGTGAAATCGCTGCCCGTGCGGCTGGCGGTCAACCGTCTGCTGCATCAGCCGTGGTCCACGCTCAGCCAGCTGTCGGCGTTTTCGCTGTCGTTTATGCTTCTTGCGCTGCTTTTAGTGCTGCGCGGCGATCTGCTGGATCGCTGGCAGCAGCAGCTTCCGCCGGAAAGCCCGAACTATTTCCTGATCAATATTGCTCCGGAACAGGTGACGCCGCTGAAGGGCTTCCTGTCGGAGCACCACATTATTCCTGAGTCGTTCTATCCCATCGTTCGCGCGCGCCTGACGCAGATCAACGGCCAGCCGACAGAAGGAAATAAAGATGAGTCGCTTAACCGCGAGCTGAACCTGACCTGGCAGGATAAACGTCCTGACCATAACCCGATTACCGCCGGAACCTGGCCGCCAAAAGCGGGGGAGGTGTCGATGGAAGAGGGGCTGGCGACGCGCCTGAACGTGAAGCTCGGGGACAGCGTGACGTTTACCGGCGATACGCAGGACTTCAGCGCCAAAGTGACCAGCCTGCGCAAGGTGGACTGGGAGAGCCTGCGGCCAAACTTCTTCTTCATCTTCCCGGCAGGGGCGCTGGACGGCCAGCCGCAGAGCTGGCTGACCAGCTTCCGCTGGGAGAACGGCAACGGCATGCTGACCCAGCTTAACCGGGAGTTCCCGACGGTGAGCCTGCTGGACATCGGCGCGATCCTGAAGCAGGTGGGGCAGGTGCTGGAGCAGGTGAGCCGTGCGCTGGAGGTGATGGTGGTGCTGGTGACGATCTGCGGCGTGCTGCTGTTGCTGGCGCAGGTGCAGGTGGGCATGCGCCAGCGGCATCAGGAGCTGGTGGTTTACCGCACGCTGGGGGCAAGCAAGCGGCTGCTGCGCGCCACGCTCTGGAGTGAATTTGCTCTGCTGGGGCTGGTGGCCGGTCTGGTGGCGGCGATAGGCGCGGAGACCGCGCTGGCGGTGCTCCAGACAAAGGTGTTCGACTTCCCGTGGGAGCCTGACTGGCGGCTGTGGTTGACGCTGCCCCTCTGCGGCGCAGTGCTGCTTTCACTCTGTGGCGGCTGGCTTGGCACGCGGTTATTAAAAGGCAAAGCGCTGTTCCGCCAGTTTGCCAGTTAGTTCACTTCTGTGATGATTGCGCACCGGTTTATATGTTGGTGCGTAATCGCTTAATAGCACAAAGCGATAATAACCACCTGTTTAGTAGCACA
>ERZ1106983.1430-NODE-1430-length-20916-cov-2.718853_pt1 | contig 20916 bp, 14 predicted proteins | sample MGYA00403693_ERZ1106983 | MGnify/ENA primary metagenome ERZ1106983 (study PRJEB35170, sample SAMEA104062420) | human gut metagenome | biome: human gut; feature: human-associated habitat; material: faeces | place: Denmark | collected 2012-07-13 ...
TAAACAGCAAAGGGCTGTTTCCGCTGAATAAGTGCATCAATAGTTGTCAAGTTACTTTTTTCGTCAATCATCTTTTTTTCATCACACTGTTGACCACCCGTATAGAGGACACCAGTTTATTGGTTGAAGTAAAAACGTCCACATTCCATACATGGGAGGAACGTCCTTTGTGTACAATCGTCGCTACTGCACGTACTGTATCACCTTCGTGCGCAGAAGATATATGATTTCCGCTGACCTGCATTCCTACCACAATTTCATCCGGCTGACAGAGAATCATCGAGCCGAGTCCGGCAACTGTTTCTCCCAATGCAAGCGTAGCTCCACCGTGCAAAATACCGAACGGCTGACGGGTACGGTGATCTACCGGCATCGTCGCCTCTACACGGTCTTCGTCGGCATATGTATATTGGATACCCAGATTACCCATCAATGCGTGACGCGCCTGTGCATTCAACTGGTCCAAAGGAATCTCTGCAGCGCGAACTTCCGCTATTATCGCCTTTTCGACAGCCAGAGCCACTCCGTCTTCCTCATTGGAAGCTGTCACATAATCCGCACAGACCTTTACCGAATCCTGCGAATGCCCCATCGCCACTCCCAGTCCTGCCAGCTGAATCATCGTTACATCGCACACACCGTCTCCTATAGCGATGACTTCTTCACGCTTCACATCCAGTTCTTCCAATAAAGCTCCCAATGTGTTGGCTTTATCAATCGCACACGGCACTACTTCCAGAAAATAAGGTTCGGAACGGAAAACATCCAAAGCTCCGTTCAACCGTCTCTTCCAGTGTCCTTCCAGACTAACCAACGCTTCCTCGTCATCGCTGACAAGCATACACTTACACGGAGCAAAGTCAATTGCTACAGAAAATTCCTCTTCCTTGATCACTTTCAAATTATTCAAGCGAGCTTCATTCTGGATATGTTCATTCTCCGGAGTGTCAGTAATGATCGTATCATCATGGTAAGTGAACAGTGCGAAATTATTTTTTCTTGCCTTCTTTTCCAGATAAGGCAACATTTCCGGATTAATCCTCCGCTCAAACAGTATTTCTCCGTTTTGAGCATTAATTATCTGGCAACCATTATAAGAAAGGATATAACCTCCATAATTTCCGAGTTCTAGGGATTTGGCTAAAGGCATCAGACCGTAAGTCGGTCGGCCGGATGCCAACACGATACGTACTCCCATCTGCTGAACTTTCAGCAAAGCAGCCAATGTACGTTTACTAATTTCTTTTGCATCATTGAGAAGCGTTCCGTCTACATCAAGAACTAATAATTTATACTTCATGGACACACGATTTTGATTTAGATTACAAAGGTAGGAAATTGAGTGAACGACTGAAAGCGGAAAGAGATAAAAATTACTTTAATTTCACTCTTTCAGATGCATTTCCAAATAATCACGAAGGATTCGGGCATGATTATAAACCGGTTCTTTGGATGCATAAAGCAAAGTGATCACCGGATGAGGTTTGATAAGAGTCAGAAAATCGGCAACAGCTTGAGAAGCTTCCAGTTCCTTCTGATACATTACGACAAAATCATTCCAGTGACCCGGAATATCTTCATGAAACCATCTGCGCAGTGCTGCGGAAGGCGTTATATCTTTTGCCCAGTAATCATATTTCAACCATTCTTTTTTGATTCCACGTGGCCAGAGTTTATCTACCAGCACCCGATATCCGTCGGTCTCTGAAAAGTCTTCGTACACTCGCTTTATCCTAACTTGCACCATTTCCGTTTATATTTAGTTATCATAAGAATAAACCGATAAAACGGAAAATTGTTTATCGAAAAAGCCAAAATCAACCTAAGGATTCCTGCGTTTTTTTAAATTCGTAAGGAGTCATACCAGTCTTTTTCTTGAACATACTGTACAGAATAGGCGTACTATTAAATCCGGCTTCATCAGCTATCGCACGAATGGTATAATTGGGATGTTGCTTCAATAACTGAATCGCATAGTTAATACGAAGTTCATTAATATACCCGTTGAAATTAGTTCCGGTGTTTTCCTTGATCATCCGGGCGAAACGCGCATTATTCAAATGTACAATCTGAGCCAGATCCTCTCTCGACAATTCCGGAGACAGATATAACTGATCCTGAACAACAATACGATTCAGTTCTTTGAAAATTTTCTTATTCTCATCCTCTTCCTCCCTACTCTCCACTACTTCATCCGGAGATAAATCGTCTTTTTCGGAAAAGCCAGTTTCCGGTTCCAAGTCCAATGGAACAGCTATCGGATCTTCCGCATCTCCATCTATGAATAATTGTTTGTTCTCTACTTTTCCAGCCAGTTTCTCATTGATAAACTTTGCCAGCATTTTGTTTTTATATTTAACAATAATCGTATGACGCCAAATCCGCCATAGCACAAATAAAATGAGACAAGTGACACATCCCAAAAAAGCAAGTGATATGTTTCTGATTCTTAACTGTAAAGTCTGTTCGGCAATATATTCTTCCTGCTCGTCAGCTTTATGAATAGCATTTAATTCCAAAGCCGCATTCTGCTTATCCTTGCTGTTAATACCATCAATAATAGAAATAATAGACTCACGTAATGCTGCTACTTTTTCAAAATCCTTCAAGCCTTTATAAGCTTTCACCTCTTTCTGAAGGATACTAATATACTGCAAGTTGACAGTATCCTGCTCTTGCATCAATTTCTTAAAATCCTGACATTGATCAACGACTTTCTGATATTGTTTAGACACTAGCAGATAAGGTATCGCATAGGTTTTTCCATCCGGTGTCTGTGAATTCTCTGTTGACAAATATTGTTGATAATATTTTTCCGCCTGATCATACTTTCCTTCCAGATAGCAGATATACGACATTTTTGCATACAAGTAAGGATATTGCAGATCAAGAAAGCCTTTTGTTTTTTCCGGTAATTTAGCTATATCTTTAAGTAGCTTTTCGCGCTTCAACCCAACCTCCAATGCTTCTTTACTACGGGAATCATTGAGCAGATAATCCATTTTCATCCCATAAAAGTATGAAAGCATAGTCATTTCCAATTTGGAACTTGTACCTTGAAGCAATTTGATAGCTTTGTCAAAATAGTCATATGCCTCCTCTTTGAAAGACAATTGCCATTTATTTTCACCAATGCAAAACAACAGCTTACTTTCAGCCCCTTTATCCTTTTCTTTTTGTGCTAGCTTGATACCATCAAGAGCATACCTCATACTCTCTTTATGGTCACTCATAAGCACTGCTAATTCTGCCAGGTCGACAGTCATGGTCAACAAGTGCTTAGGATCTTTCTGAGAAACGGAATCCAGCAAATAAGACTTTTTGGCATACAAAAAAGCCAGTTTAGTCATATACATATTACGATAAACCCTGCTGCGTAATTCATGTATAATACGCAGAGGGATAGTCTTCTTACTTTCAGCTCCATCCAACAAACTTAAAGCCCGTTCAGGTTCTGCCATATAAATTCGACTTATATACTCACTGGTATATAGCGAATCATTCTCTATAGTTTTGTCGGCGAAAAGGAGCTGGTTAAACACAAACAAAAACAAACAAAAACAAATAACCGAGCGAATACTTTTCATTATAATCCCAATGATTTTACTCCCCAAAAGTAAAACATAGTTTCATAAAATGCAAGAATTGAACATATTTGAATGAACTAAAATAAGAAAAGTTAGTGATTATAAAAGTCAAGAGCCATCAAGTCTTCCCCACCAACCACATACAATAAAATACTAAAAATCAAGCATATGTCACATACATAAAACAAAACATCTCAACATACAAATAAACTGCCGATTCTATTAAGGAATCTGCATAAGATCAGAGCAGCACATGAAAAATCGAACCGACCAGTCTAAATAAACACCAGACAATTATTAACCCGCCACACTCATCAGAGCAAAACAGCACAAAAACAGAAAATCAAAAAAGAGAAACACATACTGTAATAAGAAAGATTATAATCCCAACGCTTTATCAAACCGTTGCTCCATACATGCACTCAAATCCGTCGTTACAAACTTTCCTTTATAGAAAAGAGAAAAGATAGTAGCAGGTGTAGGTGCATTTTGTGCTTGTGCCATCGTTTCCAATCTGACTATCTTCAATGGAATACCTTTGTTCTCAGTCACACCCACTAAAGAATTACGGACATGAAACTCTGCAAACGGACAACGATGTGTATAATAAACGACTACACCTTCTTTTTCCTCACATTCTCCACTTGATACTGTTCCATTGAATGACGGATCAGGAGCTGCCGGATTTATCTTCAAAGCCAAAAGACTGAAACCATAGGGTAGTTTTTCTATCGTCTCAAACCCCTGACGTAATAACCATTTCGCATCACCCATAAAATGAAATTTAGAGGTACCGACCACAGTCACCAAGCCATCCCTACCCTGTGCTTTGGCATCCTCGACAGCAGACTGTAATAGTGCTTTGCCATGCCCGCATCCTTTATATTTTCCTGAAACCCAAAAACAGTTTATCATTAAATAGTTAGGTGCATTAACCGGAACCCAAGCTTTTTCGGCAGGCCCATATTCTATAAATACTTTTGCACGTTCGTCAAGCCGTCTGAAAACATAGCCATTCTCAAACTCATTTTTCAGCCATGTCTTTTTCAACTCATAGCTATCCTTGCATTTCTTATCGGAGAAAGCACAGCAAATATGTTCTTTTTCGATATTCTCTTTAGTCAGAGTGATATACTTCGCTTCCATAATATTCTGTTTATTAGTATATAAATTCCGGTTGTCCATTTTAACTACAGCAAAGATACACAATCGAAAGTAATAAAACATTGTCCAGTCTCGTCAAAATGACACAGTAGTACGGATTAAAGTTCGGAAAACAGATAAGTAAATAAACCTGAGTGACAAACTTATCAAAGAACTTATTGACCACTCTGTGGAAGAAGTGATCAAAAAACTCCCTAAGAAAAAACAGGAGGAATATCGCACAATGATTTAACATAAAGCGTGAAACCGCTGACTGGTAACCATACAAATATCCGGCTTTGCTGCAATTCACAATAGTAAAGCCGGATATTTAACTGTTAAAAGCATATATCCCATATACCACAAGCACTTTCCAATGCTACTAGTGAAGCGGCATATCCTTTCATTGTTTCCAGATACTCCTGTTGCACTTCATTATAAGTACGCTGGGCAACCAGTACATCAAGAATACTCGTTTCTCCCCGTTTGTATTTATATACCATTCCGTCGAGCACCTTCTGCGAGTCTTCAAGTACACCGGCTTTATATTGAGCTATCTTTTTCTTTTCAGCCTCATAGTTGAACCAGGCCTGGGTTATCTCTGCCTGTATCTGCAATTCCATATCTCTTTCCATTATCTCCGATTGGGCAATCCGAAACTTTGCAGCTTTTACAGCTCCTTTATTTATATTCGAGAATGTCAGAGGAACAGATACACCGGCAGTAGCAGAACGGGACGGAGGAAGAAAGCCGTTCCAGTTTCTTTCATAAGAAACAGATACTCCGATATCGGGTCTGCGTTCCGCTCTCGTCAGTTTATATTCCCGGGTAGTAACTTCAGTACTTTTTTGAGCAACAAGCAGGTCGATGCGATTATCCAGTCCCGCTTTGACCAAATCAGACAGAGCAAAGTCCCTGCTTAGCTCTTCCCAATTTCCCAAAGGGATATGAAGCGTATCAGCACTCATCCCCATGTGTTTATTCAACAAAACCAAAGCGGAATGATAAGCCGCCTCCTGACTGTAAACAGTATTAAGCAAGGTGACAGCTTCCAGTTTTGACTGCCGGACATCATTCTCCGTAATCTCTCCCGAAACATAACGTAAACTATCTGACTGACTCAGCTGATACATATACTCATAAGAACTTTTCTGTACTTCAAGTAATTCGCGCTGAAGAATTGCTTCTAGAAAAAGGTCGGCAGCCTCCGCCCTCAAATCCTGAAAGCCCTGTTGCAGGACCAGTTTCTCCAATTCTGCCTGAGTCCGCGCCAACTTAATACGTGCTCCCCTTTTATTTCCCATTTCTAATGAATAGGAAACTCCCAACGAGAAAGTCTCATTACCTGCTTCAAATTCCAACTCCGGATCCGGAAAGATTTTCCGGGCAATTACTTCCGCATCAGCAATACTCACATTGAGTTTTTCGGCTAAATAACTCAGGTTCTTTTTCGCTACCCGATTCAGATATTCTTCGAAAGAAATAGACTGCCCCAGCTTTATTTCAGGCATTTGCGCAAAAGCCGGAATGAGTACGGCTTCCACCATTAACAGCAAGAGCACTATATTATATCGTATATTCTTTTTCATCGTTCTTCTTTTTATTTAAAACATTGTTCTCAACCAGATAATAGAAAGCCGGAAGCAGAAACATAGAGATAAGGGTTGAAAACATCAATCCATACACAATCACTGTTGCCAGCGGACGCTGTACGTCACTACCGATTCCGGTTGCCAACGAAGCCGGGAAAAGTCCGAGTATCGTAGTGATCGAAGTCATCAGAATAGGTCGGAAACGCTGGCGTGCCCCTTCTATGACCGATTTCCGGAGTTCCATTCCTCCCCTGCGCAGCCCATTGACCTGCGATACCATGATAATTCCATTTTGTATGGAAAGCCCGAACATCGCTATAAATCCTACGGCAGAAGATACATTCAGCGTCATACCACGCACATTAAGAGCAAGCATACCTCCGAAAAGTGCCAGAGGAACAATAGCCAATACCAGTCCTGCCTGCCGGAACTTCCCGAACGTGACATAAAGCAGTATAAACATCCCTGTCAGTGTCAGCGGTATAATGACAGCAAGACGTGTATAAGCCCGTTTTTGATTTTCGAAGGCCCCTCCCCATTTGATGGTATATTTATTCTTGTCATAATGTACTTTCTCATTGATCGTATTCTGGGCTTCATTCAGAAAAGATGTCAGGTCACGACCGCGCAAATTCAGCTTTACCGTCAAATGGCGTCTGTTCATTTCCCTGGTAATCGTACTTTCGCCGACACTCAATCTGACATCGGCAACCTGAGAAAGAGGTATCTTTGCACCGGTGGAAGAAGTCAACATAAGTCCGGCTATTTTCTCCGGAGTATTCCGCGCTTCCTCTTTATACTTACAGGTGATGCCATACTGGCGGTCACCCTGATAAAGTTGTGCGATAGCTTTACCTCCGACAGCCACTTCAATCAGATCCGCTACATCGGATACATTTAATCCGTAACGGGCTATGGCATCACGATTCATACTGATCTGTAACTGTGGCAAGGGTGGTTCCTGATCAATATCCAGATCAACAGCCCCTCGCACAGTTCCTAATGCCCTGGTTATTTCTTCGGCAATACGACGTGTTTCACGAAAATCTTCGCCATATACTTTCACCACCAGTTCACTATGGGCCCCGGCTATCTTATCCATCACCCCGTCTATCATAGGTTGGCTAAATCCTACTTTAAAACCGGGAAGTAACTTATATTCTTCTTCCAGTTCATGAATCAAATCCTTTTTAGTTTTTCCTTTCGGCCATTCATCATAAGGCTTAATACCGATGGACACTTCAAAATGTGAAGGGGTGAACGGATCAGTTCCGTCGTCATTCCTTCCCGCCTGTACCATAATATAAGTTACTTCGGAATACTTCATCGTACGGGCACGCAAAGTATCGGATAACTCCCGTGACTTTTCTACGGAAATTCCGGGTGGCAGATTAACCTGTAACCATATCGAACCTTCATCTAGCTCCGGAAGGAAGTCTTTTCCTACGACAACACTCAACACGATCCCCGCTGTCAGAATCAGTCCTGATGGAATGATGGCTTTTAAGGGAGCTTCCAGAAATCTTGTAATGGTACGAATGTATTTATCCTTTAGTCTGTCCAGCCATTTATTCTTATATATTTTATGTGGTTTACGATAGATTGCATAGGCAAGTCCCGGAATCAATAAGAGCGCAACCAACAGTGCTCCAATCATTGCATAGCTCATCGTAAATGCCATTGGAGTAAAAAGTTTGCGTTCAACACGTTCAAAGGCAAACAGCGGAAGGTATGCCGTAATAATGACAATGGTTGAGAAAAGAATAGGCCGACCCACTTCTTTGGCGCGTTGCGCCATGCTTTTTTCTTCGAGATATTGTTTGGGATTATCCTCACGTTTCTTAAGGATCGTTTCCAGCATAACGATAGCACCGTCCACAATAATACCGAAATCAATAGCACCAAGCGACAGAAGGTTAGCCGGAATATCCGTCAGATGCATAAGAATAAAAGCGATAAGCAATGACACAGGAATCGTTATAGATACCAATAATGCACCACGCCAGTTGCCTAGAAACAGAATAAGCACAAGAAACACCAAAGCCATACCCATCAGCAAGGTATGGGATACGGTACTCAAAGTAGTATCCACCAAGTTGGTACGATCCAGAAAAGTATGTATCCTCACTCCTTCCGGCAATGTCTCATTATTTAACTCATCAACTGCCACATGAATATCTTCCAGTACTTTAGACGGATTCTCATGTTTCAGAAGGAGTACGATTCCTTCCAGACTCTCAGAGTAGTTGCGGGTACGGTCCGTATATCCCAGCACTCCCTTTCTTTCAAGATTTCCATACTTCAAAGAACCTATATCATTCAGAAAGACAGGAACTCCGGAAGTAGTACTCACTACAATATGTCCCAAATCGTCCAAATTTCCGATTAATCCAATTCCCCGTACCACATAACCCAAGTCACCACGATTCAACACGCTTCCCCCCACATTGGCATTGTTATTCTCAATGGCTTCAACAACCTGGCTGAGAGATAAATTATATTGTTCCAGTTTGGACGGATCTACTTCAACCTGGAACTGAGTAGTGATCCCACCGAAATTGGTTACATCAGCCACTCCCGACACTTCCTTGATACGGGGAATAATTACCCAGTTCTGAAGGTCGGTTAATTCGCGTAATGAGTGCTGGTCACTTTCTATGATATAACGGTACACTTCTCCTACGGGAGATGTCAGCGGATCAAGTCCCGGAACAGCTCCATAAGGCAGTTCTACTTCATTCAATCTTTCCTGTACGCGCTGGCGGCTCCAGTAGTCCTCTGTCCCGTCCTTAAAGACAATGGTAATCATTGACAGCCCGAATGTACTCTTACTCCGCATGACGTGCATACCGGGCAGCCCATTAATAGCGCGTTCCAAAGGAATGGTTATCTGCTGTTCCACTTCCTCCGCAGCCAGTCCGGGAACTTGAGTGACCACCTGGGAAGTGACATCTGCAATATCCGGATATGCTTCTATCGAAAGCTGTTTCCATGAGTAATATCCAAAGATACACATCATCACAAACAGGCAAAGCATTACCCATCTTTTTTGTATAATTGAAAGCATTAATTCCTTCTTCATAATTTCTTACTTTAAATAATATCCTCCTTCACTGATTATCTTATCTCCGGGACGCAATCCTTCGCTGATCACCGCTATTCCGTTTTCTGTTGTCTCCACTGTCACCGACGTCCGTACGAAAACCAACGGAGCAATCTGCACAAATACATAGCTATCCTTTTCGCCCTGTAGTAACGTTTTCTCCGGGATTTGAATTTGTCCGACCGGAACACTCAGAAAGTGGACAGTAGTGTACATCCCCAGCTTCAGATGTCCGTTCAAATTATCACAGACCGAAAGTACCTGAATGGACCGGGTTTCCTCGTCTACCTCCTCCTCTACATGATACACATTGCCTTTAATAACCGTACCGGGCAATGCCGAAATTTCAATATCCAGACTACTGCCTTCATTTATAAACCGGATATCTTTCTCCTTTACCTGAGCCGCAATCCATACCTTAGACAGGTCGGCAACAATAGCTATCGGTTCGGTATCATCTTTCAGATATTGCCCTGTTACGATGTTATCCTTTATCACTTCCCCGGGAATAGGAGAACGAACAATCATCGGTTGCCCCAATATCATTTCCGCCGGATTGTCCACCTGATATACCCGCAATGCGGCAGAGGCGTTTTCAAACTCCTTATCTGCTATCAATAAAGCATTCTGGGCTTCTTCCAGTTCTCTTTGCGAACTGACACCATTCCTTATCAGATCTTCTTTGCGTTTCAAATCTTTTTTAGCAAGTTCCCTGGACGAAAGTGCCTGAAAGTATTCCTTTTGTGCAGAAGTAAAGTCGGGGGAACTGATTTCAAATAAAGGTGTTCCCTGACGTACCGACTGTCCGATACGCACATAAGATTTTGTGACTCTCCCTGCAAATGGAGGAGCAACATAAGCATAACGGGGAGGAATGGGACGCACCACACCGGACGTTATCACCTTCTTGGAATAGGGTTTCAGTTCAGACACTGATACTTTGATCTTTTCAAGTAAAAGAGGATCTGCAATATAGACCGTGTCACCTTGTATACGATAGCCACTTTTTTGCTCTGATTCCTGTTTATCCCCGCATGCGGTAAAAAACAACACACTGCCAATAATAAATGTGTGTAACTCTCTCTTCATCATCATAATTAAACATAAGTTAAGTTAGTAACCGGATTTCCGGGCACAAAGATAGACGGCTCCCTTCGGAGAGCCTGTTAGAGAATAGTTAGAATCCTATTAGAATCTTATTAGAGTAAATAAAGATTTCTTCTTAAAACAGCAGTTTTGTTGTTAGAGAGTACGCACAAATAAGGGGTTGACTAAAAAGCCAACCCCTCAACGGATGATATTCCGGTATTTTTATCGTAAGCCGAAAAGTTCTTATTCTTTCACACAACGTATACTTTGAGCAAAACCTTGATATGACAATCTGAAATTATGAGAATTATATGCAGACTCAAGCGACCAGGCTCCATAACGTATTCTCCTGTCATAAGGTGGATTCTGCAATTCCGATCTCATATAAGGAGGACCTACACTTGCCGACCAATAGTATCCGGTACTACCCCTACTTTCCAAAGCACCACTTGTGTTATTCAGACGACCGGCTGACGGAAAAAAGACAGATGCATTCGTTCCGGAATCGGGATTAAAATACAATACTCCCTGATAAGCAACATTACTATTTCCTAATGATACGCCATAGTTTCCATTCGAAGCCTCTTTTATCGGACGTCTGTCGAAAAATCCGTCCGAATAAAATGTATAAGTTGTTCCTTTTAGTTGTTTCCGGGCAAGCATATCTTTGTTTGCTCCGTAAGGATATGTCCCAGGACCTGTATTACCAGTTCCACCAAAAGGAGTAGTAAAAGCTGTAGCGTAGTCTGCACTTGAAGCCGCATTTCCTGCAAAAGGTACATTAAATAAAGAAACCCTTAATTCTGAATACTCTATTTGATCTTTATAATTCGTGGCAGTACCCGTAGTACCCTCATCCGGCAAATAATCATAATATCCATTATAAGATATTTTATCCGTATAGCCATCTGTCGGACGACGATATCCCGGAGGGCAAACTTCAAACTGTTCTTTATATGCAGGAATATTAGCACTGACATCTCCATCCCACATGATCGGAAATTCCCCATATCCCCAAGGGAATCCTGAAACAAGATATGACTTCGAGGGATTAAAAGCTCTGCGGTAATAATCAGTCATACCGGAAGTAGTGCCTTTCAAATCGACCGCCCACTGAAAGAATGCACCCGCCTGCGAAGGGAAGTCTACAAAACGAGCACCTTTTACGTTCACATTCTCATAATCCGGATTCGTATTCCCTGCTAACCTCTCGCTTGTCAGGTTTAAAGCAGAGAACTTAGCTGCTCCCCTACGGGCATTCGTCGATAAAAGACGCATATCTTCTCTCACATGTGTAGTAATATCCGTACCTCCATTCCACGCTCCCCATACAGTTCCCGGAATAGCATCCCCCGGCGCATATATATAAGCACCGGCTTCGCCCTGACGAATATAAATTTTCATTGTTGTCCGCCATCCCGGATAATATGACAAATTGATATATCCAAATTTAGGATCGGATTCTTTAGTTGGTACAAAATCGGCATTTTCCTTAACGCCAATACGGAAATATATACGACCGGTGAGACCTGAGATACTAGTACCATCTTCTCCCCTATACGGATTGAGAGTTACCGGATAATGTTCCGCATCACCTGGTGATTCTGTTCCAATATTCGGATCAAAGCTGGGAGTCGCGCTCACAACAAGCCAGTTTTGATAGGCAACAGGTACACTAACAGACCATGTTTGATCCAATCGATGCTGTCCTGTTATAATACGTTCTCCTTTCTGGTTATGTTTAAAAAATGCTGCATTGAACAAACCATGTTGATTTGCCGTAGGATTGTGCACAAATCGCAAACCTTCTTGTGTGACGGTAACCTTTATCTTCCTCTGCAATGCATTCTTACCATTAGTATCCTCTGCTGCAGATAATGTCAATGTATATGTACCACTCATATTCTCGGTCCTGTCATGCGTACCAAAACCGGTGGTATTTGTTCCGTCAACCAGTAAATCCATATATCCGCTGCCCGAAGCCGAATCATAAAAGAAACGATAAGGATCAGGATTATTATCATCTACTGCCAAACAGTTAAAGACTGTATTAGTTGCTCTTTCATTCGCTTCACCTTCTTTCTTTACTGTGCCCAACACCTTCACTACCGGCATATTGGACCAGAAAGAAATCCGGACTCCGTTCATATCCGTCATCTTAGCCTGTATATGCGATACATTCAGAACACGGACGCCTGATATTTCCCAATCATCTCCATCGTCAATCCACGGAGAAGGCTGTATATTTACTTCTAAAGGTTCTCTTATGATACCTGTCAAATCAAGTTTCGCATTTGCCGGTAATGTATAATCCGGGTCGGACAGAATCTTCAATTTGCAGGAAGGACTATACTTGTCAATCAGGTTAACAGTAAAATTTATCGCATTCGTCTCGTCGGACTTCGATGAAAAGAAGCTAGATGGCAGAATTACTTTTTTAACTTTAACAGCCCAGACTAAATCGTTATTTTTATCCTCAGTGGTCAATAAAGTGGGATCTATTTTAAAACAGTCGGCATTATCAGCTAATGTGAGTTTACGTTCCACATTTCTGGTTATGGCCGTTCCACCATAAGGAAGAACCGGATCGGCATACGCCCAGGAACTGGGTAAACAATCACTAGGCAAGCCATATACCAAAGGCACTCTATCCGGTATATTAGAAAAAGTAATTCCTTCAAATTCACTCGAACTGGCATCACCAAAATCGACTTTCGATTTCAAAACCACATCCACACGTGCCGCCAAGCGTCTGAGTCCTACTGTCAACTTGGTAGATGCAACACCATTTACCTCCAAGTTTCCATCAGCCAGCACTTTTATACTATTATTTTCCGCAATCATAGGTATAACCCGTTCCGAATCGAAGAACTCCGCCGGATAGGATATTGACTTTAGTGCATCATAATCAGTTATATTGTCAAGAACCGCCTTCACAATTGTATTATGAGGTTCATTGGCCAAAAAGACAAAATCATATTCACCCTTATTAATCGGATGCCGTAGCGTATTTCCGCCCAGCACATCTCCATAATAAAAAGTATTACTTTCGCAGATGCGACTTGTCTTATTGAAAGCCAGAATACGCAGAGTTTCAACCTTATCATCGAGCCCGTCACCCGGATAGGCTCCTGTATAGGCACGTGTATTGATACCGGTAATTGTTATATATCCCTCTTTAGGTGTATCTTTATAAAACTCATCAACACAGGAGGAAAACAATAAAAATATAACCAAAAACGACAAATGTAAATAGTTTCTCAATCTAACAACAAACATATATTCCCTTGATTTGATATTTCCTAGCACTATAATCTCATACTACAAATATCGGCATATCAAAGAAAAGGAGAAAGGAGAATTAATACTCATATAGAATATACAGAGAGAGAAACGACTCTATTATCGAAAACAACAACAAATCCAGGCACATTATAACAAATAACGGTCTTAATCATCAATATTTTTTCATTATACAGATAATCTTCTTTAAAAATATCCGTTTATCGAAAAAACAAAATCAGCTATTCCAAAAATCGCCAAGCCAAAATTCTGCTATTTTTTGTACCCTGACACATTCGAATTATCTTATATTCCGATACATGGACGGCTTTTAATTTAGCATATAGTTTATCCAGATTCTTCTCCTTAGAAACCAGACTTGTAAACCAACCGCAATTCTTCCGGTATTTCCGGCTCTCAGAAATCATATTCAGCAAAAAATGTAATTCTCCACCCTCACACCAAAGTTCATTCGCATTTCCACCGAAATTCAATTTGGTTTTCTTTACTTTCTCCCCTTTCAGACTACTCAATTTACGTAATGTCCCCTCTTCTGCTTCTTCTTTCGAACTGTGAAACGGAGGATTGCAAATTGTTACATCAAAATATTCATCGGGAGCAATGATTCCGTCAAAAATCCTCCGATTGTCTTTCTGAAGCCGCAAATCAATCTTATGTGCCAATACAGGATTGCAAGTCACTATCTTACGCGCATTTTCTATAGATACCGGATCAATATCGGAACCCACAAACATCCATCCATACTCAACGTGCCCAATAATCGGATAAATACAATTTGCACCGACACCGATATCCAAGCATCTGCACTGTCGTTTTGGCTTATCTCCATTCTCTTCATTTGCCGTATTACTGACTCTCTCCGGATCAATTAAATCGGCAATATAATGAACATAGTCTGCCCTCCCGGGGATAGGCGGACACAAATAATTCCTTGGAATATCCCAGTAGCGGATACCATAATAACTTATCAGCAATGCTTTATTCAGCGCTTTCACAGCATGTGGATTAAAAAAATCGATTGTTTGTATTCCCAAAGGATTGAGAAGTACAAATTTTCTGAGCGGTGGATAATTCTCTGTCAACAATGAAAAATCATATTGCCCATTGTGTTTATTTCTCGTATGTAGTTCGCTTCTTTCTGCCATGGCGACAAAGATACAGAGAATCTTTCTGTCTGCAAATGACTTTCATACAAATCATGAAGATACCTGATTACAACTGTAACAAGCATCTTCATAATTAATTATATAAATACCATATACCTAATCCTTCTTCACCCAAACAGCCAGGTTACGGGATTCGACAGAGAACTCTCCATTTCCTTCTTCATCTAAAGTTATTTCTTCGGATATACTTCCGGTTATTTCGTGCCAGACTTCGCCTTTATGTTTCTCACCCAAGCTCATTATTTTACTTCCCGCCTCGTCATTAGACATAAGGAAGACCAGCCCGGAGCCATTATGTTCCTCATCTCCTGTACGGATAAAGCCAATCGTTGAAGGATGGTCGAAGTATTCTATCTGATCACCGTAAGCGTACTTTCGTCTCGCATCCAACAATATATCAATAATCCGGGTATGAGGAGACTTCTCCCCCTTTATACCATAATAATCTCCATAAAACAGACATGGATAACCTTCCTTCATCAGCAAAATCAAACCATAAGCCAACGGTTTAAACCAATCTTCTACATTGGATTCAAGAGAACTTCCGCGTTGCGTATCATGATTGTCAACAATGGTTACAGCCAGATCGGGATGATGTTCAACCAGAGTATCTTTTAAAATATCCCGCAAATCATAGTCTTTACCTTCCTGTGATGCCTGGAACATATTATAATGTAACGGGACATCAAATAGGTTTACTTTGTGCCCAACAGCTTCTATATAAGCATCCAATGCTTCCAGGTCACCATTCCAATATTCACCTACGGCATAAAAATCATTGCCTCTTTCACTCCTCACCGCATCGAGGAATTGTGCGACGAATTGATCTTTCATATGTTTAATGGCATCCAGACGCATTCCGTCGAGATTCAATTCATTGGAAACCCACTTTCCCCAACGGTTCAATTCAGATACAACTTCCGGATGGTCCAAGTCAATATCGTTACATAACAGAAAATCATAATTACCGTTTTCACTATCCACGCCCTCACTCCAAGCTTTTCCTTCTCCCTGTATCTGAAAAACACCGCTGCGCTTTTGCGCATCATCAAAACCCGTCCCGGAAAAATGATACCAATGCCATTTAAAATCCGAATGTTTGTCCTTACGTCCGTGAAAACTATACCCGGTCCACCCTTGTATCTCAAACGGCTCACCCAAAGCCTTGGTTCTCTCCTTGGGATCGACCTCCACTACCATAAACTTTTCAGTAAAATCACCACCCGCTTTATGATTCAATACAACGTCCAGATAAACAGCAATATGATATTTGTGCAATTCGTCAATCATTTTCTTCAGTTCATCTTTCGTACCATATTTAGTTCTTATGGTTCCCTTTTGGTCAAATTCGCCCAAGTCATACAGATCATAAGTCGCATATCCTTCGTCTTGCTGCTCATCGGCCTTATAAGCAGGGGGAATCCAAACAGCAGTCACACCTATATCACGAAGATGCGACGCATCTTCCTTTATCTGTTTCCATAACTTCCCGTCATTCGGGAGATGCCATTCAAAATATTGCATCATAACACCATTTTCCATACGCTTCATTTTTTTTATAATTAACTTTATACAAAACAAAGATGATGTTAACAAAGTTCCTACGTTTCTATAAATTATAAGCTAACAAATACAAAAAAGTGCAAAGGATAAAAAGCTGATTTACAACACCGTAAAATTACCTTAATTATTCTTTTATTATTCATATTTATCAGAGCGTGAACAGGAATTTTTGATTTCACATTTGTTTTCAGTCATACCATAACGGAATAATTCGGTTCATTTATTCCACAACATGATTATTTTTTTTATATAGTATTAATATAAAATTAGAAAATATGAGAGAGTTGAAAAATCATCCGTCCCCGGACCAGTTGGATTCGTATGACAAGTATCCGTGCTATTATGAGAACGATGGAATTAGTCTATACACCCCAGCAATCCATATTTACGCTATGGGCACCAAGTGCCGATAATGTCCGTTTAAACCTGTATTCATCCGGCGAAGCGGGAGATCCGGAAGAACAACTGGAAATGGACATAGCCGACAATGGGACCTGGTGTATCCATATAGACCGTGATCTGAAAGGTTCTTTCTACACCTTCCAAATAGAAAAAGATGGAAAATGGCTGGACGAAACACCCGGTATCTGGGCAAAAGCAGTCGGCATCAATGGCAATCGCGCTGCTGTAATCGACTGGAACGAGACAAATCCCGAAGGTTGGGAATCAGACCAGTCACCCGAACTGAAAATGTATTCCGATATCATTCTTTATGAACTTCATCACCGCGATTTTAGTATTGATCCAAACTCAGGAATTGAACATAAGGGGAAGTTTCTTGCTCTGACAGAGACCGGAACTAAAACTCCCGAAGGAGAATCTTCCGGACTGGATCATTTAAAAGAATTGGGAGTAACGCATATACACATCCTTCCTTCATTCGATTTCGCCACAATCGATGAAAGGAAATTGGAGAAAAACAAATACAATTGGGGATATGACCCGAAGAATTATAATGTACCAGATGGAAGTTACTCCACCGATCCTGTCACCCCCACCACCCGTATCCGCGAATTTAAAGAGATGGTAAAAAGCCTCCATCAAAATGGTTTTCGTATTGTACTCGATGTGGTTTATAACCATACAGCCTCAACCGAGCATTCTAATTTTGACCTGACGGTTCCGGGATATTTTTACCGCCAGAATCCCGACGGTTCCTATTCAAATGCTTCCGGTGTGGAAATGAGACAGCCTCAGAACGCGAAATGGTTCGCCATTATATCATTGAGTCGGTCAAATTCTGGGCGAAAGAATATCACATTGACGGTTTTAGATTCGATCTGATGGGGATACATGACATCGACACCATGAACCAGTTAAGAGAGGAATTATTAAAAATTGACCCCACCATTTTTGTATACGGAGAAGGTTGGGTAGCAGCAGATTCTCCATTACCTTTCGAGCAACGGGCTGTAAAGGAGAATGTACGAAAAATGAAAGGTATTTCCGTATTTAATGATGAATTTCGTGACGGTCTGAAAGGAAGTACCTTTGACGAACAGGAACCAGGGTATGCCTCCGGAAATATCAACGGGCATTTTGAACCTGTCAAATATGGAATCGTTGGCGGAACACAACACCCACAGGTAGATTATAGCGGGTTACTTTACTGTGACGGTCCATATGCCGCTGCTCCCTCTCAAATGATTAACTTTGTTTCCTGTCATGACGGATATACGCTGGTAGATGAGCTGAAATTATCTGTTCAAGGCGAACATTCTGAAGAAGAACTGGTTCCTATTGACAAATTAATACACACCGTGCTTTTAACCTCGCAAGGTATTCCTTTTATTCGTGGCGGTGAAGAAATCATGCAGGACAAACAGGGAGAGCCAAACAGCTACAAGTCTTCTGACGCCGTCAACCAAATAGACTGGGCGTTAAAAGCTAAAAACCGTGATATATTCAATTATATCAGAACATTAATCGCACTCCGCAAAAAACATCCCGCCTTCCGTATTCCTACAGCAGAGGGCTTAGAGAAATGGCTTCATTTTCTTGATACAGGCGATTCCGGTGTCATCGCTTATACTCTAGGCGAGTATGCTAACGGTGATGAATGGAAAGAAATTCTAGTTGCATACAACGGTAACCGGAATCAGGCAGACATCAATATCCCGGAACAAGATTGGATTATAGTCTGCCATAACGGACAAATTGATCTAGACAGTCAGGAGCATTTATCGGGAGGGGATATTTCTATCGCAGCATCTTCAGCTCTTATCTTGTATCGTCAATAAAAAGGAGATCAACTTGATATTATTAAATAAAAGTACAATTATAAATCAGTTAGACTATGTTAGAAAATGAATTATGGGGAAATACTATTGAAAACTGGGGTATTTCCATTCTTATTATTTTAGGAGCAATTATTATTGTGAAATTATTATCGCTATTAGGCAAGAAAGTTATCAAACCTTTTGTTACGGGAACCGACAATCACCTGGACGACGTCATTTTTTACTCTTTGGAAGCGCCTGTTAAGTTTGCTATAATTCTGTTGGGAATCTGGATCGCTATCCATCGGTTGGTTTATCCGGACAGTTTTGTGAAAGTAGTTGACAATGCTTACAGCATTTTGATTGTTCTGGATATTACTTGGTTTTTCGGCCGTTTGTTCAGTAGTTTACTTCAGGTTTACTGGGGAAAGCAGTCCAACGGACAAGCTAACAAAATGATGCCAATCATCAAAAGAACCATCTTGGTTATAGTCTGGCTCATCGGCATCGTCATGGCTTTGAGTAATGTGGGAGTTAACATCAGCGCTCTGTTGGGAACTTTGGGTATTGGTGGTATCGCATTTGCTTTGGCAGCACAAGATACAGTAAAAAACGTTTTCGGTGCGTTTACCATTCTGACGGATAAACCTTTCAGCATCGGAGACACAATTCGCGTGGATAGTTATGAAGGAACGGTAGTAGACGTAGGAGTCCGAAGCACAAAAATAATGAATTACGACAAACGTATTATAACTTTCCCCAATTATAAGATTACCGATACTTCTATCGTTAATATTTCATCCGAACCTATGCGCCGAGTAGTCTTGAATCTTGGACTGACGTATGATACGACTTCCGAAAAGATGAAAGAAGCTTTAGAACTATTGAAATCCATCCCCAAAAGAGTAGAAAATGTATCTTCTAACCCTTCTGATATAGTCGCTGTTTTTACAGAATACTCAGATTCCGCATTGGTTATCATGTATATCTATTTTATAGAGAAACAAGGAGATATTTTAGGCGTAACCTCAAATATGAATATGGAAATACTGGCTGCTTTTAATAAAGCAGGATTGAACCTTGCTTTTCCGACACGGACTGTCTATATTCAGAAAGACGAATCATTGAAACAAGAAAGTTGATAAACCCATCGTTCTCTTAGAAATATGTACATGCAGCCCAACATCAATGTGCTATTTTTAAGATTAAACAAAAATACAGTTGAAATAAAAATAGTAAAACAAAGAATAAAGCGCATAAATTAGTGCAATAATATACGGAATAACAGATTATTATTGCATAAATTCACATGAGATATGCATCTTTTTCTATCACTAAACCACTCGTTGGTCTTAAAGGAACGCCTCCTTGGTTTAAAACCAACGTATTCTTCCTCACCGAGGAACCTGTTTTTCCTCGGTGAGGAAGAGATAAAAAGACTATCCGGAGCTTGTTTTCACGCTGGCTAATCACAAATAGCGAAAAGGCAAGATTAAACAAAAAGTTATCCTTTCAGTCAATACATCATCTAAAAGAAAACATAAGAAGTAATATCATATCAATCTATTCAGCATACAACTTAAATAAAAGAAAGAGAGATTTTCATTCAAGCAAATGCAGGCGTTTTTCTACTTCTTATTTATCCGTAATGTAATTTACAGCATTCCTTGGCTGATTAAATATTCCTTTTTTAAGAAAGTTCTTTTTTTCAGCAATAGGTAAGCCTGAGCAATAGTTAACGAACGACTAACAATACACAAACGATCATAGTAATTAGTAAGTCTGCAAGATCTTTTCGAAGCAGCTTTGTTGCCTGTTGTATACGATAAGCAATTGTTTTTACTGAAACCCCGGAACTCTCAGCTATTTCCTTATAGCTCTTTTTAGTAAAACGATGCATAACAAAAGCCTCCCTATAGGAAGCAGGCAATGCATCTATAGCTTCTTTCACTCTTTTTGAAAGCTCTTGGAACTGGTAAGTCTCTGCATCATGTATCAGCTTTTCCATCTCCTCATAATACATAGTATCAGCATGATTCTTCAGCTGTTTTTGCTTGATGCAGTTAAGTGATCTATGGTAAACCGATTTGAGTAAATATCTGCCTAAGGAAGTTTCAACCTGAAGTGTTCCGCGATGTTCCCACAGCCATA
>ERZ1106983.1434-NODE-1434-length-20860-cov-3.396924_pt1 | contig 20860 bp, 23 predicted proteins | sample MGYA00403693_ERZ1106983 | MGnify/ENA primary metagenome ERZ1106983 (study PRJEB35170, sample SAMEA104062420) | human gut metagenome | biome: human gut; feature: human-associated habitat; material: faeces | place: Denmark | collected 2012-07-13 ...
GATGTGGAGCAGATCCTGTCGGAAGATCCGTCGGCCGAAGGCGGACTTCACCTGCCGGATGCCCTGTTTGGTGAGATAGCCCTCCTTGAGATTGGAGGAAAACACTACCATGTGGATGTGAACGCTGTCCTCCTTGCGGTGGAAGGCGGCGTACCAGCGCAGGTGTTCCAGCGGGATCCTGTACCCCCCTGGCGATCTCCGGCGCGCAGGCACACACCAGCTGCCTCCAGCTCTCCGCGTCGTTGTAGCCCAGCCGCTCCGCGTCCTCCCGCCGGATAGCCACCACTGGCGTCCACACGCTGCCGGTGTGCTCCGCCACCCCCCGGACGGCCTGGGAGAGATTGCGCACCTTGCCTCTCGCGCACCACAGGCCGTGCTCACCGTCCATCTGCACGCCGGGGCGGTGGGACACCTAGTCCAGGTAATTCTCCATCCGGCTCATGGGCTCCGCGAAGTCCTCCTGCACCTGGCGGATGAAGGCATTGGCGTGCCCCTGTGTGGGCGCGTTCTGGTAGTCCTCGTATTCCAGCAATTCCTCCGCGCCGGGGAAGTCCCGCAGAAGACGCTGGATATAAGCCTGCTGTTTCTTCGTGGCGGGCTGGCCACTGTGCTCGCCCCTGAGCACCTCCACGCCGGGGCGGGTGGCGATGTAGCGGGCCCGGTTGGTCAGCTTGGCCGTATCCCTGCCCCCCTTCAGGTAGGGGGACATGAACCGGACGCGGCTCATCCGTCAGGGTAGACCTGGCGCTGGAGATCCAGCGCATCATCGAAGCTGATCTTCCCGTTGGTACGCAGCACCTCGTCCACCGCATAGGCCCGCAGCTCCCGGCGGTTCACCGGATCAGCGCGGAAGTGGGCGGCAACGGTGTGGCTCATCATGTTCACCTCCACGCAGAGCTTGAACAGCAAAGTGCGCAGCCGATTTTCGTTGTCTGCCAATGTACCCCGCAGGGTGTCCACCAGGGCGCGGGAGAGGTACTCCGAGGTATCCTCCGCGGCCAGGTAGCCCATGTAGAACCGCAGGGCCTTTTCAATAAATTCACTGCGCGTTTTGCAGTTGTCCTCCTCCAGCCAGCTGTCCATCCGGCGGATCACACCGGGTGTCAGCCAGACGGCGGTGCGCTTTTTGTTGTCGTGTTCCTCCATGTTCTTCACCTCCGCTTTTTGCCTGCGACACAGCGGAACCCGCTGGCGCAGTAAGTGTTTATCTGAACCCGACCACCCCAAACGGCCAGAATCTCCCATTCCGACCACCTAGCCTGAAATCCGGGAAAGCCCCACACTGCGGGACTTTGTGGGCGGGAGGCCGGCGCTTGCGACCACCTCCCTTTATCCTCGTACTAAAATCGAACGCCCCAAACCGGGGCGAAACTGGCCCCAACGGGGCAGTTTTCTGGCTGGGCGGGGCCCTGGCCCGCCCTCCGCCTGAACACGTCACACAGGGCGCACACGGGGCCGACGGCGTGCTCACAGCTGGGCCAGACTGGGAGCCTGGCGGGGCTGCGGTTCCTCCACCAGGTACCGGGCCCGGAAATCCGCCAACGCCATACCGGTCTGCTCCCGGCAGTAGGCGTCCATCTTTTCCAGCAGCGCGGCCTGCTCCTGCTTGGCCAGCGGATACCGGAAGGCGAACTCGCTGCTGTCCCCGCACACCAGGATAACATCCAGTGCAGAGCACGGCTTGCCGGTGTTCAGGTCATAGGCGGCGTACACGTTGAGCCAGCCGTCGTTTTCTGCGGTCGCCACGTGGGTGCCAAAGACTGCGTCCGGGGCAAAGGCCACCGGCATATAGAACTGGAGCAGCCCACCGCACTCTGAGAGCTCATCCGCAAAACTCACCTTGTCCACGGGGATGCGGCGCGTCCCAGCCGTGAGCTCCGGCGGCTCCACCTCCTCCTGCACCAGCAGATGGTTGTAATGCTGTGCTAGTGTGCGACCGGTACGGAGCTGGCAGCAGGCCTCCATCTCCCCGCGCAGGACGTCCCGCTCCGCCCTGTTGAGCGGATACGTGAATGGGTGCTCCTCCTCTCCAAAATTCCGGCAGAGGGTTATTTCTATATGGTCCACCACATCCTGAAGCGCAAAATCATAGGCAGTATGGAGGTTCAGCCAGTCACACAGTGGACTGGGATCCAACTCCGGGCCAAACACCTCCTGCTGAACTTCTTTGCCGACACAGTCGAGTTGAACATCCAGCATGTGGCCAATGGGCAGGATCTCCTCCGGAAACACAAGATCCCCTTTCCTCAGATCCCTGCGGTGGGTCAGCACGGGAACACTCACAAGCTCATCCCTCCCATCGTCATTCCGCGCTCCATACCCTTCGCCTCGCCCTGTGGGCAAGGCTCACTCATTTCGCCGGAACTCCTCTCCCCACCGAACCTGTTGTGCTGGGCTTCGGTGGGGACCACGTCATCGTGCGGTTCCTGGATCTGTGTCTGCCCGAACCGCTCCCCCTCTGTCTGAATGCTCCAGCCCTCAGATTGCCACAGGTGGACATAGAGCTCCCCGCCGTCCACACGGATTGCCTGCTGCTCCAGGCCCTCGCCAACGCCGTCCGCAGCCTGGCCGGTGAGATAGTCCTTCAGGCTTGTCAGCTCCTCCGGAGAGAGCTGGCCGACGACCTGGCACTCCGCCACGCCCCACAGCCTGCCGCCTCTGGCCTCTGCCGTAAACACGGCGGAGCGCACCTTGACGTCCAGGAACTCCTTGTCGCACCAGAGCATGAGGCCCCGCCCCGCCTCCTCCGGCACCCGGTTCCACACCATGAACCCAGGATCCTGTCCTCATAATCCAGAAGCGTTCTGCCGTCCCATTCCTCACCCGTCTCATCCCAATCTCCCCACTCATTCCGGGCATAGAAGCTGGCGGTGAGGGGCATGTACAGCTTGAGCTGGGTGGACTCAGGCGGGTGGACGGAGAACATCTCCTCCCCAAGGGTCAGGACGCACTCACCTCCGTCGCTCTGCCGGACGTGGAACCGGCCCGAGTCATCGATGTAATCCAGCTTTCTGGCCTCCTTCAGCGTGTTCCTGGGATCATCCAGCTCCCACGTCTGGATCCGGCTGCCCGCGGGGAACTGATTCCGCCGGAAATCCAGCCACTCCTTCGATACATCCTGCATGATGATCTGCCTCCCTTCATTTTGCCGCAAGTATCATCTGAATAGAAAAGGCCAGCTCCCCAAATGGAAGCCGGCCTTCAACGGGGTTCTTGCGCATGCTCTGTTTCCTCTGATGGTTCATAGCTCTTTCCCGCCCTTTCTTCTGGTAAGCACACAACATACCACAGTGTGCCCGTGATATCCAGCAGTTTTTTCACATCTGCTGGATGGCCGCCTGACTCTGGCTTCGCTCCAGCCACAGAGGATGATAAGCTATCTCTGTGATACCCAAATCCGCATGGCAGGTGATATGGGCGGCCACGGCGGGGCAGGCCGGCGAGAGCTGGAACAACGCCTTGGTGAGCTCTGAGCCCAGGCCGTCCAGGATACAGCGGGGCCCGCCGGGCTTTTCGGCAAACTCCGGTTGATCCATGGTGAGGCGGGCCATGGCCTGGGTGGCGGATATACCTGCTTCCCGGCTGTATGTTATGGCCCGCTTCAAGGCATGCTGTGGGTTGAACCTCCCGAAGTCCATGGTGTAAAACCGTTGCTCCCGCCCAGACTCCACAATGGTGCAGGTCGCAATCCGGCTGAGCTCCTCCGGCCGCTCCGGGCCAAAGAAGCCCATAAGCCGGCCCTCCCTGGCCAGACCGGACACCTCTGCCGGTGTACGCCCGGCCTGAAGGTAGACGGCGGCGGTGAACAGCTCGCTGGGCAGGGCGGCGTTTTGGTTCTGGATGATCTCATAGGCGCTCTGGAGCGTCTCCTCACTGAAATTCCGCGCCACCACCCGCAGGGCGGTGAGCATATCGATGTACTCCGTCTCCGCACACTCCCGGTCAAAGCGGTACAGCGCCTCGGTGGTGACGGGGTCCGGCCTGGGAACCAGTTCATTGAGCTGCCGGATAAACTCTTTTTTCTGCATGTTCTCTCCCCTCGGTTCACATGGATAGCCCGCCCAGGGATGGCCCCTGGCTGGGGTGGTCCTTGTCGGCCAGCAGTTGTACCAGGGTTTTCAGATCCTCCGGTGCAATCCGCTCCGCCGCCCGGCACAGCCGGTTGAGGCCATTGATGGACAGATGTTCCGATGGAATGCTGCTGATCACCCCGCCGGGCAGGGTGCTGTCCACTACCCTGGAGTGTGCCTGGGGGCTGTCCCGTATACCGGTGTGGCACAGGAGCCGTTCCAGCCTGGCTGGGCTGTCCGGCAGGATCAGCAGAGTGCTCTGCCCTTCGCCGGCGGACGCCTCCAGGAGTATGACGAACTCCCGGTCAAGATAGTCCGGGAAGGGGCCGCCCTCCTTGTAGAGCTGTTCCAGCTCCATACCGTTGTCATAGACCACCTCATAGGGGGTTACGGTACCGTGCTCGTTGAGGATCAACTTCAGGGCCTCCGCCCTGCCGTCTACCTGTTCCTGCTCGTCCGCATACAAGCAGCCGCCGTTGATCGTCAGGATGTGCGCCTTTCCGATGTCCTCTAGATCTGAAAAGTTTGTAATTACCGTGGCCTGCTGGCAGCAGAAGGTAAGATTGATAAAGTCCGTCATATCAAACGTACCCAGCCTGACCGCCATAGCCTGGAACTGGGCAGCCTCATATTTGTCAAAGCTGTCCAGCCGCCGGGCCAGGTAGTCCATCTCATCCAGGTTGGCCCTCACTCCCTCCAACCGCTTAAGGATGGGGAAGCCGCTCTCCAGCTCGTCCACCCGGCAGTCCCGTTTCAGGCGGGCTCCCAGTTCCATAGCGGCCAAGCATTCCAGGGTGCACTCATATTCCATGACGGGGATGGGGAAGGGGATGGTCACTTGGCCATACTCCGGGTGCGCCGCGTTGCTCAGGACACAGCGCAGCACCGGCTGTCTATTCTGTGTGGTCACATCTGCTGCCCTCCCATCTCCGGCCCCTGGCGAGACACGTAATCCTCCAGCGGCCTGGGGTTCTCCTCCCCATACAGGTCATAGACCATATCGTCCACCGCCTTGCGCACCGCCGGGGCATCCGTCAGGGTCTCAAAGAGGAAGCCGGTCCCATCCTTTGTGGGCAGCTCCTCCCGGATGGTCCGGAGGTAATCCTGCGGGGCTGTAAACTCCATGTGTTCGCCGTTGGCAAAGGACACCCGGCCCACCGGCCTGTCCAGTGTCTGCTGGCGCAGGTCATAGCAGTAAAGATAGCACTGGTATTCCCCGGGGCTGGTGGTACAGCGAAGGCAGAAGCGGTAGCTGCCCATCTCTGCCAGATACCCATAGCTCAGGCCGTCCTCCGTGATAGCCCCGCCGTTCTGGCGGCAGAATCTGTCCATAGAGGGCAGGTTCTTCAGCGGCCCATCCGCCCGCATGGCGTCCACGAACTGCTGCAGGGCCTCCTTGAACTCCGGCGTGTTGAACTGATCCCCATTGTGGGGCCACCAGGTGTGATAAAACCCATTGCCACTGGAGCCAAAGTCTATCCGGACATGGCCCACTGTACCCAATGATCTGTCCGCCTGGTCATCTAAGTAGAATAAGCTGGCCTCCTTACAGGTGGCCGGCCGCAGGGAAAAGCAGTTGCTATTTGGTTTCACCGCGAAATCACTCCTCCTTCACTTCTTGTGCCACCTGCCTGTCCGGGGCATTGAGCCGCCGCATCTCTGAGCGCAGGCACTTCCCATCCCTCCCCCAGCAGAGGAAGCCGTTGGCGGGGTAGGGGCAGCCCTCGCAGAGGGGGGAATGGGTGCATACCGGCCTGGGCGGCGGTTCCGCCGGATGCTCCGGGGCGTAAATCTTATGAGCACTGAAATGGAATAAAATCTGGGCACAATAAAGGGCGTCGCTCTTTTGGGCGCCGCCCTCACATGATCGATTCAAGATTTGCTCCCTACTTTCTATTAGATGTTGCGCTGCCGCCGGTAGTTAGCTTCGCTCTGGGACAGGGCGGCCTTTCCACTTCAGCCGAAGCAAACGATCCTTCTTTGCGCAAAGTCGAAGGGGCCGTCCAAGGACAGCCCCCTCCTGTATGCTTCCGTCTTAGGGCTTGGATAGCCCGCACTCTGCGATCCAACTGTCCAGGTTCAGGCTTTCCGCCATGAGAAGGGCCAGCTTATGCATTGCCACCCGGTCTTGGGCATCCTCCAGCTTGACCGTCGTCTCAAACAGGCCCCAGAGCAGCTCTGTAATCATCTTGCCATCGTAAGGCTTCAGCAGGGCGCTGTTGGGCAAAGCGTCCTCACTGCTCCCGCTGCGCAGGAGCTGCCGTTCTCTTTCAATCAGCTCCAGGCTGGCCTGCTGGCTCTCCTGGGGCAGGCCCCAGGCTTTGGCGATCAGCTTCACGCCTGCCTCCATAGGAGCCTCATCCCCAATCTTGTCCGGCCCGCCCAGCGCCAGGGCATTGATTGCCGCCTCAGTTATCTGTTGAAGCAGCTTCTCCGGTGCGGGATGCTTCTCAATCTGTTTCATACGTGTGTCCTCCTTGTTATTTTTGGGGTGGGTATCTGACCACAACAATACCCGTTTTGGCGAGATAAAGCTATCATCATACGTAACGAAAAAAACGCCGCAAACCAAGCAATACCAACAATTTCTGTATAGAAAAAAGCGACGCCTGATTTGGCGCCGCCCTCACATGGACTGTCCAAGCTTCTGACTTTCGCTCTGCATCTGATCCTGGGTTCTTTCCGGCAGCTGGGCTGTGATCTGATCCAGGAGGCGCCGGCATTGGAACTCCTGCTGGTAGGAGGCGGGGGCCTTTCCATAGAGGAAGCCCTGCACCGCCTGTCGCAGCCCCTCCAGCTGCTCCTGGTCAAAGACCCGTTCCCTGGTCACCAGCCCGGCGCGGAGGGCGAAGTCCTCCTTGGCGCCCTGATAGTCCTCCCTGTAGTAGTGGCCATTGTTAAGTCCCTTCCGGTCATAGCCCCAGGCCCAGGTGGCAAATTGGGCCCCCAGCAACGTCTCCTTCCCGGCCAGCACAACGCCGTTGAAATCTGCCAGCACCCGATAGCCGGCCTCCAGGTACTCTGCCTTCAGTAGCGGTGCCGACTCAAGCAAGGCCATATACTCCATCACTGTCCCTGCCGCCTTTGCGGCCTCGGCCAGGGCAACCTTCGCCTGATCGGTGACCACCCAGGTCGGGTCATATCGGACGGCACCGCTTTCTGTAATCCGGCACAGGGGGCGGCCGTTCCACTCTACCGGCAGCAGCCCATCCTCTTCCGTTGCCCGGGGCAGCAATTCCTTCCGCCGCAGGGCATAGGACAGCTCTTCGAAATAGGTTTTGGGGGTCATATTCATATTCCTCCTTTGGACTCAGCGCCCTTTTTCGATTATCGTTCTGTACCCCTGCCCGGGAATTTCACCATACCATCATCTCTACAAAAATCTATTCAGCAAAGCAGACACAAAAGTGTGCGCCCTTTTTGAACTTCCCGGGCAACAAAAAAGCGCCGGTCTGATGGTTGCGAAACCAACAAACCGACGCACTACTTTTTGTATATATTTTTTCCTCCATTTGGCGGCCTTTGAGGCTGAAAAAGGGCGCAGGGGAGGGTTAACCGGTATTTTATGGAGCAATCCGGGAGGGCAATGTCCTTCTGTGGCTCCATAAACCTCGAAAATATCTTTTTTCCAGAACGCAAATTTCAGGAAAATAAAAAAGCCACACCCTCTGATACTCTAAGCGTTCCGCTCAAAATATCCAGATTGGTGTGGCTTTATGGTTGCGGGGGATGGATTTGAACCACCGACCTCCGGGTTATGAGCTGATACCAGAGGTTCAATCCGTTGACTTTGGGCGCTTTCCGGCCCTTTTTGTTCCGGAAATCTGCCAAATCCCGGAGGTCATATGATCTTCGCTCCGCCGGAATTTTTCCTGCTCTGGGTCAAATTTTGGGTCAAGGTGGTAAACCTGCCTCAAAAGCTGCGCCGCTATAATCAGTAAAGTGGCCTGGATCCTATGGGGAAATTCAAAGGAGAACAAGAGACAGGCCCTATTCCAATCCAGAATTTTCCTCTGGGAGCGGGGCCTGATGGCACGGAATTACCCACCTTTTAGCGCATTTGCGGGCACTTCCCACACCTGTCTCAAGGTGGAGACGGGTAAACACAAAATTAACAGTTGGATAACTGAACAGAGGACTGCCTGTGCCTGTAAGGGGCAAAAACAAAATAAGAGAGCAGAAGAGATTCTCCTTCTTAGCACATAAAGACCAGAAAGTGAAACCAGTCAGCACGGGAGGTCACTTCGAAAACTCCATTTTTTCATCAATTCCCAATCCGGCCAGAACTGTATTCACATCTCTGGTATAAGTGCCATCCTCCAACTGAACAAGCGGAAATCCTATGGCCCCGGAACCCCTCATGCCATCATATAACGGGCTGGTATCTCGGAAGGTAATAAATTCCTTCAGATGGTCGATGGAACCAGTAACATTGATGAACTGCGGCATAATACCATGTGCTGTCAGGATGGACACAAAGCGCATGGTGCCGGGACAGATGTTGCTGCCATAGACTTTTATGGCCAAGACTGGGTCACTCCTTTCAAAACAATCTTACACAGTTTCACACGAAACAATTTCGCTATGTATCATACCATCGCAGCCGAGAAATGTCAACGGCTTATTCCACGGAGGCTGTATGAAGCCTGTAGGATTACAATACATATTGGACAAGTGAAGAAAAAGGATGAAGGATAAGGCCTCATCGGTTAAAGTTGGAGTTGCAGACAACAACTTGACGAGAGGGGGCCATATCCTTCATGAGCAAGAGTATAACACAGGACATGGCGTATCGGCAATCCCTGATGAAGTACGCGGAGAAATACGGCGTCAGCCGGGCAAGCCGGAAGTATAACAAAAGCCGGTCGTATATCTACTTCTGGAGGGCTCGCTGGGATGGCAGAGCAGAATCCCTGGTTTGCCAGTCCCGGCGGCCCCACAGCCATCCAAACCAGCACACAGAGGCGGAGATGAAGCTGATCCGGGACATGCGCCGCCGCAATCCGAATCTGGGTATGGTGGAGTTGTGGCACCGGCTGCGGCAGCGCGGCTACACCCGCCGCCCGGAGAGCCTGTTCCGGGTAATGAGAAAGCTGGGGCTGTTCCCACCCAAAGAGAAGAAAACGGCCTACAAGCCAAAGCCCTACCAGCAGATGACCTATCCCGGCCAGCGGGTTCAGGTAGATGTGAAGGTGGTTCCCCGCCGCTGTATCACAGGCCCTGAGCTGCGCCTGTACCAATACACTGCTATTGACGAGTTCACACGCCTGCGCTTCCTGGCTGCCTACCCGGAGCACTCCACCTATTCCTCTGCGGATTTTCTGAAAAAGTTGTTCAAGTGGTATGCGCGCCGCGGAATCCGCGTGGAATGCGTCCAGACGGATAATGGCTTTGAATTTACCAACCGATTCTCCAACAGCAAGCGGGATCTCCCTACTCTGTTTGAGACCACCGCCGCCCACCTGGGTATCCGCCACAAGCTCATCCGACCCTACACGCCTCGCCACAACGGTAAAGTGGAGCGCAGCCACCGCGAGGATCAGAAACACTTCTATTCCTGCCGCAGCTTTTACTCCCTGGATGACTTCGCCAGACAGCTCGCTGTCCACAACCGCCGCTCCAACAACTTCCCCATGAGACCGCTTAGTTGGCTTTCTCCGAACAAATTCACTGTCCAATATGTTTGACAAACCTACATTATTCCACGGAGGCTGTATGAAGCCCCCTGCCTGATGGGATAAGCAGGTTTTAATTGCAATTTCGAAGCAAATAAGGTAGTATTACAATAATGAAAAGAATGGGAGCGAATGAGCATGGACGACGTAAAACTCTCGGATATAATTCAGGATCTAAACCAGAAAGTGGATGCGGTCTACCGCCATGGCACGTTGCAGGAACGCTATTCCGCGATTGCCCGGGATTACGGAGAGGGCTTTGTGCTCACGGAGTCGGAGGCGCATACCTTGGGGTATGTCTGCGAGATGGGAGAGGCTACTGTCACCGATTTGGCTGACTATAGTTTTCGAACCAAGGGCACCATATCCAAGATGCTGCGCAAGCTGGAGGACAAAGGCCTGGTCGAAAAATTTCAACGGGAGGGCAACCGGAAGTGTATCTATGTACAGCCAACTGAGCGGGGAAAGCGGGCAAACGACATCCATCGGGCATACGATCGGGCCGCCACCAGCGTTATGCTGGCAGATCTTCTAAAGACTTGTACAATTGAGGAGGTGGAGAGCTTTTTCAAGGTAACCCAGGCCAGAATCAAATATCTCTCCAAAGAGCAGGCCTCTTCAGAACAATAATTTTATAGTTTCATATGCAACAAAATCGGCTCTAAATTTTGTGCTATTCCACAAAATTTAGAGCTGATTTATAGTTTGCGCCTCAAAATGGTTGACACATTTGTGATAAAAGTGTATGATACGCGCATAGATGGTTTCACATGAAACCATTATTGAGCGGCCGCTCATGCACTTCGTCACTCGTTTTGGGAAGGAGAAGAGATCCATGAAAAAGCTCAACGGCAAAGACCTGTTCTTTATGGCCATGGGCTCCTGCATCGGTGCTGGCATTATCACCAACACCGGTGTGGCTATTGGTATGGCAGGCAGCGGCGTCATCCTCGCTTACCTGCTGGCATTCTTTGTCATGTTCATAGCCAATCTCCCCACAATGCTGTTTGCCACGGTTCATCCGGTTATGAGCCCTCAATATGTCATGACCTCCTGGGCCAGCAAAAAGGTGGCCGGCTTCTGGCTCTACTGCCAGGTGTTCGCCACATTTGCACAGGCCTACATGGGCGTGGCTTTCGGCACCTATGTAAACAGCATTATTCCTGCCATCAGTGTACAGGCGGCCGCCTGTTTTATTGTCACCCTGTTTTTCCTGCTGAACCTTCTGGATCTGAAGAGCTCGGCAATGGTACAGAATGTGACCACGGCCATTCTTCTGTGCGTGCTGCTGTCCTTCATCCTTCTTGGCCTGCCAAAATGCGATCTTGGGCGGATGTTCAGCGGCGAAAGTCTGTTCTATGGCGGAGCTCGCGGAATTTTTGACGCCTGTGCCAACGTGTTGTTCGGGGTGGGCGGCTGCACCATTCTTATGAATTTCGGCCCTCAGATGGAGAATCCGAAGCGCAATATTCCCCGCATGACGATTATCACCTTTATCTGCGCCTTTCTGGCCTTTGGACTGGTCGCCTTTGTGGGATCCGGCGTGGCTCCCATTGAAGAGGTTGCCGGTCAGCCCATGACCTATCAGGCCCAGCTGATCTACCCCGGCAATACCTACGTAATTTTTGTCGTGGGCGGCGCGCTGCTGGCGATTATTACCACCATCAACTCCAACTATCAGCGCTATTGGAGTTCCATTATCCGCGGCGTGGACGAGGGATGGCTCCCCGCTTTCATGGGCAAACGGAACAAGCGCGGCACCCCTTGGGTTCTGATGGTGCTCTTCTGGCTGATGGCCCTGATTCCCAACCTGTTTAACCTGAACATCGGCCAGCTGGTCAGCCTGGCCTCCGCAGTTACCCTGATCCCCATGCTGATTCCCATCTGGGGTTTCCTGAAGCTGCCCGAGGGAGATCCCGAGGGCTGGAAGGCCTCCCGGATGTCCAAATATTTCTCTTCTACCGCCAGCAGGGTGGTTTTGTGCACCATCTGCACCCTGATGATCGGTGTGTTTGTGGTGCTGAACGTTCTGCAGTTTACCCCCGTTGTCACCATCTTTATTATTGTCTACTTTGCCGTGGCACTGATTATCAGCTTTGCCTTTGGCGACAAGCTCATGGCTGCCGGTGCAAAGCGGGCTGCAGCTCTCCGTGCCGACGAGTAAAGGCAGGATTTCCTCTCCAAGGTTCCGCCGGCAGGCTGGGCTTCCAATAAGCCTATACGACAAACAAGGTCAGAAAGGGAGATTTATTATGGTCAACAAGCTGGAAAAATGTCTGCACCCCATGCTCGCCAAACGAGATCAGAAGTGGTTCTGCCATAAAATTCAGGCCGAAATGCAGAAGCAGGGCCTGGGCTACCTGATTCTGCAGGCTCCCTACAATGTGTTCTATGCCACCGGATACACCTCTCTGGTGGGAAGCAGTGCGGCAGTGATTCCCGCCGAGGGGGATGTCCACCTCCTGATCAGCACCCTGGAGAGCGCCGACGCCTACGCATCCACGCAGGATGTGGACGTGCGGGAATTTATGTCCTGGGTATTCATTGACAACGGTACTGAGGAGTCCCGCCGGGATAAGGGGGACGTGATGGATCCTGACGCCATCATTCACATCTGCCTGGATCTCATCAAAAATACCCCCATGGATGGCAAGGTGGGCATCGAGATGGGCAGTGTCACGCACCATTTCTACACCGCCCTCACAGAGGCCTTGCCGGAGGGGATGGTGGTGGATGGCTCCACCGTCACCAGAAACTGCCGAGTGGTCAAATGCCAGTGGGAGATTGACATGCTCCGACTGGCTGCTCAGGAGGCTGATAAGGCATGGCGTGCCATGATTGAGGAGGTCAAGCCCGGTATGCCTGCCTGGAAGCTGGACGCCATGTTCTCCTACTATGCGTCCAAGCTGAATCTGGAACACGGGACTGCCTCAAGAGGACACAACTTCATCCCCGCGGCCGGGCCCTATTACGGCCTGTGCGGGATGCCCCGGGGCTATATCCTCCAGGCTGGTGATATCATCAAATTTGATGTAGGATATCAGTATCTGGGCTACTGGAGTGATATCGCCCGCACCTTTGCCGTGGGAGGCACCGCTCCCGACGAGGCCCTGGAGCTCTATGACACCCTCTATCGCGCCAATCGCCTGGGTGTCAGTATGCTCAAGCCCGGTGTGGCCATGCGGGACATCTACAGTGCCATCCGGGAAGAGGTGGAGAAGAGCCGCCTGGTTCCCAAGTATCCCAGAGGCCACATGGGGCACTCCATCGGCTGCGGCGTCGGCCCGGAGGAGTATCCCACAATCGCCCCCGGAACCGACTACGTGCTGGAGCCCAACATGGTCGTCTGCCTGGAGACCCCCTACTCCGGCACGGGCGGCGCACCCGTACACGGCGGCTTCAATCTGGAGGACACCCATCTGATCACGGCCAATGGGCACGATTCCTTTACGACAATGCCCGACAATATCTTCTGGAAGTAAGCCAACCCGGTGCCGTGTGCGTTTATAGACGACAGTACACCGGATGAAATGGAGAAGTGTTAGTACAATGAGGTACGATTTTGAGACAGTAATCCGAAGAGAGAATGCCGGGAGCGGCAAATGGGATGAAATCAAGAGGACTCTTGGCTGCTTCCCGAAGGATGTAATCCCCTTCTCTGTGGCGGATATGGAATTTGATATGGTGCCTGAGGTGCGGGAGGGACTGAAGGCGTTCCTCGACCGCAGCGTAATGGGCTATGCGGCCATGACGGAGGAATACAGACAGACAGTGGTTTCCTGGGAGGCGCGCCGTCATGGCTGGCAGATCCAGCCGGAGTGGATCCGGGATACGCCGGGTGTCATCAATGCCTTTTTCACGGCGGTTAAGGCGTTTACAAAACCCGGCGAGGGTGTGATGCTCATGACGCCGGTGTACTATCCCATGTATGCCGCCGCCACCCGTCATGACCGGGTTCTGGTGGACAACCCCCTGGTTCAGGAGGGGGATACCTACCGGATTGATTTCGAGGACTTTGCACAAAAGGCGGCAGAACCGAATACAAAGCTGCTGATTCTGTGCTCTCCTCACAATCCCAGTGGACGGGTATGGACGCGGGAGGAGCTGGAGCGTATCGGCCGCATCTGTATTGACAATCATGTCTTGGTGGTCTCCGATGAAATCCACTGCGACCTTCTGATGCCCGGCTATAAGCATATCCCATTCGGCTCGATCAGCGAGGAGTTTGCCATGAACTCCATTATCTGTACCGCGCCCAGCAAGACTTTCAACCTGGCAGGGCTGCAGACTTCCAATACCATCATTGCCAACGAGGAACTCCGGCAGCGATTTTACGTGGAGCAGCAAAAGGACGACGGAAACCCCAAGTGCAATATCCTGGGTCTGGAGGGCTGCCGCCTGGCCTATGCCTACGGAGATGCATGGCTGGATGAATGCCTTCAGGTCATTGACACCAACCGAAAGGTGATCACCGACTATCTGGCCCGGGAGTTTCCCCAGGTTCGGGTCACAAGGCTGGAGGGCACCTACCTGCTTTGGATCGATTTCCGCGGCCTGGGAATTGAGTGCCACGAGCTGGCCAGGATTCTGAAAGAAGAGGCCCATATCTTCCTGGATGAGGGCTTTATCTTCGGAGAGGCCGGGGAGGGCTTCGAGCGCTGGAATCTGGCTGCGCCAACATCCTATATTCAAGCCGCGCTGTCCCGGCTGGAGTGCCTGAAAAAGCATCTGTCCGGAATGAAAAGAGAGATGCTCTGAAGCGCCGAATTCCGCTTGAAACGAGGTGTTTTTATGCTGAGTGATAAGGAGAAGGCTCTCCTGAAAAAGCTGGAGCTGCCCTACCCCTGTGTGGCGGTGAAATATCGCTTTGAAAAACCGGACGCGCCCCATTACGACGGGGGAAAACTGGCCTATTGCCAGTATGTCAAATATGCCCAGGAAACCGGTAATCACTTCTATATTACTGCAGAAGATGATGCCTGCTACGGCAAGATGCCGCTGGGAATGATTGGGAAGCCGCCGGTAACTGCGAGTGGTCAAGCCGGATACGATTTCGGAATTTACAAGTCTCCTGTTGGAGCCCAGCAACTCTATCAGAAACTGCCGGTACTGGAACCAAATACTATTCGCTATGTGGAATTCTGCCCCGCTGAAGGATGCGATTTTGACCCAGATCTTCTCTTCTTTGTTTCGGATTTCCCGCAGGCGGATATCATCATGCGTGCAACCAGCTATATCTCCGGTGACTTGTGGGAATCCAAATCCTCGCCGGTTATCAGTTGTGCGTGGATGTACGCATATCCCGTCATCTCCGGAAAGGTCAATCATATTACGACTGGCTTTTACCATGGCCTCAAACGCCGCAAGGCCTATCCGGCTGGACTGCGGATGATCTCCATTCCCTATCAGAAGCTGCCGGAATTCTTTGCGGCGCTGGGGGAAATGGACTGGACAACGATCGCCTTCCGCGAGGACGCGGAAAGCAAGAGGGAACTTCAGCGCCGAATGGAGCATTGGCAGGAAATGGCCAGGGCCTCCGGAACTGAAGTGGATCTGCATTAGACGCATGTCCCGGCCGGGCGAGGCGGTCGCCGTACACGGCCGGGACATTTTTATCCCGGAATTGATACGCCGAAGATAAGGAGATACCATGAAGTACCAAGAATTGTTTACCCCTGTCAAGGTGGGGAGCATTACGATCAAGAATCGCTTCGCCATGGCGCCTATGGGGCCGCTCGGCCTGGCTGATGCCAACGGCGGCTGGAACCAGCGCGGAATTGACTACTATGTGGAGCGGGCCAAGGGCGGGACCGGACTGATCATCACGGGCGTAACCTTTTTCGACCAGGTGGTGGAGAAGCAGGATCCATCTACTGTGCCCAATCCGCTCTATAAGCCCGTCAGCTTTGTCAAGACCAGCTGTGAAATGACCGAGCGGGTACACGCCTACGGCAGCAAAATTTTTCTCCAGCTCAGCGGCGGCTTTGGACGTGTGACGATCCCCACCAATGTGGGAGATATTCCGCCGATTGCCCCCTCTCCAATTCCACACCGCTGGCTGGATAAGACCTGCCGCGAGATTAGCAGAGAGGAGATTCAGGCGATTGTACGGCAGTTCGGCGAGGCGGCCTACCACGCCAAGCGGGCCGGTTTTGACGGCGTCCAGATCCACGCTGTTCACGAGGGATACCTGATGGATCAATTCGCCATTTCCATGTTCAATCAGCGGACTGATGAGTATGGAGGCCCTCTGGAGAACCGGCTCCGCTTCGCCAGAGAGACAGTGGAGGAGATCAAAAAGCGCTGCGGCGAGGACTTCCCTGTTACCCTGCGCTTCAGCGTCAAGAGCATGATCAAGGACTGGCGTGTGGGGGCCCTCCCCGGTGAGGACTTCGAAGAAAAGGGCCGGGACGTGGCGGAGGGGCTGGAGGCGGCCCGGCTGCTGGAGTCATACGGTTACGACGCGCTGGATACTGACGTGGGAACCTATGATGCCTGGTGGTGGAACCACCCGCCCATGTATCAGGAGAAGGGACTGTACCGGAAATACTGCAAAATGGTGAAAGAAGTGGTCTCCATTCCTGTATTCTGCGCCGGACGAATGGATGACCCCGATATGGCGCTGGAAGCCATCCGAAGTGGTGTCTGCGATATCATCGACCTAGGCCGGCCTCTGCTGGCTGACCCGGACTATTGTAACAAGCTGAGGGCCGGACGGTGCCGGGAGATCCGCCCCTGCATTTCCTGTCAGGAGGGGTGCATGGGCCGGGTGGCGGAGTACTCCCTGATCAATTGCGCAGTCAATCCCCAGGCGGCCCGGGAGCGGGTCACAGCCTATGCGCCGGTGCTCCGCCAGAAAAAGGTGCTGATTGTGGGCGGTGGTGTCGCCGGGTGCGAGGCCGCTAGGGTTCTGGCGATCCGTGGGCACTTGCCAGTCCTTTACGAGAAGGGCTCTCGGCTGGGCGGCAATCTTCTGCCAGGCGGCGCACCAGAGTTCAAGGAAGATGATCTGGCCCTGGCGCGCTGGTATGCCGATGAACTGGCGCGACTTCGGGTGCCGGTCTACCTGAACACAGTGCTTACCCGGTCTCAGATTCTGGAGCAGGATTTTGACGCCCTGATCATCGCCACCGGCTCCACCCCAAAGGTATTCTCCCTGGGCGATGATGACAGGGTATATACCGCCGCCCAGGTTCTGCTGGGGGAGAAGGACTGCGGCAGAGAGACCGTCGTGGTGGGCGGCGGCCTGGTCGGGTGTGAGACCGCGCTATGGCTGGCGCAGCATGGAAAGAAAGTTACTATCGTGGAGACGCTGGACGGTCTTATGGCAGCCAACGGACCGCTCTGCCATGCTAACCGGGATATGCTGGAGGCCCTATTGCCGTTCCAAGGAGTGACGGTTGTCACAGGTGCAGAAGTCAAGTGCTATCGAAACGGCGTCCTGTCACTGGCTGCGGCCGGTCGCGGGCGGGAGATCCCCTGCGACAGCGTGATCCTGGCGGTAGGCTACCGAGAGGAAGATTCGCTCTACCGGGAGTTGGAGTTCGACGTACCAGAGCTCTATCTACTGGGCGATGCTCGTAAGGTCTCCAATATCATGTATGCGATCTGGGACGCGTTTGAAGTAGCAAACCATATCTGATTTTTGGCATTGGTGCTATATATTGCGGAGGCTGTCCGACCATAAAGCGGGCAGCCTCCGCTGTATGTTTCAGTATGCTTCATCACCGGCTGTTTGAACCAAAAATAAACGGCAGTATGGAGCATTTGTGGGCATGGCTCACACCCACTCCGGCAGAAGAACTGAACACCCACAGGAAGGCCACCGTCGCGGCCGTGTGGGCTCTGTGTGCCGGCTTGAGGGCAGGGGTGGAGGCGGTGCACCTGTCAAGGGCATTTCGGCGGCATTGGGCCGCGTGTGGGGCGGTGGCTGTCTGGGATAGTCATGACGCGGCGACCCTGGCCATCCAGAACATTCAATTCCAGAAGAAGAACGCCCCCAGGAGCCCCGTTTCGGGCCCTTTTGGGGCGTTCGATTTTAGTACTAGGATAAAGGGAGGTGGTCGCAAGCGCCTCCCTCCCGGCCACAAAGCCCCGCAGTGCGGGGCTTTTCGGAGGGTTTCATACTGCCGTCGGTTTTTCCGCTTTGAAAAAGTTCCGCCGTGGTTCTGCTGCAAGAGACTACTGCTGCAGGGGATTCCGGCTGCTTTTACCGCCGTATATGGCCTTTTGAGAGATTTGGAGGAAATATGGAACAAGAGAACAGATTGAAGATCACTGTCTGGCTGAAGCCGGACGTCGTACAGCGTATGGACGGATGGCTCAGGGCGGACAACTGCAAAAGCCGTGGAGAGTTTACAGAGAAGGCCCTTCGGTTCTACATGGGATACCTGGCAGCAGAGGACACCTCGGTGTTCCTCTCCCGCACCCTTGTGGACACCCTCCAGGGGATCGTGGCGGACAGCCACAACCGCCTGCGCTCCATGATCTTCAAGTGGTGTGTGGAACTGAACATGATGGGCCACACCATCGCCGCCCACTTCCGGGCGGACCCTATCAACCGCAGGGAGCTGCGGGCCTATGCCGTGGACGAAGTGCGGCGCACCAACGGTCAGATCAGCTTCGACAGGGCACTGGACCAGCAGCGCCGGTTCCCGGAGGATGTCTTTGACGATGACGTATGAGTGACCTTCGATTCATGTCACCATATCTCAAAGGCGGAGGAGACAGCGCCCGGAGAGCAAATCGCATCCGCTACTTTGCCACTCGCCCCGGTGTGGAGGTGCTCTCCGATGGGGGGAAGTCAACCCGCCACCAAAAAGCAGAAAGCCTATATCCAGCGGTTGCTCCGGGCCTTCCCTGACGCCAGGGAGCTATTGGAGTATGAGGACTATCTGAAAAACCAGACGCAGGAGTCCGCGTCGGAGTTCATCCGACAGGCTCGAGAGGACTTTGCGGTGCCCATGAGCCAGCGGGAGAACTACCTGGACTACGTGTCCCACCGCCCCGGCGTCGAACTCCGGGGAGAGCATGGACTCTGGACCAGCGGCGGCAAGGTGGAGAATCTGTCCGAGGCGGTGCGGGAGGTGGCGGAGCATCCCGGCAACGTCTGGACGCCGGTGGTGGCGATCCGCCGGCAAGACGCGGAGCGGCTGGGCTACGACAACGCGGAGAATTGGCGCGCCCTGGTAAACGCCAGCCTTTGCGACATCGCCAAAGGCTACAAGATCCATCCGGATCACCTGCGGTGGTACGCCGCCTTCCATGAAAAAGAGAAGAGCGTCCATATCCACATGGTAGTATTCTCCTCCGATCCCAAAGAAGGCTACCTCACCCCGGACGGCATCCGGCAGGTGAAGTCCGCCTTCGCCCGACGGATCTTCCAACAGGACCTGATGCATATCTATGAGCAGAAGACAGCGTACCGCAACCAGCTACAGCAGAATGCCGCGGAGGCCATGCAGGAGCTGATCCGGCAGATGCGGGATGGGTCCCTGGAGAACCCGCAGCTGGAAGATCAGATAGAGGCCTTGGCGCGGTGCCTGCGGACGGTCCGAGGGAAAAAGGTCTACGGCTACCTGCCGCCGGAGGTGAAGCTGATGGTGGACGGGATCGTGGATGTGCTGGCCGCTGATGAGCGTGTGGCAAAAGCCTATGACCTCTGGAATGAAATGCGGGAGTCTATCTGCCGGACCTACCCGGAGCACTTGCCAGAGCGGCTGCCTCTGTCCAAGCAGAAGGAGTTCAAGCCTGTGCGGAACATGGTGATCCGAGAGGCGTTACTACTGGTACAACAGGAAGAAGGGATTGCGGAAGAGCCGCAGCGGGAAGCTGACCTACGCCACGTCCAACACGCTGCGGAGAGCGGCGATCCGGCGGCCATGTGTGATCTAAGCGACCTCCTGATGAAGCAGAGAAGAAGCAGTGAGGCGCTGTACTGGCTGGAGCAGTCCGCCCGAAATGGCGATCCTCGCGGGCAATATGTGCTTGGAACGTGGTATCTGAAACGAGGAAATGTCCAAAACGCGCTTCGATGGCTGACTGCGGCTGCTGACCTGGGCAGCAGCACCGCCCAGTATCGTCTGGGCGTGCTGTACCTGAAGGGCGAACAGGTGGAGAAGAATTTGGAGCTGGCAGTCCGATATCTGACTGCCTCCGCGGAGTGCGGAAACCAGTATGCTCAGTACACACTGGGAAGTCTGTATCGTTCCGGAAATGGGGGCTCCAGAGACGAGGCCCTGGGACGGGAGTGGCTATCCCGTTCTGCGGCCCAGGGAAACCCATACGCCCGACATCTGCTGGATCACCCGGACCAGAACTGGACAACTGTGGTCCAGTCTGTGATCCGGCTCCTGTACCACATGAGCCGGATCTTCGAAGACAACTGCAAGACAGACGCTATGCACCGGGGGCTACAAATCGACCGCAAGCGCCGCCGACAGCTCCGGGAGCGGAGACTCGCTCTGGGGCACAAGCCGGATGACCATGAGGATGAGGAGATCGGACTCCACTGAGTGCTTGAGCACACACTGTTCTGACTGGACAATGGCAAGTAAATTGAGTATACTACTCTCATAAGATATTGCAGAAGACCGTGATTCCGAACGGGCGGATTATGTGGAGGTGAATGCAGTATGGCAGGCAAGATCCCATCTGATGGCGTCGTTGTGCAGAATGCTAGACGAGCGGTTGCGGCGGAACTGCGGAAAAAGAAAATTTTGAAACAACCGATTGCAAAATTCGATCCCAAAACCGGCAAGGTATACTTGCTGCATAGTGACGGCACCCGCGAGGAGGTCGGCGAGGCCAGAAAGGGACGTTACAGTGAACGGCTGTCTTAAGAAACCAGAGGTGGTCGCATTTGCTGGCCCCAATGGCTCCGGAAAAAGTACGATCACAAATTTGCTCCGCCCCACGACCGCTGAATAAGCAGTCGTAAAATATAGTTGTGTAAAGGGCACCTGCTCTCCTTTTGGGAGGGTGGGTGCTTTTTACTTGGAAGTGAACAGAATCATGGAACCCTACATCCCCTTCACCGACGAACAGAAGCGTCGGGCCAATGCGGTGGATCTGGAGGATTACCTGCTCCGCCGGGGCGAGAAACTACTCCCCTCG
>ERZ1106983.1446-NODE-1446-length-20693-cov-17.370336_pt1 | contig 20693 bp, 17 predicted proteins | sample MGYA00403693_ERZ1106983 | MGnify/ENA primary metagenome ERZ1106983 (study PRJEB35170, sample SAMEA104062420) | human gut metagenome | biome: human gut; feature: human-associated habitat; material: faeces | place: Denmark | collected 2012-07-13 ...
GGAAGAAATACGTTTTTCCCATCTACATGGCTTACAACGGCAAAGGCCGCAAGGATGCATTGCCGATGAAATTCTAAAACATATTTTCTCTGCCAAGAGGCACCTGCAAGCTGTGGGTGCCTCTTGATACATATTGACTGGTTGAAAAGTTCTGAATTTCGCCGACTGGAAATAGACTGAAGTGACACATATCACAATCAAGTGAACTGAAAAGGGGGATTCGATGGAAAAAACTCCTTTTATTCTAAACGAAAAATTTCGTTCGGACAACAACGAACAGCGCAAAGAACATTTTCAAAAGGAATTTGAACGATATATCGTCGATGAGCTGTCCAATACCGCTCCTTCAAAATCCTGCGCCTGATTTGGCATCCTTGAATTTGAAGGAGAGATGCGTTATGTTGCGCATGGACGATTGTGCACAAAAAGGAAGGTGCAAATCATGAAAGCAGCAATTTATTGCCGCCTGAGCAAAGAAGATGAATATAAAATTGGCGAATCGGAAAGTATTCAGAACCAGAAATCGATGCTGATCCAGTACGCCATTGAGAAAGGATTTGATATTTACCAGATTTATTCGGATGAGGATTATTCCGGCATCGATCGGAACCGTCCGGCTTTCAATTCGATGATACAAGCCGCAAGCGAACATAAATTCGATGTGGTGCTGGCCAAGACGCAATCCCGTTTTACCCGCGATATGGAACTCGTGGAAAAATATCTGCACGGAAAGTTCGTGGAGTGGGGCATTCGGTTTATTGCTGTCGTTGACCATGTGGATACCAACGATACCGCAAATAAAAAATCCCGTCAAATCAACGGCCTGATCAACGAGTGGTATCTGGAAGATCTGTCCACCAATGTCCGCTCGGTGCTTGACCACAAGCGGAAAGACGGTGTGTACATTGCTTCCTTCGCACTTTATGGATACCGAAAAGACTCAAGCGCAAAAGGAAAGCTGGTCATCGACCCGGAAGCTGCCGAAATCGTGAAACGAATTTTTTCGATGGCGCTGGGCGGCATCGGCGCACATAAAATCGCGCGCATCCTGAACGACGAGGGTATTCCAAGCCCGACAGCCTACAAACAGTCGAATGGCATCCACTATCATGTTGCTATGAAGAATCCCAATTTTTCGCTTTGGAGCAGCCCAACGATTTACCAGATGCTTCATAATCAGACCTATGCAGGCGATTTGGTGCAGGGAAGGCACAAAAAAGTCAGCTATAAAACTGAAAAAACGGTTTGGCTTCCGAAATCGCAGTGGATCGTGGTACCAAACACCCATGAGGCCATCGTTGACCGGGATACTTTTGAAACGGTGCAGAAGGTAATGGCAGGACGTACCCGCAGCGGAAGGGGCGGGAGCATCCATCCCTTAGCACGAAAAATCGTCTGCGGCTGCTGTGGGAGCGTTATGGAGCAGACAGCACGACAGCCCGGGGCAGATGGCACTCGGACCCGATATGTCAGATGCCGAATGCACCAGCGTGCACCGGAACAGTGCAGCAACAAGACCTGCACGAATCTGAATGATTTGCAGGAACTGGTGTTGGAACGCATCCGGGTGTATGTGGCGGATTATTTTGACCCTGAAAAAGCCACCCTGCCGGAACAGGATGACCCCATCCGGCAGCGGGAGCAGGCAAAGCGTGACGAGCTGAAAAGGTTGAAAAATGAAGTAGACCGGCGGCGCAAGGCCATGCAGGAGCTTTATCTGGATAAGGTGTCCGGCCTGATCGATACTGTGCAGTTTGCCGCGATGAATGAAGCCTTTCTTCAGGAAGTTAAACAGTCGGAGACGCGGATCCAGACCTTGGAATCCGAGCTGAAAGCAACAAAGGAAGACAACGATACTGTACCGGCTCAGATGGAAAAAGTGAGGAAATTAGCGCAGGTTCCCTATCTGACAAGGGAACTTGTGGTACTCCTCATTGACAGGGTCGTCGTAGAACCGAAAGAATCTCTGTCTGGAACGCAAAAAGTGACGATAGAATGGAATTTTTGAGCAAAGACGACTCTTAAATCGGTTGGTTGGTTTATTTTGCCCTACCCACGGGGAACACCATAAACCAACGGACGAAATAAATGCTGCATCGTGTATTTTGCAGCGTATAAAAAGCGGCTGCTGCACAAAATGCTGTGCAGCAGCCGCTTTTTTGGGAGCTGATGAAACGCTTACGCTTCCGTCTCGGGCTCTTCCTCGGGCTTTGCTTCGGAATGCCGTCGACGGAACCAGTCGGCGGGGATGCCGCTCTGGGCAGGGGTAAGATCCGGCGCGGGGTGACCGTCCGGCAGGTGCGCACCGAAGGCCGGGACAAAGAAGAACTTGCGCACGATGAAGATCAGCGCGATCGCGCCCACACTGAGCAGGTTCTCCACGGCGGAATCGTGCCCCACCACCAGATGGCGTGCAATGGCGTAAAGCAGCACCTCAAGGCTGCTGCCGGGGCTGTGCTTGGCCAGCATCTTGATGAACTCGATGCCGATCACGATATCCAGACTGCGCTCCAGAAAGGTGCGGATCTCTGCTTCGTTGCCGTCGAACAGCAGGCCGGGCATCCAGCGGATCAGGGGCACGACGCTGAGCAGCAGGCCGACCAGTACCAGCCCGGACAACAGCACCTCCAGCAGACTGGAAGCCTGAATAATGCGGTTGCGCAGGGAGGTGCGCCAGTGGCTTTCTACCGGGTGAGAGGGGTGTTCCATAGTAAGACCTTCCTTTCGGCATTCTGCTAAACAGGATTCGACAAACTTCTGGTTAGATTGTAGCAGAATGCGGGCAGGCTGTCAATTCATGGAAAATCAATTCGCCTTGGCGGCAGACTGTGCCGGAACGTACCCGGCCTTCTGGATGCAGGCAATACCGTCGGCGGTGTCCAGCCAGTCGTACAGACGGCGCTCCGGGCTGTCGGCGGCGGCATCCGGGTGGATGACGGCGTAAAAATCGTTGCAAAGGGGGTAGCTGCCGTCGGCAAGGGTATCGTTGCTGGGGGTCACACCGTCCACCGCCAGCAGACGCAGCCCGGGTTTGGAGTACATCTCGCTGATGTAATAATACACCGAGAAGCCGATGGCATTGGCGCTGTTGTTGTAATCGGCAATGCTGTCCACCAGCTCACCCATGGCGGCGGGAGCCAGCTCAGAGGGCGGGGTCATCAGCTCACCGCCCTGAATGAGCAGTTTTTTGAACAGGGTCTGGCTGCCGGAGTCCTCGCCGCGCTGGAAGGCAACGATTTCCTGATCCTTGCCGCCTACATCCTTCCAGTTGGTGATCTTTCCGGCGTAGATGTCCCGCAGCTGCTGCTGGGTAAGCGCCTGCACGGGGTTGTCCTCGTTGACGATGAACACCAGCGCGTCCACTCCAATGGGCTTCTGCTCCAGCTCCACGTTGGCCTCTTGCAGCTCTTCCTTTACATAGTCCGGCGCTTCGTATACCACCAGCATTCGGGTGGTGGTGTCGTACAAGCCAAAGTTTTCCCATGCGTAGGCGGTGGTGCTCACCGTGATGCTGCTGCGGGCTTCTTCCAAGTCCATACCGGTGGTATCGGCCAGCATCTGCGCCATCAGCGGGATGCAGGCGGTGCTGCCGTCCAGCGGGGGAAAATCCTCCACGGTCAAAAACGGCGCTGCCTGCTGCACAGCAGAGGAAGCAGCAGAGGATGCAGGCTGTTCTACCACAGAGGAGGCGGTGCTGCCGGAGGGCGCATCCGTGCCCTTGCAGGCGGTCAGTACCCCGGCAGCGGAGCAGGCAGCCAGCCCCAGCAGAAAGCTGCGGCGGGAAATTTTAGCGTTTTTCATAAGAAAGCCCTCCTAACTCAATAGCCGTAACTCGGTTCATCGTCCGCAGTGGCAGACGAGAAAATACTCTGGCAGTACAGCCAGTTGCCGCTTGTGTCCATCCAGCCCACATAGAAGCCCCGTTGTGCAGCAAACACATGGTCGGGCAGGGCGTTCAGGCTGTTAGAATAGTACCCGGCGCAGCTGGCAAGCCCCTGTAATACTACCTTGCCGTCTGCGTCCAGCACATCGTATACGTTGCCGTAGGCGCTGCCCACAGCGCTGCGGCTGCCGTAGAACATGGGTCTGCCGTCGGGGTCGGTGGTCAGGTAGTTGACGTAACTGTATTTGCCCTGCAGGGCGGTCAGGTCGCTGACAAGCCCCTGCGGGCCGTACAGCCGGGTGGCGGTGGTCTCGTAGCGGTCGTTGTCCTGCAATTTCAGCCAGACGTAGCCGCTGCCGTAGTTGCTCATCCGTACCCGCTGCTGGTGCTCCACCGGCTCTACGGTGGTGTCGGTCAGCAGCTTGCCGTTGTCCTTGCTGTACACCCGCAGGCTGCCGTCCAGCGCGTAGACGGCTATGGTGTTATCGGTGGTGTTCACATCGTACAGCGGGGTCTTGGTGCCGGTTTCCAGATCATAGAGCTCGTAGCCATGATCCTCGCCGCTGTGCCATGTTACCACATAGCCCGGGAAATATTGGCTGGGCTGCTCGTCAAAGGCGGCAATCAGTCCGCGGTCCTCTGTGGTCATATCCCGCAGTTCGTACCGGCCATCGCCGGTGGAAAAGCTGGCAAGACCGCCCGGGTAGACCTGCAAAAAGCCCGTGTACTGCTCGCCGGTCTGGGTGTTATACAAAATCTGGTCGGTGGTCTCGGCTCCGGTGGCAACGTCCAGCTCCACCCAGTCGCTCAGGGTATCGCTGTCGTAGAAAAGGCGGTATGCCGAGGCGGCATCGGCGCGGTAGACGGGGGTGCCGTCCTTTTCCTGCACAACTACCCAGCGGTTCTGTTGGTAATCCATATCCCAGTCGTAATCGTCCAGCCCTTCCGGGCGGGCGTAGCAGCTGAACACCAGCTTATCGCCGCATAGGGTGCAGCTGTATGCGCCCTCCGGCACCGGCAGCGCTGCGCCGGTGGCAAGGTCGATGACCTGACAGGTGCCGTAGCCGGACTCCGGGACGTAGCCGCCATCGACAAGGCGGCTCTCCTGCAGCACCAGCAGGCCGTTTTGCAGGGTGGCGTTCTGCTCGCCCTCAAAGGACATCACCTCAGTGCCGGTCTTGTCGTACAGGGCGGTGCGGCGTCCGCCCCGGCCGGTGGGGTCGGACCAGCTGCGCAGCCAGTAGTCCGCGATGCCGGTGGCACTGTCCTCCACCAGCGAGACGTTCTCGCTGCGGGCAGCCTGATGCAGCGGGGTGCTGCCGCACAGGATGGTGGTGCTGCTCCCCGCGCGGTCATAGCAGTACAATACCCGCAGACGGTCATCGTTCAGCACGGCGGGGTCGTACAGGGGCTTGCCGCTGTCGTCCGTGGGCACGGAAACGGCAGAGCTTGCAGCGCCCGGCACGCCGGTGGCGGGCGGCAGCAGGACACAGCCGCAGCCCAAGGTAAGGGCAAGGGCTGCGCAGACCGCCCCGCAGCCGATACGCAAGACAACACGCTTCATAAAAACCACTCCTTTGCAAAAAACAGGGAGGAAAATTTTTCCGTTCACTCAGAATACGAAACAGCCGCATTTTTCATTGCAGAGCTTGCAGAAAAATGCGGCTAAAAATGGTTACAATTGCATTACAGCTGCGCCGGGGCATGGGACGCTTCTGCCTTGTCCATCTGCTCCAGCTGCCGCAGAAAGGCCAGCAAAAAGGGCAGCGAGATGAAGAAGGTGAGCGCATCCGCAATGGGCTGGCAGAGCTCCACACCCACAAGACCCAGCACCCGGGGAAGTACAAGGATCAGCGGGATAAAGCACACGCCCTGTCGGCAACAGGCCAGAAAGGTGGCGCGCCCGGCCTTGCCAACGCTCTGGAAGGTCATGTTGGCCACTACGATCACCGGCTGCAAAAGGACGGCAAAGCACTGGTAACGGAAGGCAGGCAGCGCCACGGCGGTGACTTCCGGGTCATCCCGGAACAGATGGATCAAAGCTTCATCCTTCCACCAGCACACCGCGATCAGCGCCACCAGCAGCACAAAGGCGGCTTTCAGGGTAAAGACAGCGGCCTGCCGCACCCGGTGGTACTTGCGTGCGCCGTAGTTGAAGGACGCCACCGGCTGCAAGCCCTGTCCCACGCCGATGGCCACCGAGAGGATGAACATAAAAATGCGGGTCACGATGCTCATGCCCGCCACGGCGGCGTCGCCGTAGCTGCGGGCGGCAATGTTCAGCAGCATCCCGCCGATGCTGTTCAGACCCTGACGGCCAAAGCTGGGCGCGCCGCCTGCAAGGATCTGCAAAAACTCGCGCGGCTCCCGGGTGACGGCGGAAAGCCGGAACTGGCTGACCGTTTTGCCCCGCAGGAACATATACAGCAGAATGCCAAAGCTGATGGTCTGACTGAGGGCGGTGGCGATACCGGCACCGGCAGTGCCCAGCCCCAGCCCGAACATGAACAGCGGGTCCAGCGCAATGTTCAGAAGTCCGCCGGTGACCAGCCCGACCATGGCAAGGTTCGCCTTGCCCTCATACCGCAGGATGTTGTTCATCACCAGACTGGAGATCATCAGCGGCGCGGCAAGCAGAATGGGGCGGGCGTAGGCGCAGGCGTGGGGCAGAATGGTATCGGTGCTGCCCAGCAGCATCATAAAGTCCGGCAGGGTGGCAAGACCAGCCACTGCCAGCACTACGCCAAAGGCCAGCGCCGTAAAAAAGCTGGTGGAAGCAAAGCGGGTGGCGGCGTGGGTATCCTGACTGCCCAAGCGGCGGCTGATGATGGTGCCAGAGCCGTGCCCCAGCATAAAGCCCAGCGCCTGTATGATTGCCATCAGGCTGGAAACGACGCCCACCGCACCGGAAGCGCTGGTGGAGATGCGCCCTACAAAAAAGGTATCGGCCAGATTGTAGATGCTGGTGATCAGCATACTTAAAATGGTGGGCGCGGCCAGACTGAGGATCAGCCGGGGGATAGGGGTCTCGGTCATTTTATGATATTGCACCGCAGTGCGGTCCTGCTGGGTCATGGAAAAATATCCTCCTTCAAAAACGAGAAAGCCGCCCCTTCCAGAGCGGCAGATAGTCCTGATAGAAACAGTATAACGCAGTTGCGGCAAAATGTCGAGAGGGAGAAAAACGGCCCTTTCTCCCCTGCGAAGGGGCGAAAAAGAAGGCGAAAACAGGGTGGTTTCTATATAAAGTGCTAAAGAATTGTCGAATTGCTTGTGAAAAATCACGATATGTGGTATTCTTTATAAGAAGGAATTGGAAAAATCTGTGTATTTTATGATTGGGAGGGATTTGTACATGAAATCCGTAGCACAAACTGTGATCGAAGCCGACCGCTTTTATACCATTGCCGCTCACACCGGCAACGTCATTCAGGCAGTGGAAGGCAGCAAGGACGGCGGCACTGTCCGTCTGGGCAAGTACGACCACAAGCCCGAACAGGAGTGGAGCTTTGTCCGCGAGGGCGATGGCGTGTACCGCATCCGCAACCGCGCTTCCGGCAAGTTACTGGATCTGACCATGACCGGCACTGCCAACGGCACATGGCTGCATCTGTGGGAGGACGTGGGCGGCACGTCCCAGATGTGGAAGGTAGAGCACACCCCGGAGGGAACCGTGCGTCTGCGTTCTTCTTGGGCAGGCGGCAAGTGCGTGGACACCGTGGGCATCGGTGCCGAGGTGGGCGCTGTGCTGCAGATCTGGCAGGAAGTACCCGGCGGTGGTGACCAACTGTGGGTCATCTCTGAGGTAAAGGACCGCGTAAAGCGTGCCGCTAAGGCTGAGCAGGCAGCAGCCGCTGCCGAGACGAAGTCCGCACCCGCCAAGGAAGCCGCTCCCGCCAAGAAGCCCGCAGCCCGCAAGCCCCGCACCACCAAGAAGGTGGAGGAGAAGCCCGCTGCGCCTGCAGTAAAGGCCGCAGAGCCGGTCAAGGCAGAAAAGCCCGCCGTGAAGAAGGCTGCTAAGGCAAAGGCTGAGCCAGCTGCCCCCGCCGCAGAGGTGAAGGCTGCGCCCGTTGTGGAGACCAAGGCTGAGACTGCTGTCCCTGCAACTAAGGCCGCACCCGCTGCTGCAAAGCCCAAGGCAAAGCGTGCACCCTGCAAAAAGACCGTAAAGAAGTAAGAAATCATAAAACGCAAAAAATCGGACAGACTGCAGTCTGTCCGATTTTTTGCGTTTATAGAAGCTTTTTTATGCAGCAGGGGAGGCGGCAGCATCGTCGCTCTGGGCGGCGCTCTGCACGAACTGCACGATACTCTCGATGGTCTTGCGCAGCTGCACAAGGCTTTCCACGTCAGAGTCCTGCATCCGGGAGGTGGGAGCGGTTACCACGGTCTGGGCGGCAGTCACCGTGCCGGTCAGCTCTGCATGGATGTGGTGGGCGGGCACGTCCAGCAGGATGTGCACCTTGGGGGACAGGGTCTTGAGCAGCCCCTGCTTTTCGATGCCCAGAATCAGCTGCGGCGCGCCCTCCCCGGCGGTGAGGTTCGGCAGCTGAAGGTAGAGGTAGCCTTCCTTGGCGTTGGCGGGCTGCACGGTTTTTAGCTGTTTGAGATCCAGCTGGAAGTCATTCACCTGCTGCAAGCCGGTGGCGGCGGGGTCTACCCCCAGCAGGGTAGCCAGCTGGTTTTGGGAAATGTAGCTGCCCAGCGACCAGCCCGGCAGCAGCAGGCTTGCCAGCGGATATTCGGCAACAACCGTACTGCGCAGCTTGTTGTACAGCTGTCCGGCGTCGTACAGGGTCTCTTCCTCGCTGATGTACATCCGGGTCAGAGGGGCATCGTTGACGGTGCTGGTGCCCGTTGGGTACAGCGCAAGCTGCACCGCCCGGGGGGTGTACTGGCCGGTCAGGCTGCCGGTGGTGCCGCCGAACTTGTCCAGCAGGGCGTAAAGGGCAGGGGGCTCTGCTTCGGTGGAGGTGATGGTGTAGTCCAGCGCAAAGCTGGCACCGCTCTGGAATGCCTTGACCTTGCGGCTGACGAAGCTGTACAGCACTGCCGCAGCCACCGCGCACACCAAAACCAGACACAGCAGAACGATCAGCGCCGCCCGCAGACCGGTGCGTTTTTTGTGGGAAGATGCCATGGGAAACCTCTCCTTCCGGTAAACGTATTTGCTTCAGCATAACGGAACTGCACGCAAATGTCAAGCGCCGCAAACTGCGGACAAAACAAAAAACCTGAAACATTTCTGTTTCAGGTTTCTGGCGGAAAGATGGGGATTCGAACCCCAGAACGCTTTTGACACGTTACACGATTTCCAGTCGTGCGCCTTAGACCAACTCAGCCATCTTTCCACATCTTTTGTTCTGCCTTTGGGCGGGTGCCCTTGGCGCTCCACTATAATACCTGAAAGCAGGCTTTTTGTCAAGGATTTTTTTGAAAAAAATCAGACTTTTTTAAAAGTGACGAAAAAACGCGAAAAGACGTTCTGCCGCATGGACGGAAAGCACAAAAAGCCCTTGACGCACCTTTAAAATGGGTCTATATTGAGGGCAGAGAGCGCTGCGGCGGGTCATTTTGTGCCGTAGCGGCGGGAAATATAAGGAGGATGCTTTTATGACTTATCCTGAAGTGCTTGCCAATGCCCGTACCTGCATTGGTCAATACTGCAAGGCCTGCCCGGTGTGCAACGGCGTGGCCTGTAAAAACCAGATCCCCGGCCCGGGTGCCAAGGGCGTGGGCGATACCGCTATCCGCAATTATAATAAGTGGGCGGACATCCGGGTGAACATGGATACCCTGTGCCCCGGCGGTGCACCGGACACTACGCTGGAGCTGTTCGGCAAAAGCTTCCGCTATCCCTTCTTTGCGGGCCCCGTGGGTGCAGTGAACCTGCACTACTCTGATACCTACACCGATATGACCTATAACGATGTGCTGGTGCGCGCCTGTGCCGAAAACGGCATTGCTGCCTTTACCGGCGACGGCACCAACCCCACCGTGATGGAGATGGCTACCCGCGCCATCGGCGCTGCGGGCGGCTGCGGTGTGCCCACCATCAAGCCGTGGAACATCGATACTATCCGGGAAAAGATGGAGCAGGCCAAGGCCAGTGGCTGCTTCGCCGTGGCCATGGATGTGGATGCAGCGGGTCTGCCCTTCCTGAAGAACATGACCCCGCCCGCCGGCAGCAAGAGCGTGGAGGAACTGGCCGAGATCGTGCAGCTGGCAGAGCGCCCCTTCATCGTCAAGGGCGTGATGACCGTCAAGGGTGCACTGAAGGCAAAACAGGCCGGTGCCGCTGCCATCGTGGTGTCCAACCACGGCGGCCGTGTGCTGGATCAGTGCCCCGCTACCGCCGAGGTGCTGCCGGAGATCGCCGCAGCCCTCAAGGGCACCGGCGTAAAGGTGCTGGTGGACGGAGGTATCCGCACCGGTGTGGATGTGTTCAAGGCGCTGGCGCTGGGCGCGGACGGCGTTTTGATCTGCCGCCCCTTCGTGACTGCTGTCTACGGCGGCGGCGCAGAGGGCGTGAAGTGCTACATCGATAAGCTTGCCGGAGAACTGGCCGACACCATGCAGATGTGCGGTGCCCATACGCTGGCTGAGATCACCCCGGATATGGTGCGGGTCTGAGGTTTCTTTTATAAGTAACAAAAAAGGAGATGCCCAACAGGACATCTCCTTTTTGTTACTTCAAAGTGCCGTCCAGCACCTGCTGGTAATACCACGGCTTCGGGGCGTGGAAGGTCTTGCCGCTGAGGAAGGCAAAGTCCGGCTGGGTGAAGCGGGGCATGGTTAGCTCCCATGCGCACAGCGCCTGATACTTCAGCTTCAGCTCGCGGTTGGCGCTGTTGTTGCCGTACTTGCTGTCGCCAAGGATGGGGCAGCCGATGCTTGCCATGTGGGCGCGGATCTGGTGGGTGCGTCCGGTGATCAGCTGCACCTTCAGCAGTGCCAGACGGCCGGAGACCGCAATGGTCTCGTACCGGGTCTCCACCTCCTTGGCGCCGGGCTGCTTGTCCTCCACGATCTTCACGATGCCGCGGTCGGCGTCCTTCAGCAGGTAGCCGCCCAAGGTGGCATCCGGCGGCATGGGACGGCCAAAGGTGACGCAGAGGTAGGTCTTTTGCACCTCGCGGTTCTTGATGGCAGAAAGGAACAGCTCCTCAGCCTCCGGGGTCTTGGCAATGATCACAAGGCCGCTGGTGCCGGTGTCCAGCCGGTGGCACAAAGCGGGGGTGTACAGGTCGTTCTCCTTGTACTCGCCCTGCTTATTCAGGTACAGCAGCGCGCGGTTCAGCAGAGTATCGTCCTCCGGGCCGTCCACCGCAACACCGGCGGGCTTGTTCACGATCAAAATCTGCGGGCAGTCGTACACCACCTGCGCCGGGGTGCGGGCGTTCTTCCACGCGGGGCCTTCCACCCGGCGGTCGGCGTCCAGCACGTCGTCCAGAATGAACAGCTTGATCTCATCGCCTGCCATCACGCGGGTGGAAAGCGGCTGCTTTTTGCCGTTCAACTTGATCTTGTTTTCCCGCAGCGCCTTGTTCAGGCGACCGGGGGTCAGGGCGGGGTACTGCTGGGTCAGATAATTGTCCAGCCGGGTGGGGGCAAGACATTTTACTTTTAAAATTTTCACGGGAAATTCCTCTCTATCTTAAAATCAGTTGCAATAGAATGGGTTCTTGATTCGTTTTTATTGTAGCGGAACGGAAACGTTCCGTCAAGCAAGAGAAAGAAGGTTTTCGTATGAGATGGAACCATAAAATAGTGACACTTACTGTGCTTTTGGCTATTGGAATAACAATGGTGGGCTGTGGGGCGTCCAGTTCCACGGCTGGAAGCACAGCGGCTTCCGCGGCAAGCACGACATCTTCGGAGGCGCAAAAAACGGAAGTACACCCAATGCAAGGTGTTTTACTGAGTGACCCACTTTCGGATGGCACTTATCACATCAGCTTTGAAAGCGATAAAGTATGGGTCGGTGAACGCAAGAATACCATCAACAATGCTGTTGTATACGACTATGACCGGTACACAGCCGCAGATATTGAAGCATTGAGCGAAGGAGATACCATTATAACACATCTAAACGGGACAGAGGAAATTACAGCCCTAACAGTGGAAAGCGTTGAGAGAGAAAACAACTATGTGACCATCAACGGTGGAATAGAAGAAGGTGGTATTGACTTATGCAAAGAGGATGACCACTACCGGACTCTGACATGGGATGATTTTCCCGCTTATTATGAAGTTGGAGTGGTTAAGCAACTTGTTATGGCAGACGATATCGAACTATCGGACGGTGCAGCAGACTTTGAAGCCGACCCAGTGATCGTAAAGGGAGATCGGGCGGTTTGTGATGCAATGAGCAATGAAGAAGATGCTTATGGGTGGAATGCAGGAAACACGACCGTGACCATCCAAAACGGCGAGATAACCCGTGCAGACCGCATCTGGGTACCGTAAATTTTGCTCAAAACCGTTGACAAACGTTTTGCGTATGCTATAATTTAGCTGTACGCGAAGGGACGCTATGTCTGCTTTGCGGAATGTAAAATTATGACAGATGGCAATGATGGGGTCAGAAATGCACACACCACCGTCCAGAGAGAGCGCCCACGGCTGTAAGGCGCTCCGGTCGGGATCATTTCGCGCCACCCCGGAGCTTCCGGCGAATGTAAACCGGACGCTGCGCAGCGTTAATGCGCCGAAAGCGGCAGGGGACATATGATCCTTTGCAATTTGGGTGGTACCACGGAGTTTGATGCACAAGCAGCCTTCGTCCCTTTTGGGATGAGGGCTGTTTTTTGTTTTTTCTCCGTGCCGCCCCTCTGCCATAACAGCATAAAAACGGCGCCTGAGCGCCAAAAACGATTGAGGAGAGAAAGATCTATGCAATGGACCGGTTTGAATGAACTGCGCGAAAAGTACCTGAGCTTCTTTGAAAGCAAGGGTCATCTGCGTCTGGACAGCTTCCCCCTGGTACCCAAGAACGACCCCAGCCTGCTGCTGATCAACAGCGGCATGGCTCCCATGAAGAAGTGGTTCCTAGCACAGGAGGAGCCGCCCCGCCACCGCGTGACTACCTGCCAGAAGTGCATCCGCACCCCGGATATCGAGCGCGTGGGCATCACTGCCCGCCACGGCACCTTCTTTGAGATGCTGGGTAACTTCTCCTTCCAGGATTACTTCAAGGACGAGGTCATTCCTTGGGCATGGGAGTTCCTGACCAGCGATGAGTGGATGGCTATCCCCAAGGATCGTCTGCACATCTCTGTGTACGAGGAGGACGACGAGGCCTACGATATCTGGACCAAGAAGGTCGGCATTGCCCCGGACCACATGGTGCGTCTGGGCAAGGAGGACAACTTCTGGGAGCACGGCTCCGGCCCGTGCGGCCCCTGCTCCGAGATCTACTTTGACCGAGGCCCCGAGTACGGCTGCGGCAAGCCGACCTGCGGCGTGGGCTGCGACTGCGACCGCTATATGGAGATCTGGAACCTCGTGTTCAGCCAGTTCGATGCCGACGGCAAGGGCCACTACGAGCGTCTGGCACGCCCCAACATTGATACCGGCATGGGCTTGGAGCGTCTGGCCTGCGTGATGCAGAACGTGGGCAACCTGTTCGAGGTGGATACCGTGCAGAGCGTGCTGCATCATGTGGAGCACATTGCAGGCAAGACCTACAAGCAGGACCCCAAGACCGATATCTCCATCCGCGTCATCACCGACCATATCCGCAGCTGCACCTTTATGGTGTCTGACGGCATCCTGCCCTCCAACGAGGGCCGCGGCTATGTGCTGCGCCGTCTGCTGCGCCGCGCTGCCCGCCACGGCCGGATGCTGGGTATCGACCACCCCTTCCTCGTGGATCTGGTGGAGACTGTCATCCAGTCCAGCGAGTCCGCTTACCCCGAGCTGCGCGAGCATGACGCCTATATCAAGAAGGTCATCGGCACCGAGGAAGCAAACTTTGCCCGCACCATCGATGCCGGCATGAACATCCTGAACAACATGATCGACCGTCTGGAGAAGGCACACCAGAAGCTGCTGAGCGGCATGGACGCCTTCAAGCTGAACGATACCTTCGGCTTCCCGCTGGATCTGACCAAGGAGATCGCCGCCGAGCAGGGTCTGGAGATCGACGAGGACGGCTTCCATGCAGAGATGAAGAAGCAGAAGGAGCGCGCCCGCGCCGAGCGTCTGAAGAAGAACATCTCCGGCTGGAGCGAGGATCTGTTCGGCGCACTGGAAGCCGAGCCCACCGTCTTTACCGGCTACGAGACCCTGACCGACAAGGGCACTGTTGTGGCGCTGAGCGATGAAGAGACCCTGACCGATGCCATTGCCACCGACGAGGAAGCAAAGGACGGCGTGCTGGTGGTGCTGGATAAGACCCCCTTCTACGCTGAGATGGGCGGTCAGGCTGCCGACCATGGCGTGCTGAACGGCACCGAGTGCAGCCTGCGTGTGCTGGACGTGAAAAAGACCCCCAAGGGCTACTACGTCCACACCTGCGTGCTGGAAAGCGGCATTGTGAAGGTGGGCGATGTGCTGACTGCACAGGTGGACAAGGGCTACCGCATGGCCATTGCCCGCAACCACACCGCTACCCACCTGCTGCAGGCTGCCCTGCGTGAGGTGCTGGGCGACCATGTGCATCAGGCTGGTTCCTATCAGGATGCCTCCATCACCCACTTCGACTTTACCCACTTCAGCGCCGTGACCCCCGAGGAACTGGCACGGGTGCAGAAGATCGTCAATGATAAGATCTTCGACTCCATGAACGTCACCGTGCAGGAGATGCCGGTGGAGGAAGCCAAGAAGCTGGGCGCAATGGCTCTGTTTGGCGAAAAGTACGGTAAGGTGGTCCGCGTGGTGGACATCGAGGGCTGGTCTACCGAGTTCTGCGGCGGCACCCATGTCAAGAACACCGCCCAGATCGGCGGCTTCAAGATCGTCAGCGAGTCCTCTGTGGCTGCCGGCATCCGCCGTATCGAGGCTGTCACCGGCCGCAACCTGCTGATCCGTGCAAACCTGCAGGAAGCTATGCTGCATGATGTGGCGAACACCCTCAAGGCCAACAACGTGGCTTCTCTGCCCGCCCGTGCCGAGGCTGTGATGGCCGAGAACAAGGCCATGAGCCGCGAGCTGGAGGAGATGAAGGCAAAGATCGCCGCTTCCAAGGTGGACAGCCTGTTCGACAATGCCGAGGAAGCAGACGGCGTGAAGATCGCTTCTGCATACTTTACCGGTACCACCGGCGACACCCTGCGCGGTATGTGCGACAGCATCCGCGACAAGGCTGTGAACCCCGTGGTGGCTGTTCTGGTGGGCAAGGCCGAGGATAAGATCACCATGGCCGTTACCGTGAATAAACTGGCACAGGAAAAGGGTCTCAAAGCCGGTGTGCTGGTCAAGGAGCTGTCCGCTATCGCAGGCGGCAAGGGCGGCGGCAAGCCGGACTTTGCAATGGCAGGTCTGAAGGACGAGACCAAGATCGATGAAGCACTGGCTGCTGTGAGCGCCATCGTCAAGAAGGCTCTGGGCTAAAAAGGATCCATGTCCCCGCCCGGTGCCGGATGCGCGCCGGGGCGGCGGGCTTTTGTAGAAGCAGGAAGGAGTGTTCCCCATGGAAGATTGTCTGTTTTGCATGATCGCAGAGGGCAAGATCCCCTCTAAAAAGCTGTACGAGGATGACCAGGTGGTGGCATTCTACGACATCAACCCGCAGGCAAAGGTGCATTTCCTTGTGGTCCCCCGCAAGCACATCTCCTCTGCCGCTGCGCTGACCGAGGAGGATGCCGCTCTGCTGGGTCACATCTTCGCCGTCATCGCAAAGCTGGCCAAGGAGCAGGGGCTGGAAAACGGCTACCGCATCATCTCCAACGTGGGCGAGGACGCAGGCCAGACCGTGAAGCATCTGCATTTCCATGTTCTGGGCGGCGAAAAACTGCCTGTCTGATTCCAATACGAAAGGGAGATTTTGATTATGGCTGAAACTTATACCCTGCACGTTGCAGGCCTGACCCGTGAGCTGACCATCTGCAAGGTGAACGACCACATGGACATTGCCGCATTCATCATGCTGGGCGATGCCGAGCTGACCGTGGCCGCCGCTGCGGAGCTGCTGAAGAAGTGCCCGGATTTTGATATCCTGCTCACCGCCGAGGCCAAGGGCATCCCGCTGGCACACGAGATGAGCCGCCAGAGCGGCAAGCCCTATATCTGCGCCCGCAAGGGTGTCAAGCTGTATATGCCGGACCCCGTGGTGGTGGAAGATCAGTCCATTACCACTGCCGGTAAGCAGAAGCTGGTCATCGACCGCAAGGAGCTGGAAAAGATGAACGGTAAGCGGGTGCTGGTGGTGGACGATGTCATCTCCACCGGCGGCTCTCTGAAGGCGCTGGACGCGCTGGCTGAAAAGACCCAGTGCACCATCGTGGGTCAGGCCGCTGTTCTGGCCGAGGGCGATGCTTCCGAGCGCAAGGATATCATCTTCCTTGAGCCGCTGCCCCTGTTCTTCCACTAAGCCGGGATGCGCCGCCCGCTCTGCGCGTTCTGCGCCGGAATGATGGGCCTTAGTTTCCTGTGGACTTTTTTGCCGCAAACGGAGTTTTTTATGCCGTTTGCGGCATTTTTTGTTGCCTTTTTGCTGCTGCTTTGCATCCCACGCCGCAGCCGCAAGCTGGCGGTCTGCCTGCTGTTGGGTGCACTGGCAGGGCTTTGCGCGGTGTACACTACAAACGCCCGGCTGGAGCGTGCCCGGGCAAATTACGCCGGGCGCACCGTGCTGCTGACTGCCGAGGTGGAGCGCGCGGACAGCATCTATTTTTCGGACACCGTGGACGCGACCCTGTGGGTGGAAGGTGTGAACGGCAGACGTGCGGGCTTCCGCATAGCCTGTGCAGAACTGCCCGCCTGCGCGGCAGGGCAGCGGGTGCAGGGCTGGTTCACGCTGCAACAACCGGACATAGAAGAACGGACGGCACAGTACGCGGACGGCATCGCGCTGCAGGCAGAGCCGTTGGCAGAAAAGCCGCAGCTTACCGTGCTGGGCGAGAGCGGCAGCTTCCGCGCCCGCACCCACCGCTTGCAGCAAAAACTGAGCGAGAGCCTGCGCCGGGAGATGCACCGGGACACCGGCGGCGTGCTGGCTGCCATGACGGTGGGCGACCGCAGCGGGCTTTCGGCGCAGCTGCGCAGCGCCTACCGGGGCGCAGGACTTTCCCATGTGCTGGTGGTCAGCGGTATGCACGTTTCCATCCTGTGCGGGGATATTCTGAGCGTGCTGCTGCCCTATCGCTGGGAGCAGAGCTACCGCCGCCGCAGACGGCGCACGGTCTGGAAAAGTCTGCTGGCGCTGGTGCTGATGGGTGTGACTGGCTTTACACCCTCGGTGCGCCGCGCCGCCGTGGCGGTGTGGGTCAGCGCCTTGGGTGTGTGGGTATGGGGCCCGGCGGATACTCTCACCTCGCTGGCGGCGGCAGGTATCCTGATGACTGCTGCCAACAGCTACGCGGTGTGGGATATCGGCTTTGAACTTTCCTTTGCGGCAGTGGTGGGCACGGTGGCGGGTTCTGCCTGCATCCGCCGAATGCGGGACGCCCACGACAGACGCTTTTGGATCAAAGCAGGGGAGAACCTGCAAAAGCCGGTCAGGCGTCCGTGGTTTAATAGGCTGCCGGAGCGTTTGCAGGGTCTTGCAGAGAGCGCCTGCATTGCCGCCTGCGCCTCGGCGGCTACCTTCCCGGTGCTGGTGCTGCGGGGGCTGAGCGTCAGCGTGTGGGCGATGGTCTCCAGCATTGCGGTGCTGTGGATGGTGCAGCCGCTGCTTTTGCTGGGGCTGGCAGTGGCTTTTGCGGGGCTGGTGCCGTGGCTGGCACCGGTGCACGGGGCGCTCTCCCGGGCGGCAGACCTGCTCACCGGCCTATTGAACGGCTGGGCGGTCTGGCTCTGCACAAGGCCCGGGGCGTCCATCTACTTTGATACCGCCTACGCGGCGCTGGTCTGTCTGCTGCTGTGCGGGCTTGGGGTGCTGGCTTTCCGTTGGCGGGTGCGTCTGCGGGTGGCTCTGCCGGGCATCCTGCTGGCAGCAGCGGTGGGCATCGGGCTGGGGAACGCCCTCAGCCGGGACGTGGTGCACATCGACCTTGTGGGCAGTGCACAGGCACCTGCGGTAGTGGTTACCCAGAACGACCGAGCGGTGGTGCTGTTCCGGGGCGGCAGCGCCGCCCAGCGTGCGGTGGAAAACCAGCTGGCGCGGCGGGGCGTGCGCACTGTGGAACTGGTGGCAGACCTGCGCATGAATGCAAAAACCGCCTGCACCCTGCCCGCGCAGCAGGGCATCCGGGCAGAGCGTCTGCCGGTGAACACAGCACGCAAACTGCGCTGCACTCCGGCGGCGGTGGAGCTGCTGCGCACCCGGGAAGGGTGTCTGGTGCGGCTGAGCATCGGCAACCGGCAGTTTGTGACCTTAAGCGGAAAGGCAGAGCTGGCGCAGCCGCTGCAAACGGAGTGGCTGGTGGCCTCGGCCAAAAAGCCGGAGACGGTGCAGTACCAAAAACTGCTGGCGCTGCGCAGCTACAGCTGGATGGCACCGGAAACGCAGTACACCGCCTCCCTCAGCCTGCGCCGCACCGGCGGCGAAAAACTAGGGTAGCGCTTTGCAATCCGGGCCGAGTGTGGTACAATACAAGGAGCAATTTATAACAGGAAAGGGGCATTTGCATGGCCACGGAAGCAAAACTCCGGCAGCTGGCCGACAAGGGCTGCCCGGTCTACTATTTTTATTCCAGCGAGCGGTATCTGGTGCGGCAGGCAGTGGCGGCGGCGGTGCGGGTGCTGTCGGCAGACAGCGACGAGGACGCCACTATACTGGACGGCGCTGCCCCGGAGCTGGAGCAGCTCATCATGGCAGCGGGCACCATCTCCTTTTTCGGTACCCGGCGCGTGGTGGTACTGCCGGAAATAGACCCCGCCGCCTACGGCAGCAAGGACCTGGACGAGTTGTGCAGTACCCTTTCCAGCTTGGAAAACGCCGTGGCGGTGCTGGGCAGCGTGTTCCCGCTGGAGCGCAGCAAGCTCAAGCTGGGCAAGCAGGCGCAAAAGCTGCAAGCCCAGTGCAAAGCCATCGGCTACGCAGAGGAACTGGCAAAGCCCCGCCCCTTTGAACTGAAAAATTTGATGATGGAACGCGCAAAGGAGCAGGGCACAGCCCTGCCGGACGGCGCCGCTACTGCATTGCTGGAGCGCTGCGGCGAGGACCCCTTTCTGCTGGAAAACGAAGTGGACAAGCTCTGTGCCCTGTCCGGTTACCAGACCGTGAGCGCCTCCATGGTGGCAGAGATGGGCACGGTAAGCCTTGAAGCGGATGTGTTCGAGATGATCCGCATGATCACCGCCAAAAACGCCACCGGAGCCTGCAAAAAGCTGCAGACCCTGCTGCGGCTGCAGCAGGAGCCTATCGCCATTACAGCCGCCATGATCGGCAGTTATGTGGATCTGTACCGGGTAAAGCTTGGGGCGGCAAAGCGGAAAAATTACAGTGCGGTGCACAAGGATTTTGGCTATAAGGGCAGCGACTACCGACTGAAGCGCTCGGCAGAGACTGCCGCCCACTACACCCTGCCCCAGCTGGAAGCCTGCTTGCAGGTGCTGCTGGAGCTGGATCAGAGCCTGAAAAGCCAGCCTGTGGCGGCGCAGACACTGCTGGAAACAGCACTGTGCCGTCTGGCGCTGGCGGGGAGCGGAAGATGATGCAAAACGAGATGATCCATACCGACCGGGTGCTGATCGTGGAGGGCAAATACGACGCCGTCCGTCTGGCGCACCTGACCGATGCCATGATCCTGCTGACGGATGGTTTTGGCATTTATAAAGACAAACAGCGCCAGCAGCTGTTCCGGGCGCTGGCGCAGAAAAATGGTCTGATCTTACTCACGGATTCGGACGCGGCAGGCTTCCGCATCCGCAATTACATCACCAACATGGTGGGTGCGCAGAACGTGGTGCAGGCTTATGTGCCCGCCATCCACGGTAAGGAAAAACGCAAGGCGCAGCCCGGCAAGGAGGGCTTGCTGGGGGTAGAGGGCGTGGACGATGCCCTTGTGCGGCAGGCTCTGCTGGACGCCTTGGGTGCGGAAGCCGGTGCCGCGCCGGTGCGCCCGGCGGGGCGGCAGATCACCTATACCGATTTATACGAGTGGGGGCTTTCCGGTAAGCCCGGCAGCGCCGAGCGCAAGGCCAGACTCTTGAACGCGCTGGGGTTGCCGCCGCGCCTTTCCAAAAAGGAACTGGTGGAGGCTTTCAACCGCCTGTACACTTTTGAACAACTGGACGAATTGCAGTTGAAAATTTTGCAGGAGTAAAACCTAGCTGTGTTTGCCCCACGCCTGCCGCAGCAGTTCCAGCGAGTGGGTCTCCAGCCGGGAAACATAGCTGCGGCTGATGCCCAGCAGCCCGGCGGTCTCCAGCTGGGTCAGGGGTGGCTGTCCGGCCAGCCCGTACCGCAGCAGTAAGATCTGCCGCTCCCGGGCGGGCAGAGTGTCCAGCAGCTGCCGCAGCCGCCGGACACCCTCCTGCCGCTCACAGCTGTCCTCCATGCAAAAGCCGTCCTGTATCACGTCTGCTAAGGTCAGAGCCGAGTCCCCGTCTGCCTCCAAAGCTTCCTGCAGGGAGACGGTCTGCCCGTTCTTGCGCTCCCGCCGGAACTGCATACGGATCTCGTTTTCAATGCAGCGGCTGGCATAAGTGGAAAACCGCGCCTTGCGTGTGGCATCAAAGGTATCTACCGCTTTCATCAGCC
>ERZ1106983.1448-NODE-1448-length-20672-cov-3.940535_pt1 | contig 20672 bp, 30 predicted proteins | sample MGYA00403693_ERZ1106983 | MGnify/ENA primary metagenome ERZ1106983 (study PRJEB35170, sample SAMEA104062420) | human gut metagenome | biome: human gut; feature: human-associated habitat; material: faeces | place: Denmark | collected 2012-07-13 ...
CGGCCGCCCCCTGAGCTTCCAGGGATTCGTCAATGTCTCTGCGGATTGCTGGCCAGATGAAGCGTTCATTCCCATTGAATTTTGGTTCCTCTCTTGACACACGATACTGAATCATGGCCCTCACCAGTCGCCCTACTTCAACGTCACTGAACGCCTCAAAATAGCTCTCATAGCTCAGCCAGAGCTTGACATACTCCTTTTTCTCTGCCACGGGATCACCGCCTTAAAATGGCAATTTGCCGTCGTCGTCCGTCAGTTCCTCATATCCAGATGTCTGGGCGGCGGGTGCTGCGGGAGCGGCCTGGGCTGAGTATCCGCCAGACGAATAGCCTCCCTGGTATCCGCTGTCACCGTCCCGCTTTGAGTCTCCAAAGTAGACGTTATCCGCCACCACCTCTGCGCTGCGGCGCTTGTTTCCGTCCTTGTCAGTCCAGTCACGGATCTGGAGCCGTCCCTCTACCACGGCCATACGGCCCTTAGAGAAGTAACGGGAGACAAATTCGGCTGTGTTGCGCCAGGCCACCACGTCAATAAAATCTGTGGCCTTTTCGCCGGTGGCTTTGTCTTTAAAGTCACGGTCAACGGCCAAGGCAAAGGATGCCACCGCCGTTCCGGTCTGGGTGTGGCGGATCTCAGGATCTCGCGTCAGGCGGCCCATGATGATTATGTGGTTCAGCACAGCGACCCCTCCTTTTTGACAAAAGCCTGCAACTCCTCAGTGGAGTAATAGACGCGGGCCCAGATGGTCACGGCACGAAGTTTCTTGGCGCGCCGCAGCCAATCAAGCGTGTCCACGCTGATGCTCAGGTACTTAGCTGCCTCAATGCGTGGGATCAATAGTTTTTCCATTGTAAGTCCTCCTTACAAAATTTCCTTTGCGTCCTGCCAGAACCCTTTTTCGTGCTGGACTTTTTCCATGGCTCTGGAGACAACAGCGTCATAGTCCTTATAACGCTCCTGCTTTGCTCGTTTTGCCGCCAAGATGTCACGGCATACAGCGTTAATCATTTTCGGGGAATAATAAAAGCGGTCAAATCCGTGGTCTTTGGCAACGGATTTTATTTTTTGATCGGTCAGAATGTTATAGCGGTATTTCAAATAACGCTTTCCGGTGTGGTCGCTGATCCGTAAACTGTTGGCCACACCGTAATCAAATTTCAGGTATATGCTGTTGGTGGAATAAGAGTCGTATCTGTGAATAATGACCTTCCCCCGTAATTTCTGAATGACCGCTTCCGCTATGTCGTTCAGTGTCATGCTTTCCTCGCTTTCAATTTCCAGATGCGGCACAGCGTCCGGTCAAGGACTATGCCGCCGGGTAAGTGGTAACGGTCAAAAAACTGCTGGTCGCTCATTTTGTGTGCCTCCTCGTGGTGGCCACGGCAGAGCGGAAGGGCCTCCAAGCCCTCGTGTAAAATGTCTGTGCGGTCCCGGCCCATGCCCACGCGGTCGATGTGGTGGAGGTCGGCGTGCTGTCCGCAACAAACGCATTTCTTTGCAATCAGACAGGCGTATATGTAGTCTGGCACATCGTCCACCATGTCCAGCAGGGAGAACTTTGTGGGGATGTCCCAGTCCAAAATAAACCGGACCAGAAACCGTTGAAAAGCGCAGACCAGAGACATGGGCGCGTTGCTGAGGGAAAATATCTGGTCTGCCGTTCCCTCCAGATCCTCCAGCAGGAATTTAAGTTTCATGTACTCCTTTGTGGGGTCCTTTCCCATGCCGGTGTAGTCGGATATAGCCCCGATCAGTGCATAGCATGTGCGGCGCTGTTTACCAGACAAAGGGCGGGAGTCAACGAGTTGGACCAGGCACTCTCTGTAATCCCGCTTTGTCATTGTGAACCAGTCGTCGTAAGGGACGCGGACCAGCAGCTCCTGGCGCCGCTCGTCATATCCGACGATTCGCCCCCGGGCGGTGTCTATCGGGCTTTTCATGCCAGGGGGTCATACTCCTCCGGCTGCTCCTGGTCAGCGGCCTGCGGGAGTTCCTGGGGCTGTTCCTTTGGGTATCCGTTATCGTCTAAAGGAACGGGATCTGTTGGAAGATCGCCTTCGGTAGCCTCACTGATTTCGGAGCTGTCATACATGCCGGTAAAGTCCTCTGGGAAGGCCTCGCGCAGGGCCTGAACCAGGGCCACTTTCCGTATCATGGTGGCCGGCTTCCCCTTCCATTGGGAATTGATTTCCCCATCCTTCTTTTTTCCTACGTATTCCTCAAATGCTACCTGTGCCTCGACTGGGTTTTCCCAACCGTTTACAAACACCTTGGCCCATCCTCCTACCACATTCTCGCCTGGAAGATAGAAAGTTCCGGTACGGTATTCAACGGCTCCCGTCTCTTTGTCCTGAGTGATGATACCGGCCTGAAAACCGCGGTAATCTGCGTTACGCTTGGCCCGCTTGGTAAATGTCTCTTTACCCACGACGATGGTTGCGGGCTGGCTGTTTCCGTACTTGATGATATAAGCCTCGCGGAGGAAAGGATTTAAGCGCTGGTATTTGCAGAGGTTAAGGAACATAACTACCTCGGCAGAGGTGATCTGTCCACCGCCGGCGGTAAGGAAGTCCTGGACGATGCGGGGAGAGAGCCGTACCTTCTGTCCATCTGCGGACTCATAGGTGATTGCCATGGGATCTGTGGCCTTTGCGGGGGCCAGCCCGGGCTGTTTGTTCATTATCGGATGCCTCCATACTTCACGCCGTATTTGTCGGTCAGGGCCCGCATTTCGGCCCGGAAGTCGGCGGTTGTGTCATAGAAAATCACTTTGATGGTCTTGGGCTCCTCGGGGGGCTCTGGCTCAGAAACGGGAGCTGTTGCCTGGACATGTGACACATTGGGAGCTGCGGGTGGCTCGGGATCCTGGACCGGCTCCTTCTGTTGATCTCTGGCAAGGTCCAGTTTGGAGAGACGAAGATTTTCGTTCATGGCTGCGGAGAGATCCAGGGTCTCATAGTATCTGGCCAGAACTGGGACTTCATGGGTCAAATGCATGTTGCAAATAGTGTCGATGTCCCGTCGGATAGAATCCACGCGACCGGAAAGAGCGGTGATCGCAGAATTTACAGAAACAGTTTTATTGAGCCACTTTTGGTCCATCAGCTTACTAAATGGGATAAATTGAGAAAGTTTCCCGGCCAGTTCGGGATATACTGCCTCGATTGCTTGTCTCTTCTCCTGCTTCTCCTGCTCCTCAAAAGCCTTGACCTGCTGGTCAATGGAGCGGCTTGCCTGCCCAATCATTCCGGTGAGCTCCTTGCATTTGACTTCAAAGTCGGAATATGGGGCCAGGCACTGGGCTTTGATTTCCTTGCGGCGGGCGTCGATGGCTGCGGACAGCTTGTTTAAGGCGGCTCGGTCCTCCTTGGCTCCCTTAATGCTGTCCTCGGTGACAACCAAGTTCCGATAATGTTCCAGCTTGGTGTCAAGCTCTGCTTTCATGGCTTCAAAGTTGAAGTCAATGGTCTGGGGGAGAGCGGACAGGTCGGTGATAATCTGAAATTCCATTCTGTTTCCTCCTTAGATGCTCGGCAAAATCAGTGCCGGCTGTTTCTTTTCCTGAACAGAGCGCCAGAAGGCGTCCTCTGCCGGTCGTAAATAGTCCAGGTCGGCCTGAACCTCGCTCCGGAAATACCAATATTCCCGGATTGTCTTTTGCGGCTTCCCGTTCTTCTCCCACTTGATCTGCGCCAGGAGCACAGAAAATTCATATCCTGTGGCAAGAAGCTGGTGGAGAAGTTGCACATAGTAATTGTCTGGGACACGGTTGTCCCATTTTGACCAGTCGGATGACCGTCGTATCTCTGTGGTTTTTACCTCCAGGACGCCGCGGCTGTCTCCCATGGTCAAGTCTCCGTCCAGAGTGGCGAAAAGCCATGGCCTATCTGGGTCGTTTGCTATCATGCCGTATTGGTCATAGGATACGATGATCTCCGGGTGATCCAGTTCAAAGAGACGGCGGAGCGGGGCTTCTGCCTCTTTCCCGTATCTCACAGCCGGCTTGTCTGAAATGTCCTCTGGAATGACCAGGCCTACCTTCTCTTTCCATAGGTCAAGGTTTGATTTCCAGGGGTTCTTTCCAAGGATGCAGGCGGCGTCTGAACCGCCTATTCCGTTTTTTCTAGCTTCAAGCCATGCACGCTCTTGCTCAGTCATTGGATTGCATTTCCTCCCAGCACTTCCGGCATAAGCACCCAGGCATGATTGCATCTGTGGCGTATATTTCGCCTCCGCAAACAACGCACTCAGCCACAACCGGGTCCTGCTGCCGGTCCCTGTAAACCGGGTTTACCCACGTCATCGTGTCACCCACAGAACCACCAGCAGAGCCAGAACAAATGCGCCAACACCGCAGGCCAGTGCCCGCTGCACCAGGGTGTCCCACCACCGGCAGTTGTCCCGGCGGGCGCGGCGCACGCGCTCGATGTAATCAAAAGCGCGGCGGTTGCGGCTTTGCACCTCGGTCTGGGTCCAGATGGCGTCCATAATCTCAAAGGCATTTTCAGTGCTCATTTCTTTTTCCTCCAGTCGTTGAATATCTCCCACAGGGAGAGGCAAAAAGCTGCGTCGGCCATAAAAAAAGGACAGTTGAAAAATAGGGTCCTCCATGTCAGCCTCCCACGTTCAGCACCCCGGCCAGGGTGCAAAGGTTGAACCACTGTTCCTGTGTCAGCTTTACCGGGGTCTCGGTCAGCAACTTGGCAATGCTGCCTTGCCCACATCCAACGGAGGCCGCCAACTTGGTCTCGGAAAGAATGTGGTGGTTCTCCATAGCCTGCTGGGTGACCTTTCTCATGATCTCCTCCGGCGTTTTCATCCAATCACCTCCGTCCAAAACTCTTCATTTCGAACCTGAAAAGCGTCTCCCAGCTGCTCAATGTCCGGGAAATTGTGACAGGCGGTCTTTACCGCATATTTGTCAATCTCTGTAGCCCGGTATCTGGAGATATGCGCTCCCAGTTTATCCAGCGCAATGTGTCCGCAGGCCATACCGTCGTACATGGACAGCACGTCCAGCGGCTCAGTGGCGATCCCGGGGCAGTAGGACAGGATGTGGGCGATAACGTCCACCGTCCAGCCGTTGCCCATCAATGTAATTGCCTGTTGGTCTGATACGGGGAAAACATACCATTCAGGGACGGTCTGACACTTAGCAACGCCAGATTTTGACAGAGACTTTACCTCTTCACCAATAAGGTATAACCCCGTTTTTGCACCTCCACCTCCGGCTTGCGACTTCATTGTTACAGACTTGCCCTTTATGTCGTACACCCTAACAGACTGCCCGCCTGATTTTCCTGTCGCACCGATCTGCCAAGTGCTGTTGTAGTGCGATTCCAAATCCGGCTTTGATCGAACAAACGGGCCACCATTATATTCTGAAAAATCATCAGGCCCGAGTTCATCGTCCAAATAAATTCCCCGGTCCTCCGGCTGCTGTACGCCCGGGATGTTGGTCCAATAGAGTCGCTGGCGGCTCTGGGCAGACACCAGGGCGGAGTTGATGCAGATGGGATCCACGCCCAGGCGCTTGGTGATTTCCGCCCGGATTGCCTGAGACATGCTCTTATTGTTCTCGTATAGGAAAAAGTCAGGCTTGAACTTATCCAGGGCAATCAGGTAATTCTCGAACAGTTCCCAGCCGATACCGCTGGGCTCGGTTTCCCGGTTCTTTGTCTGCGCAATGCTCCAGTGCGTGCAGGGTGATCCTCCGATTAAAAGTTTCATTTGACCACCTCCGCCACAACACCGTGTTCACGGCCCCAGATTTCCGCCAGGATGCGGGCCATGCGGTCCGGGTCCGGCGTCCCGATGATCTTGCCCGTTGCGGGCGCTGTCTTTGTCTGGTACAATAAATCACGTCCTTTTTGGATAGCCGCCTTTCGGGTCTGCCCACCCGGGGGCGGCGCTTTGTTTTTGGGCTGCTATGAAATCCATGGAATGAAATAGCCGCCGAAGGTGCCATGGGGTGGAGAAAAACATGGGTGTAAACCACAAGTCCTGCCCGTCCCGTTTTTGGGGGAATAGAGGGTGGCCGGTCAATGGATTGGTCAGTGTGTTCCCGATGCAGATATAGCCTGCACATCCCAAAAGAGATAGTTGGATATAACACATCATGGCCGCCACATGGTCCACATCCTGGCCAACAAAAAGCGCCTGTTGCTGATATGGAATACCGGCCCGTTGCAATGAGTGGGCCGCAGCAATGAGCGTTGCCCCTGCCCCACAAGCTGGGTCACAAATAGATGCCCAGCCGCGCTTCCTGGCGTCCTCTACGGAGTCTGAAATGGTGATATCAGACATGGCCCGGCACAGGTTGTATGGGGTGAAGAATTGGCCCTTCCAGTGGTTCCCAAGGTCTAGGCTCATGTAGAGGTCTCCAAGGAAGTCTTGCTCCTGGTTATCGTCCAGGGCTTGAATTGTGGCCGCACAGAGAAGCGGGAAAATGGACTGTTCCTGGCTGGAATACTTGGAGATCAGCTTCATATACTCCGCCTCGCGGCCAGGAGCCTGAGCCTTGTCCACGGAATTGCTGATGGACTGGGCGAACATAGACACAAAGTCGGCCCATACCTCCCAGGAACTGCGAGAGCCTAGAAGCTGCTCAAAGTTCCTGAGAAAATCACGCTGGCAGTCCTTCTTATGTATTGACTTCACTTTTGGCCCTCCCGGCTCCATCCAAGAACTTGATTAGTCCGTTCACGGGGATATAGATTCTGGAGTTCAGAACACATACACCAAACCCAAGATCCTGAGGAGATTCCCGGGCCTTGATTCGCAGCCACTGGGCAGAAACACCCATGATAGCCGCCACGGGTTCTGGAGTCAGGCATGTGACACTGGGATCAAGTGCCTTTAGATCGTCCAGGGTGGCGGAGCGCCCCTTGGCCATAAGTTCTCGCTTTGTCATAAGGGTCACTCCTTTACTCTTCGTCATTCGCTTTGTCGGACTTCTTTTCTGCCATGGCGGCTACGCCCTCGGCATAGCCTCGGAGAAATTCGCGCTTATCGTCGGGAAGCATGTTGACCGACTTTTTCAGAGATTGAATGATCTGCTTTTCCTTCTCGCTCACAAGTTCACCCTCTTTGCATATTGTTTTAATTACATGCTAACCATGTGAGAATATATTACAACGAAACTCTAACAATGTCAACACACAAAACATTAAAACTCAAAAATAAAGTTGACACAGTTAGAAATTGGTGATATTATTTTTTATAAGCAGCAGGGAGGGGGTGTTAGTGTGAATGAAAGAATTTCGGAAGTGAGAAAATTCGCCGGACTTACACAGGAAGAATTTGGGTGCAGGATTGGCGGATTGTCCAGAAATTATGTATGGATGCTGGAAAAGGGAGACCGAACTCCTAGTGATAGAACCATATCTGATATCTGCCGTGAGTTTAATGTCAATGAGCTTTGGCTGCGGGAGGGCATCGGAGAGATGTTCCAGGAGCGGACCAGGAGCGAAGAGCTGGCGGCCTTCTTCGGTGATGTGCAGGCAGAGGGCGGATTTAAAGAGGCATTTTTGACGGTCTTGGCCAGGCTTGGACCGGAAGAGTGGGCACTGATCGAGCGAAAGGCCAGGGAGTTGGCCGAGGAAATAAAAAAAGCCGACCCCTAAGGGCCGGCTTTTTCTGAACCTTCACTTTATACAGTGCAGGACATAGGTATAAATTATTTTTAGGTGCGGTTCGTCTGTGCGCTTTAGTAGAGCCATAATAGCCTGAATGAGTTTATCTTTTTCCATGTCCTGATCCCCCCTGTATATTGTAGGCAAAATTATAGCACAAATGTTCTATTATAGCAAATTCTTTTTGCCGGAAATTGCACATTAAATCGGACATTACCAATGGAGGTTGTGTCTATGAAGAAATTGAATTTGATATATCGTAAATTTTCAGGCCTCTTTATTCTCGGCGGCTATGCGATTGTCCTTGCTGGATTGGAGGCGGTTTGTTCCGCTGTTAGACGGGCGGAATACAGCAGTGTGTTTGATAAATACATGACGCTAGGGTGCCTACTTGTTCTCTTGCTATTTGCGCTTATCCATGCGTATGGAGATATGAGTGAAAGCAGCGACAGAAAGAGATATATTCAGGTTCGGTTGCATGAACCAAGGGGAGGGCACATAGATCGGTTTTTCCGAGAGCATGGTATGGATTGTGAGAGCATTCAAGAGGATTTTGTAAAGAGAGCTGTCAATCAGAGAATCAGCGACATAGAGTCCGGTAAGATAAAGGAATAAAAAATCCCCCGCCCGGTGCTGGAACACCGGACAGGGGAAAAGGGCAGAGGTTTTGACTGGCCATCTGCCCTCCTATTATAGCAAGAATAGGGGGTTTAGGCAATGATGAAGTGCAGAAAGTGTCGTGCCGAGCTGCCCCAGGGGGCAAAATATTGTCCATCCTGTGGAGTAAAGCAGGATACCGGACAGAACCCGAAACGCCGGGGAAATGGCCAGGGGAGCGTATATCAGCTGGCGAACAAAAAGTGGATTGCCATTAAGGTTATTGGATACGAAGCAAAAGAGGGCGGGAAGCTGCGGAAAATCACACGATCAAAGTCTGGATTTCGGACGAAGAAAGAAGCCCTGGACTACCTGCCAAAACTGGATGATACACCGCGTGTAAAGCCGGTTACCTGGGCCCAGGTGTATGAGGCTTGGGTGCCGACTCACAGGGCAGGAAAGAGCACCATGGATTGTTATTCTGCGGCTGAGAAGTATTTCTCGTCCGTACATACGATGAAGCTGGCGGAGATTACCGTGGATGATCTCCAGGATTGCATGGACGAATGCCCCAAGGGTAAGCGGACCAGGGAGAACATGAAGGCCCTGGCCGGGCTGATCTACAAGTATGCAATCCCGAGGAACATGGTGCCAAGCGGTCTGAACATGGGGCAATATCTGATTGTGGGAGACGGCGATACAGGGAGCAAGGAGGCGCTGCCTGAGGAGGCCGTGAAGGCCCTGGAGGCGCATGTTGGAACTGTGAAGGGCGCGGACTATGTCCTGTGTCAGTGCTACCTTGGATTCCGGCCAGGGGAGCTTCTGGCTTTGGACGCTATCAATTACAACCGGAAGGAGAGGGCTTTTGTTGGCGGAGCCAAAACGGACGCCGGAAAGGACCGGGTTGTAACCGTCAGCCCGAAGATCCAGGCGATTGTCAATGATCTGGTACAGGACAAGGTTGCTGGCCCTGTGTTCTGTGCTGATGATGGAGGGGCTATGTCTATTAAGCAGTACCGGGCCATGTTCTACAATGTCCTGGAGGCCTGCGGCATTGAAAATCCGGTTGAAGAGCGCGACGGCATCAAGCGTAGGAAGTACACACCGCACAGCTGCCGCCACACGTTTGCAACGATGATGAAGAGAGTAGCTGGGGCAGACAAGGATAAGCTGGAGCTGATGGGACATACCAGCACAACCATGCTGAGACATTACCAGGATGTAAACTTTGATGATCTGCGGAAAATTACAGATGTCATTTAATCTTTGTTTATCCGCCCGAAGTTCCGGGCGGATTTTTTATATTCAGGCCAGAAATTGAATAAGCAATAGATAAGCAATAGAAGATTTTTTGCCGTAATAATTGATTTTAGCAGAAACAAAAAAAGTAACGAGAAATAACCTTTTACAGCTATTTCTCGTTACTTTTGGTCCGAGTGCCGAGATTCGAACTCGGGGCCTCTTGAACCCCATACAAAGGAAAGTGCTTGTGTATCAGTGCTTTCAGACGTTTTTTAAGCAATAGATAAGCAATAGGAGAATTTCAAAAATATAAGAGATAATCCAAAAGACCGCCAAAAAAACGGCGGTCTTTTGACGTATTTTGAGCGTTTATAAGATACAATTTAGGTATGCACCATTGGAAAATGTTGCGAACAGCTTAATAGACCGGCCCTATGGCATCGGGGGTCGGTCGCTACGCTCTTGTAGCTCAGTAGGTAGAGCGGCCATATTAGCAACGGCGTCGCCGCCGGTTCGAGTCCGGCCAAGGGCTTATTTACAAATAGAGGTGGATGAAATGAAAAAGTACATCGGCACCAAAATGATTGAAGCTGCTCCCGCCTACCGCTGCATGGATGGAAGCGGGAAGGTTGTTATTACCCCTCACCCGGAGGAAGCCTTCCCCAATTATCCCAGCGTCGAGGATGGATACCGCGTCCGGTATGCGGATGGATACGAGAGCTGGAGCCCCAAGGAAGTGTTTGACCGGGCGTATATGGAGGTCATTGTAAATCCTGATCTCCGGACGGACGCTCCCAGCATCAGCCAGGAAATGGTGGATAGCTTCATCAAAGAGACGGAAGTTATCACTATGGGAGAAAAGACCACCGTTGTTCGTGCTGTACTGCGAAACGGCTTTGAGATCGTCGAAAGCTCCTCTTGCGTAAGTGCGGAGAACTATGACCAGAAACTCGGAGAAAGCATCTGCATGGAGCACATCAAGAACAAGGTCTGGATGCTGCTCGGGTTCCTGCTGCAAACTGCGGTACACGGCATCTGATATAAAAAGCCCCGTGCAATACCGGGGCATATAAGGTCCTTTGGCCCATAGGAAGGGCTGGCCGCTCATAACGGCCTGGTCTGGGTTCGATTCCCAGAAGGACCACCAGAAAGGGGGAGAGAGAATATGGTTTCATTCATCGCATGGTTAGATATGGTGTGCTCTCTCCTCCTGGCTGCCTTCTTCTCCGCTTCCCATCAGGAGGAGAATCTGGAGCCAAAGCCATATCATCCGGGGCATGTGTATGGGCCGTATGGATATACCAGCGGGTTCAAGTGACGATGTTTGACCGATGGCATAACAAACGAGTCTGAGAGCCGGGACACCGGCTTTTATACCGCCGTAGCTCAATGGTAGAGCCCCCGTAGCAGGGGGGAGGCTGTCGGTTCGAGTCCGGCCGGCGGTTACAAAATAAAGCCGCCCGATTTTGGGCGGCTTTTATCAAATTAGGAGTTCAAATAAAAGGGGGTGGCGGATTGCTGAACGAGAAACAGCTTCGGTTTTGTCAGGAATATGTAATTGATCTGAACGCCACCCAGGCGGCTATCAGGGCAGGATACAGCAAAAAAACCGCATACAGCCAGGGGCAGCGGCTGTTGAAACATGATGAAGTGCAAGAGCGAATACAGGAGATCAAAGAAGAACGCGGCAGGCGGTGTGAAGTCACCCAGGACCGCGTCCTTTTGGAGTATGCGCGTCTGGCGTTTTTCGATCCACGGAAGCTTTTTGACGACGAGGGTAATCCCAAGGATGTATCTGCCCTGGATGATGATACCGCGGCGGCTCTGGCTGGCCTTGATGTGGTCAAAGAAGTGGACCCGGAAAGCGGCGTCACATCCTACACCAAGAAGTACAAGGTTGCAAACAAGCTGGGCGCCCTGGACAGCCTAGCAAAGCACCTAGGCCTGCTGAACGGACCCAAGGACAACGGAGCGCCGGCGGACGGCCAGGAAACCGGTGTGGCCCTGCTGCCTCCTATCATGGAGCGGCCTGATCCCCCAGAGGAGGACGACGACAATGGGTAATGTGATCTGGACGCCCCAGCCTAAGCAGGCAGCCTTCCTCCAGAGGTTCGAGGACGAGGCCCTTTACGGCGGCGCCGCGGGCGGAGGGAAATCGGATGCCATGGTCATGGAGGCTCTTCGGCAGGTGGATATCCCGTATTACAGAGGGCTGATCCTTCGGCGGACATTCCCACAGCTGGAGGACCTGATAGAAAAGACCAGGCGATATTATCCCAGGATCTACCCAGGGGCAAAGTACAACGGCAGCACACACACGTGGCGGTTTCCCAGCGGCGCCGTGGTGATCTTCGGCTCCATGCAGCATGAGAGCGACAAATTTAACTACCAGGGCAAGCCATACGATTTCATAGGCTTTGACGAGCTGACCCAGTTTACATTTACCCAGTATGACTACCTGGTCCACTCCCGTAACCGCCCAAACGGGCCGGGGACCAGAGTTTACTCCCGGGCGACGGCCAACCCCGGCGGCGTGGGGCATGGATGGGTCAAGGAAATGTTCATCACGGCGGCCAGACCTCTGGAGACAGTCTGGAAAAAGGTTGAAATCATCATGCCTGGAGGCCAGAAGGAAAAGCGCTGGACCTCCTCTGTGTTTGTCCCTGCCTCTGTGTTTGACAACCAGGCCCTGCTGACCAATGACCCGGGGTATATCACGCGCCTTGCTTCCATGCCAGAGGCAGAGCGCAATGCGCTGCTGTACGGCGATTGGAACAGCTTTAGCGGCCAGGTATTCCTGGAGTGGCGTGACCTGCCAGAGCACTACATTGACCGCATAGGGACGCATGTAATTGCTCCGTTTGAAATCCCGCCCACCTGGAGCGTGTGGCGCGGCATGGATTGGGGCTACTCTAGGCCGTTCTCTGTTGGATGGTACGCCGTGGACCACGACGGCCGCATTTACCGTATCCGGGAGCTGTACGGCTGCACTGGGACACCCAATACCGGCGTTCGATGGGAGCCGGGACAGGTGGCGGCCAAGATCAAAGAGATAGAGGCCCAGGACCAGAACCTAAAAGACAGGACCATTCATGGAATAGCTGACCCGGCCATATTCGCCAGCGACGGCACAGAGAGCATTGAAATGGTTATGGAGCGCTGCCGGGTTTACAACGAGCCCGGGGACCATCAGCGCATAGCCGGAAAGATGCAGCTCCACAACCGACTGGCGTTCGATCAAAACGGCGTGCCCATGTTCTATGTGTTCAACACCTGCAAGCATTTTATCCGCACTATCCCCGCCCTGGTCTATGACGAAACCGACGTGGAGGACATTGACACCGAGGGCGAGGACCATGCATACGACGAGTGCCGGTACGTCTGCATGGCACATCCCATCAGCCGGCCGCAGAAAGAGCCGGAGAAAATACCGGAGTTCGACCCGCTGGACCTGTACAAGGGCCACGCGCCGGACCGATACGAATTTTTCAGGAGGTACTGATATGGAAAATGAGACGAGACCCATTGTCCCCGCTCCTGGCAATACGATGGTCACGCCCGGTGAGGCTGCCGTTGAGACGGTGATGGACAAGCTGGTGGAGTCGGAAGGACCCATAGGGCAGGAGCAGATTGCGGAGGCCATTCAACGGCTGCAACGGTACAAAGCTGGCAAATCCAACCTGGAGCTTCGGGTTGTAGAGGACGAGCAGTGGTACAAGCTGCGCCATTGGGAAGTCATGCGAAAGCAGAAGAAGAGGGACCCAGACTCCCCCGCTCCTGCCTCTGCATGGCTATTCAACGCCATTGCCAATAAACACGCCGATGCCATGGACAACTACCCGGAGCCGGTAGTGCTGGCCCGGGAGAAAGAGGACGAGCAGAGCGCCCGAACACTGAGCGCCATCTTGCCGGTTATCATGGAGCGAAACCAGTTTGAGGAGACCTACTCGGACAACTGGTGGGAGAAGCTGAAACACGGCACCGGCGCCTATGGTGTGTTCTGGGACAAAGACCTGGAGGACGGACTGGGTGATATCAGCATCCAGTCTATCGACCTGCTGAACCTGTTCTGGCAGCCCGGTGTCACTGATATCCAGAAAAGCCGGGATGTTTTTGTGGTTGACCTGGTGGATGATGATGTCCTGAAGGAGATGTACCCGGACAAGAATATCCGCGGCGGGAACGCCATCGACGTGGCAGAGTACGTCTATGACGACGCGGTGGACACCACCGAAAAGAGCCTGGTGGTTGACTGGTACTACAAACCGAAGCAGAGCAACGGGCGCACCATACTGCACTACGCAAAATTTGTGGGTGACACGCTCCTTTACTCCAGCGAGAATGACCCACAGTATTCTGAGCGTGGGTGGTATGACCATGGGATGTACCCCATTGTGCTGGACAACCTGTTTCCTGAGAAGGGCACGCCGGTTGGATGGGGATATGTGGCACTCTGCAAGGACCCTCAGCTCTACATTGACAATCTGAGCGCAAATGTGCTGAAAAATGCCATGATGGCCTCTAACCCGCGATATTTTGTAAGCGAGAGTTCCGCTATCAACGAGGAAGAATTTAAGGACTGGAGCAATCCTCTGGTACACGTGAACGGCTCTCTTGATGATAACCGCCTGCGGCAGGTAGAGGTCAGCGGTCTGACTGGAAATATCCTGAATGTCTATCAGATGAAGGTGGACGAGATGAAGGAAACCGCCAGTAACCGGGACGTGAACAGCGGAAGCAGCGGCAGCGGCGTGACGGCGGCGGCGGCTATTGCAGCCCTCCAGGAGGCAGGAAACAAGGTGAGCCGCGACATGATCGCGGCCAGCTATCGCTCCATGTGCCAGATCGAGGTCATGTGTATCGAGCTGATTCGCCAGTTCTACGACACCGCCCGGGCCTTCCGTATCCAGGGCCCCCAGATGCTTACCCAGGAGTTTATCCAGTTCTCCGCTGCTGCTATCCGGAGTCAGCAGGTGGGAATGGCTTCCGATGGCACATACCTGTACCGCAAGCCCATTTTCGATCTGAAAATCAAAGCGCAGAAGAAGAACCCGTTCTCCCAGCTGAGCCAGAATGAGACGGCAAAGGAGCTGTTCTCCATGGGATTTTTCAATCCTGCGGCCGCCCAGCCCGCTCTTGGATGCTTGGAAATGATGGAGTTTGAGGGAAAGGACAAGGTGGTTGATTATGTCCGCCAGGGCCAGACTCTCCAGAACATCGTCCAGCAGCAGGCGGCGCTGATCCAGGCGCTCACCGGCGCGCAGATTGGCACAGCACAGGGAAACGTGCAGCAGCAGGGCCAGCAATCGCAGAGGACAGCCAGTGACAGCATGGCTGCCAGAGCCCAGGACAGCCAGGTCCAGGCCCAAACACCATACGCCCAGAGGACCGTAGAGAATGCCAGGGCGTCTGTCGGGGAGGGCGGTTCCAGATGATTGTTTGCGTAGCGAGAATTGAGCAGAACCGCTGCCGGCTGGACATGACCGGACATGCAGGGTTCAACCCGGGCCAGGACATTGTGTGCGCCGGCGCCTCTGCCATTGTGACTGGGCTGTCTGCGTGGATACAGAACGCCGGGAAATACGTCAAGAGCACAACTGTTGTGCAGCTGGAGCCTGGTGAGGCTCACTTTGATGTATGCGGCGGTGAGGCTGTTCGGCAGGCGTTCCTCCAGGCGGTCATGGGCCTGGGTTGCATTGAGATGACATACCCGGAAAATATTTCTGTTACGATAGAATAAAAACACAGGGTTTTGGACGTATTTTCAAATTCACACTGATAAAATGTAATTGCCGCAAGGTTTCTGTTTCTTCCACCTTTTTTTCTGTTGCCATGGCCGCCCGCGTAAGCGGGCGGTTTTGGCAATGGAAACCATGCGGCTACTCACGGGCAAGACCGCGGACATAAGGAGGAAATCCCATGAAAAACATCATGCTTACGGGTGCAATCCTGGACCTGTTTGACGGAGGCGCCGGCGCCGCGGCTGCGGGCGGCGCTCCTGCCGGCGGTTCCCAGGGCGCCCAGGGGCAGGCTGGTTCCCAGGCGGGCTCTGCCAGCAGCCAGCAGAGCAAAACGGGCGGAAAAGAAACGGTGATCTATGGCAAGCCCCCCGAGGGCGCCGACACCAAAGGCTCCGACGCCGGGAGCAATAACCCTGATGTGAAAACCACATCGAACACCCTGGAGGAGAAGCGTGCGCGCTTCCGTGAAATGGTGCAGGGCGAATTCAAGGACGTTTATGACAGCGAGGTACAGGGGATCATCAATCGGCGGTTCAGGGATGTGAAAACCACCCAGGAGCGCCTGGAGAGCCACCAGCCCCTCCTGGACATGCTTGCCCAGCGCTACAACATCGCGGATGGCGACGTGGCAAAGATTCAGCAGGCGGTGGAGAATGACACCGCATATTGGGCAGAGGCCGCTGAACAGGCTGGAATGGACGTGGACACCTACAAGGAGGTCCAGCGGTTCAAGCGCGAGAATGAGGCCATGAAGGAGGCCATGAACCGCACGATTCAGCAGCAGAAGGCGGAGCAGCAGTACGCCGGATGGATGCGAGAGGCTGAGGCTCTTAAGGCCCAGTATCCCGAGTTCGACCTGAGACAGGAGATCCAGAATCCCCGTTTCCTTGGTATGCTCCGTGCCGGCGTGCCCATCGAGACCGCCTATGAGGTATCCCACCTGAACGAGATCAAGAGCCAGGCGGCACAGGCCCGGGAAAAGGCTGTGACGGACAATATCCGGGCCATGGGCCAGCGTCCCTCTGAAAACGGCGCTTCCTCTAACAGCGGTGTGACCTACAAGTCCGACGTCAGAAAGCTGACTGCGGACGACCGCAAGAAAATTGCGGCCCAGGTACGCGCCGGAAAGAAAATCAGCTTCTGATTTCTGTGCTCCGGCGCTGATGCGAAAGGAGCAACACGAATGAAAAGCATGACTATGGAAAAGCTGGGAATGGTTATCCTGTTCCCTGCCATTCTGACCCTGTTCGACAACACCAACGTGACCACGGATGGCGGCCTGTCGGACGAAATGAAAACCTTCTACTCCGATTATCTGATCGATAATGCGGAGCCCAACCTGGTACATGACCAGTTCGGCCAGAAGCACCCTATCCCCAAGAACGGCGGCAAGAATATCGAGTTCCGCAAGTATGATCCCCTGGCAACCATCACCGACCCCCTGACCGAAGGTGTTACCCCCGCCGGCCAGAAGCTGGAGATGGGCGTTGTCACCGCGACCGTGAAGCAGTACGGCGGCTATGTTGAGCTGTCCGATATGCTGATCTGGACCGCTATCGACAATAACATGATGATTGCCACCGAGCTTCTGGGCAGCCAGGCCGGCCGAACCCTGGACACCATCACCCGTGAAGTCCTGGTTGCTGGCACTGTGGTGCAGTACGCTGAGGGCCAGGTTTCTGCCCGTAGCGCCCTTGCCTACACCGACGAGAGCGACAACATGAACCTGACCGTAAAGGCCATCCGCATGGCTGTGCGCTCCCTGCGAGTCCAGAACGCTATGCCCTTTGAGGGCGGCTACTTCGTGGCTATCATCCACCCCGACTGCGCCTATGACCTCATGTCTGATCCCGATTGGCGCAAGCCCCACGAGTATGTAGACACCGAGCACCTGTACAAGGGCGAGATCGGCGAGGTTGCGGGCTGTCGATTTGTGCAGACCAGCCAGGCCAAGAAGTTCGTCAATGCCGGCGCCTCCAGCCGAGATGTGTATGCCACCCTGGTGCTTGCCAAGAACGCCTATGGCGTGACCGAGATCTCCGGCGGCGGCCTGGAGTTCATCGCCAAGCAGCTGGGCAGCGGCGGCACTGCCGACCCCCTGAACCAGCGCGCCACTTGCGGCTGGAAGGCCACCAAGACTGCTGAGCGTCTGGTTGAGCAGTACATGGTCCGTATCGAGACCACCTCCACCTACAACGACCACGCCGCCAACTAATCTATGCGCCCCGCCCGCAATGGGCGGGGCCTTTGGAAGGAGAATAGTGTATGGCTACCAAGACCAAGGCCGAGACTGAGGCCACCGAGAGCCCCCAGAAAGACGAAGTTACCGCCGAAACCACCGAGTCCCAGGCAACCGAAGCAAAGACCGAGGACGCGTCCGCCGCGCCCAAGATCGACTACATGGAGGAACGGGTGGAAATCATGATCCCCCGCAGCGAGAAGAACCCCGGTCCCGTCCCCATTGGCGTCAACGGCGAGCTGATCCTGGTAAAGCGCGGCGAGTATGTGGCGGTCAAGCGGAAGTTCGCCGAGGCGCTGAAAAACAGCTTTGCCCAGGAAAACGCCTCCGCTGACTACCAGGACATGCTGGTGCGTGAGTTCAAGGATGCGAAAATGTAATATTCCGCGGACCCCAAGCAAGTTTGCGACACGGCGCAGGCATCCCACCATAGGACGCCTGCGCCGTTTTACTGAAAGGAAGTGATAGGATGGCACGAGTTATCAATGTGGGCGTGACTGGCGAGTTCATCGACAAGGATTCCAAGTTTGGCGGAGTCCAGGGCGAAGGAAACGCAACCACCCTGCATTTGACATTTGACGCAAGCTGGGACGGCTATGGCAAGCGCGTGGTCTGGCGCAATGCCCAGGGTGAGGAACCGGTGGCTTTGGTCCTGACCCAGAGCGTGGATGAAATGGCCGAGCCGGACTATAAGCAGCGTGAGTATGACACGCCTATCCCTACGGAACCGCTGAAATTGCCGGGATGGTGTACCTTCACAATTGAGGGATACAATCCGGAAACCCCTGGAGCAATTGCTCTGACGGTCAGCGATGCCCTGGAGGTGCAGGTCAACGACTCGTTCTACACCCCTTCGGAGCCAACGCCGACACAGGCTCAGCAGATCATGGGGGCGATTGAGCAGATCAAGCCTGATATGACCATCTTGGCAAAGCAGGCCAATAGTTGGGCTGTTGGTGGCACAAATAGCCGCATTGGTGAAGATACAGACAACTCCAAGTATTACGCCAAGCAGAGCGAACTAAGCCGACTGAGAATCGAAAACGTGACGGTGAGCGCAAAGGACCTTCCATACCTCAGTAATCCCACGGTGGAGAAGTTCTTGGACGAGCAGACACACCTGCTGAACCTAGAATTTGGAATCCCGGAAGGGAAGCCAGGCCTGCAAGGTAAACAGGGAATTCAGGGAAACCAGGGTCCACAGGGCGAGAAAGGCCCACAGGGCGCAACTGGACAGACTGGAGCTCCTGGTGTGCAGGGACCGCAGGGCGTACAGGGTAGGACCGGAGACATGGGACCGGCCGGAAAGGCTGGAGACACTGGCCCGACTGGCCCTCAGGGGGTACAAGGGGTTGAAGGCCCTCCTGGCCCGGCAGGACCGCAAGGAATACAGGGACCTCCAGGCCCTCAGGGGCCGCAGGGCATAAACGGCGTGGCTGTTTCTGCCAATGGTCAATATGCGTTCAATGTGAACGAGGATGGGGACCTGATTGTCTCCTATTCCGGGGATGTACCACCAAACTTTAGAATTAACGAAAATGGCGAATTGATCTTGGAGGTGTAATATATGCCGGAAATCAATCTTGGTCGAGTAGTTGGTCCGCAGGGACCCGCCGGCTTGCAGGGTAAAACTGGACCCACTGGCCCACAGGGACTCCAGGGGCCACAGGGTATCCAGGGGGCCAAGGGTGAAAAGGGAGACCCTGGAGAGGTAGGACCTCCTGGCCCCCAGGGAGATACTGGACTTCAGGGCCCAAAGGGTGATCCAGGAGACCCTGGGCAGACTGGACCCCAAGGACCGGAAGGCCCCCAGGGACCAGCGGGTCCACAGGGCGTTGAAGGACCTCAGGGCCCACAAGGCATTCCTGGAAAGGACGGAGTGGACGGTAAGAGTGCGTACCAGGCCGCACAGGGAGGTGGATATAGAGGAACCGAAGATGAGTTTAATTCTTCGCTCGTCAATATGCTGGAAAGCGGATCTGAAAACTATGTTCATATATTTAATTCCACAGATTGGGTAATTGGGTCGAGTGAATCTACAATTACTATTCCTACAGAAGAACATGGAATGTCCGGGGCTCTTATTCAAAGCAAAGTATTCACGCTGCAAGATAACGGAAACTATTTGCAGGGGTGCTGGGCAGACATGGAAACCTACGCAACCAAGGATTCTAACGGGAACATCATCCTTCATTTACCCAGTAAAAGCGGATACAGTGGCTGTGCAGTCCTGACTGCTTACGCGTTATGACAGAGCTTGAGGAAAACCGCGCTCAGATGGAGAAGCTGAAAGACCGCCTTCACTTGTATCAGGAACAGCTTAAGCAGGCCCAGCGCTCGGAGGAGCGGGAGGGGCTGCGGGCCAAGATCCGTACCTACCGGGCCGCTATCCGAGACGTGCAGGTACAGATCGACCACCTAGATCCACCGGCACAGCGGAAAGCGCGGAAGGCCCAGCTCAAGCGGCTGGACGTGGGTGCCATGACCTTTGATTTCTTTGAGTACACCAATGCCTGCTGGAGTGACCTGGAGGGCCACAGTTGGCAGCATGTGGAGGCTGGGGACTTTGTGAACCTGGGTACCTCCATGGAGCAACTGCAGGAGTGGATGGCGGAGGGAGCTCAGCGACTGAGCGACCGCCAGCGGCAGTATCTGGACGCTTACTACAATGAGGGTCTGTCTCAGCTGGCCATTGCCCAGCGCTATGGCGTAGATAAAAGCTCGGTAAGCCGGGTGATCCGAAACGGACTCAATCGGATGCAGGTCTGGGTGGACAGTAAAAAGCTCATTGCCTCCTGTGCCGACGGAAAGGGCGGATTTGATTGGGTGCGGTACCTGTCTCAGGTACCGGTACTCACAGATCGGCAGCGGCAACTTATGCTGCTGGTGCTCTCCAAGCTGCCCAAAACCCAGGAGGATCTGGCCGAGAAGCTGGAGCTGGAATCCAGCACGGTATCACGCACCCTATCCAAGGCCGGGAACACCATTCATCAGCTGCAGGTTTCTGGAAAACCAACCGGCCGGCCGGAAATTCGATGGGACAAAGCGGACAAGTTCTCCCTGGCTTTGGATACCGGTATGCCGTTGTACTTTTATTACAAGTACTGCTTTCGGGGGCAGCGAGTGGGCGGCATGAGCCGCTACCGCTACGAGATGGAGCGCCGGCGGGAAGCGGGGGAGAACCCGGAGAAAGTGGCCCGGGAGATGGGGCTGCGGACC
>ERZ1106983.1458-NODE-1458-length-20485-cov-7.477044_pt1 | contig 20485 bp, 19 predicted proteins | sample MGYA00403693_ERZ1106983 | MGnify/ENA primary metagenome ERZ1106983 (study PRJEB35170, sample SAMEA104062420) | human gut metagenome | biome: human gut; feature: human-associated habitat; material: faeces | place: Denmark | collected 2012-07-13 ...
TCGGTACATAACGGAAGATGGACAGTTCAAAGGCATCAATCGCATATTCTGTGTGCGAGGTCACAAAGATAATTCTAACATTCGGAAGAAAGCCTTTAAGCTGCTGCGGGATTTCCATTCCGCTGATCCCCGGCATTTCAATATCCAGCAAAATCAAGTCATAGAAAAAGCCATCATCGGTTATGTCGTAAAGCAGATTTCGACTTTGGGTATAGGTCGCTATTTCATAGCCGATACCTTGCGATTGCAAACAGGCTCTAACGATCCTTTCGTGCAGGGCGACGGCCTTTTCTTCATCATCACATATTGCAATCTTTACCATAGTCGTCACCTCTTTCCTTTTTGCGTCTATCAGTGGGCTTTACTGCATCTTTTGGTATCAGCCAAACCCGTCCCATTTTTTCGGCTCCGGGAATACGACCTTCAGAGCAATAATAATTGATCTGCCGGGGAGAAATCCCCCATTTTTTGCTTGCTTCCCTTAAAGTCATATAATCCATATCACTACCTCCGGCATTTATTATACTTCGCTTTCTCGAAGAAAACAAGCACCAAAGAGTATTTTGAAGAAAGCATGAAAAAGCCTTGATTTTCCACCCGTGGTGTGTAAGCTGTGACTCACACAAGGCACAAGCCCAAACAAAAAAGAAAGGTGGAAATTACAATGAAAACAGGAAAAATTACAGCGAAACTGAGGGACGCGGTTCCGGTTTGCCTTATGGTAAACGGCGAGGAAGTCAAGCGGTACAAGAACATCGAGCTGCCGGACGAGCTGAAAGAGGTGGAAATGACCGACTTTCATTTCAACGTACACATGGACGGGAAGATCACCTTTGAAATCCACTATGAGGAAGGCGTACTGCCGGAGGTATTCCCGGAGGCCCGTACCAGAGTAAGCCGGGCGGCGAAGGCCGCAGCCAAAGCCGCCGCACAGGAAAGCACAGAGGTTATGGCCATGGAGGCTGCTGAACCGGAAATAGAGGCTGCGCCGGTAGAAAACTCGCAGGTCAGTGAAATCCCAGTGGAAGATCCCAATGAAGCTACCGTAGAAGAAAACGGGCTGGAAGGTATCGAGGCCGCCTATAATGTAACTGGTATACGCCGCAAGGAGCTGGTAGTAGCGGTAAGCGAATTTACAAACATCGAGCCGGAATACAAGGCGGCTCCCAGCTTCGCCTATGAAATCGGTGACTACATGGTAGATAAGGAAGGAACTCTGACCGGCCCGGAAAATCCGGCTCTGATAGAAAGCCTGAAAGAACAAGGCTTCATTGCCGCAGAGTAAAACGAGAAAGCCCCGCTTCGGCGGGGTCTTTCTTGGGTTATAACATGCTTCCCTTTTGTAGCTCGATATGCTATAATCAGAAAAACAAATTGGAATTTATTGAGGAGAGCTAAAAAATGAACTTGAAAGATTTAAAAAAAGATTGTGCCCAAAAGCAAAAGAAAGGTATTCATTTTATCATTGCATCAGTAGTAATATGGATTATGGTTTTAATCGTACAATTAACAGATTTACCTATATTAACAAAAAATCTATTGACATTTTGTTGCACTGCACCATTATTACCTATAGCTTTTTTAATTTCTAAAATATTAAAAATACAATTTCAAGATAAAAGTAATCCATTAAACTACTTAGGAATACTATTTTCTGCAAATCAAATGATATACCTTTTAATAGCAATGTGGATTTATCCTACATTGCCAGATAAAATGCTAATGGTTATTGCTATGATATTCGGAGCACATTTATTGCCATACAGTTGGTTATATAATTCAAAAACATATATGGTATTGTCAATAATTATTCCAATATTATCTTTGATAGTTGGTTTAAATTTTGCTAATTATACTCTTGCAATAATGATGATACTGATAGAAATAATATTTAGTGTCCTGTTATCATTTGAAAATAAGAGAATAGTAAATGATTATGTCCAATAAATTAGAATTTGAGGTGGAAATATGGCATCAAGCAAGGAATACTTAGAGTTTATTTTAGGGCAGCTATCTGAGTTAGAAGAAATTACTTATCGAGCTATGATGGGAGAATTTATTATTTATTATCGTGGCAAGATTGTAGGCGGTATCTATGATGATAGATTACTTGTTAAACCAGTAAAATCAGCAATTAGTTATATGCCGACAGCTCCGTATGAATTACCCTATGAGGGAGCAAAAGAGATGTTGTTGGTAGATGAAGTTGATAATAAGGAATTTTTGACAGGCTTGTTTCATGCAATGTATGATGAACTGCCAGCCCCAAAACCAAAAAAGAAGAAATAAACAACTCCTAATTTGCTGTTTTGATTAGCCCCGCTTCGGCGGGGCTTTTCCTGTCCTCAGTGAAAAAAGATATGTTTCAAGACCTTTAGAGCTTGCTTTTTGACCGGTGGTGTGTAAGCTGTCACTCACAGAAATAAAACATATCTTTAAGGAGGACGCAATCATGCTGCAAATATCTGAAATCGTAAAGAAAACTGAGGAAATGTTCGACCTGTTCAACGAGCATTTTTACGAGAGCGAGTTGAACCGCCCAGCCATCACTGTATCGCCGGACGGAGGGCGCGGGGCGTATGGCTGGTGCAGTATCAACGAGATATGGAACGCCAGCGGCGAGAAGTATCGGGAAATCAATCTCTGCGCCGAGTACCTTGACCGGCCTATCTTCGAGCTGGCAGCCACGCTCCTGCATGAGCTGGCGATTCACTACAATCAAATGTATGGCATTCAAAATATAACTACCAAATTAAATATTTCCGTAATAAGCCTTCTTGACCATCATCTTTTATCTTCTTTACCACATAGTTCAGCCATTCATCTGGTGTTGGCACCTCTCCAGCACAGGGAATTTTTCTCCATTGCTCCCGTTTGACCGGATCTTTATCATTCCACCCCTTTTCAATTCTATCGGAAATTATTGCCCGCATTTCCTCAACTGAAATGTTTCTCTCTCTTGCCATTCTTTCAAAAATATGCTCCTGCATTATTCTACCTCCAGTCTTTTGTGAATAGCATTTCCATCATCTACAATACTATAACTGCATAAGTCCCTTTTAGGAAATATGATAGCTACCGATTATGACTATTATACCACCATTCTGGGACTTAGAATAGATACAGATAGGTAGGTGATGATATGGATACGCAGAAACGAATCAGAGAACTGATGGAAGAACGCAGATGGACTGACTATCGACTGGCAAAAGAAGCAAACCTCTCCCATTCTACTGTCACAAATATGTTCAATAGAAATAACGCACCAACGCTGCCAACTCTGGAGGCAGTTTGCAAGGCATTTGGTATCACGCTGGCTCAATTCTTTGCCGAGGGTGAAGAAGCGCAATTGACCGAAGATCAACAGAAACTCTTTTCAAAATGGAGTACCCTGACAGATAGGCAAAAGCAAATCCTTCTTGAACTAATGGATGCTATTTGAAGCGCATCGCTCCCATTACCGGGAAAGATGTGCTTTTCTTTTTCCCCCTTTTAATCATCCTGTCAACTCCACATACCATTTATCCAACCTGTCAACTCAACACCCCCATTATCAAAATCAACCACTCAACTCTCCGCCAATTTTCACAGTAGACCAGTTCCCACTTCCCCGTAAAATGAAAAAATCCGGGAACCGGAACCTGTCCTCTGACAAGCCCCGACTCCCGGAAACCCCTTGTTTTCTACACTTTTTCACTATTCTATTCTTTGACTTTTGACATCAATACTACGCACTCCACATGTGTCGTCATCGGAAATTGATCAACCGCTCTCCATTTCTCAATCTGATACCCTGCTGTTTTTTCGTCTTCCTGTGCCCCTTCGCACAATATTTTCAGATCTCTTGCCAATGTTGCGGAATCGCAGCTTACATAAACAATCCTCTCCGGCTGCATCTTAAGAATCGTTTCCAACAATTCAGCGTCGCACCCTTTCCGAGGCGGATCTACGACGATCACATCCGCGTGTGCCTTTTCTCCTCCGTGCTGTTCTTCATAATCTTTATAGTATTTCGGAAGGATTTCTTCAGATTTTCCCACAAAAAACTGTGCGTTTTCTATTCCGTTTAACAGTGCGTTTTCTCTTGCATCATCAATCGCAGGGGGCACGATTTCCACGCCGTAAACCTGTTTTGCCTTCTGCGCAAGAAACAAAGAAATTGTTCCGATACCGCAGTACAAATCCCAAACCGTTTCATCTCCTTTTAAGCCTGCATATTCAAGCGCCTGAGAGTATAATTTTTCCGTCTGTACCGGGTTTACTTGATAAAACGACAAAGGAGAAATCTGATATTTCACTGAGCCGATATAGTCTGTAATATATCCTTGCCCCCAAAGCACCTCAAACGTATCTCCCATAATTACGTTTGTTCGCTTTGTGTTGGGACTTGCCGTTATACTCGTCATTCCGTCAATTTTAGCAAGCTCTTCCACCAACTCTTTCTGATGCGGAAACCATTCTCCGCTTTTATCCGCTTTATCTTTATTCACAACAAAACACACCATGATTTCTTTTGTCGTAAATCCATAACGAAGCAGCACATGACGAAACAGACCCGTTCCTGTTTTTTCATCATAGGAACGGATCTTATATTTTTTCATAAAATCAAGAATGCTCTCTAAAATATGTTCATTTACCGCTGCACCGAGAATGCAGTTTGTATTTGCTATAATGTCATGTGTACGGCCTGCGTAAAATCCTGTTACGGGATTTCCTTCTTTGTCTGTTCCAAACGGAAACTGCGCCTTATTTCTATAATAAAACGGAGTTTCCATCCCAATGATCGGCTCTTTTGTGCGCTCCAGAAGTTCAGATGGAAAACCACCGATCCGTTCAAGATTTCCCCTGACTTTTCTTTCTTTAAACTCAAGTTGCTTTTCATAGGACATTTCCTGAATCTGACAACCCCCGCATTTTCTTGCGAAAGGACACTTAGGTTCAACCCGGCTGTTTGACGGTTCAAGCACGTTTATCAATCGGGCGTATCCATAATTTTTCTTAGCCTTGATCACTTTAACTTCTGCAACATCTCCTATTACAGCGTCTTTTATGAACAGCGTATATCCGTCTATCTTTCCGATTCCTTCTCCGTTGACACCGATATCCGTGATTTCAACAACTACAGTATCATTTTTCTGCATACACATATCTTCCCTTTTCTTTCTGTTTTCCTGCATTTTTTGCACATCCGCATCTGCGCACATATTTCCCCACCGGAAATACCGTATAGTTACGATCTGTCCGCCGCCTACAATCGGCTTTTTCTGTTTACGCTCCTGACGTTCTACGCAAATTAGAATCGAACAATCGGTTAAATCCTAACCAGTCTGTACCTGTTTTCCCTTTAAATATTTCCGTCAAAGTCTGCATTTTTGCATCTGCATTATCCGCAAGATTCAACGCTACCGCCTCCGCAAGCGCCGGTTTTTTCGGAGAACCGTATTCCAACTCTCCGTGGTGGGCGATAATACAGTGTTTCAATTCATTTGCAAGGCGAACCGGAAAATCCGGTATTGTCCTGATTGCCTCGTCGAGCATTTCCACTCCGATCACAATATGCCCTATCAACTGTCCTTCATCTGTATAATCATTGTCCGGAAATGACGAAAGTTCCCTTGTTTTTCCGATGTCATGGCACATTGCCGCTGTCAACAGAAGATCTTTGTTTAAAATTCCATATGATCCGGCAAAATATTCGCACATCCGAAGTACGCTCAACGTATGTTCCAGCAGTCCTCCCGAAAATCCGTGGTGTACCGTTTTCGCTGCAGAATGTGACCGGAATTTTTTAATAAATTCCTGATCGTTCACAAAGAAATATTCTAACAGACTTTTCAGATACGGATTGGAAATGTGACGGATAAACTCTGTCAGCTGTTCATACATCCCGTCAACGCTTTTCTCTGTGGTAGGCATGTAATCTGCCGGGTTGTATTCCTCTTCACCGGCTTTGCGGATCTGTTTTATATTAATCTGCAGATTTCCGTTATAATTGATCACTTCTCCATATACTTCTATAAAATCTTTTTCATCATAGTCCGCAATCCCCTGCGAATTCGGGTCCCATACTTTTCCGTCAAGCGTTCCTGTCTTATCCTGCAAAAGCACGTTGTCATATGGTTTTCCGTTTCTTGTTTCAGCCGAACGTTTTCCCTTACACAGATAAATATTTCTGATTGTTTCTCCTTCATGTAACCCACTGATATATCTCATGTCTCGCTATTCCTCTTTCTATTTTTTCTTTATTTCTCTATGTTCTATTTCTTTTAATCTGTTTTCTTATTTTTTCATTCCTGCTTTTTTACTGAACTTCTTCTTTTCTTATTTTCTCATTCCTGCTTCTTACTGAACTTCTTCTTTTCTTATTTTCTCATTCCTGCTTCTTACCAAACTTCTTCTTTTCTTATTTTCTCATTCCCGCTTCTTTATTTAACTTCTTCTTTTTCTGTGGTCACGACAGAAAATTTTATATTGACATATCCGTCTGAACCGAGCCGTTTTCCGACAAACTCCATCGTTTCTCCTACAGACGAGCCTATCACAATGTTTTGGTATGCGGCAATATCCTTTATCTCTTCTCCCGATGCTTCACATATAATATCTCCGATTTGTATTCCCGCCGCCATCGCCGGTGAATCCGGATCAACATCTGCCACATAAATACCTGACGGCATTTTATGTTCTTCTGCAAGCTGCTCCGTCACCGTTGTTCCGTAAATTCCGATATATGGAACGCTTTTCCCATTGATGAGCAATTCTATAATCGGCTTCAAATCTGAAATTCCATATGCATTCACAACATTTTTTCCTGTGTCGTTCCATACGGATGAAGAAATCATCCCTACCACTTCGCCATCCATGTTAAACAACATGCCTGTTCCTTGTTCCTCTGCCGGAATGTCTGTCGCGATCACTGCGCATTCTCCGTCGAAAAATGTCGCCTTATAATTCGATGCGCTGACAACGCCGTAAGACATTCCGTCTGCATATCCAAATATATTTCCGAGAGCGATCACTGCATCTCCCTGCGCCACTTTCTTTGAATTACCTAAAACGGCTACTTTGATCAATCCGCTGTCATCCTCATCTACGACATGTTTCCCGATGCCGAACACTGCTATCTTTCTGTTATTATCGACCTTTTTCAGCGCTGCATCGAAGCTTTTTCCATCGGAAATTGTCACTCTCCATGCAGAAGCGCCTGTGCAGATCGAACTGTCGGCGATAATCAAAAATTCCCGGCCGTTATCTCCGGCGATAACACCTGTAACACTCTGCAAAATTCCTGTCATCTCTCCGTCCCAATCTGCCTTTTCAGATACAGAAGATACAGAAACAATACTTTTTCTCGCCTCTTTTACACGTTCATTCAACCCGGCGGTCATCTCTTCATAACTTTCCGCATCGAGCGCAGGATCTTCTTTTCCCTCTTGATTTTTCTCAGAATCTTCCGCTGCCTGTTCATCTTCGGGGATCATCACAGTCTTTGCATTTCCCGCAAACCATTGCTGCATCCACGGTTTAAGCGCAAAAAAACCTAAGCAGGCAAACATCCCCAATATCAGACCATAGATCGCAATTCGGATAAATTGTTTTATAAGCGTTTCCCTGCTGCCCTGTTTCCCTTTTATCTTTTCTTGTAAAAAAGAATATTTCTTCTCTTCCGCCTCTTCTTCGGGCGATTTTTTTTGTTCTTTATCACTCGGCATGGACTTATTTTCCTCCAAATTCTAGTATACCTGATTCAATCCTCTATGAAAAGGTTTTTCTTACTTCCTGAAAGTCCTTTTCTTTATACGGATAATAGAGTAGAATGAGGATACAAACATTACAGACAGGTGAAGATTTATGAATAACAAAACATTAATAAAACTTGAATTTGATAAAATTATTTCCATGTTGGAAAATGAGGCAAGTTCTTTCCGCGGAAAACAACTTTGCCGACGGCTGAAACCGGTAACGGATCTTACGAAGATCGATTTGCTTCAGGAACAGACCGCCGCCGCTTTTACAAGGATCATTAAAAAGGGGCGGATTTCTTTCGGCGACGCAGCTCCTGTGGAAGAATCTCTCAAACGACTTGAGATCGGAGGCGCTCTAAATACAGCGGAACTTCTCCGCATCTGCCGTCTTCTTTCAAACACTGCGCGGGCCAAGTCATACGGACGGCATGACACGCAGGAAGATCTTGCCGACTGTCTTGATATTTATTTTGACGGACTTGAGCCGCTCACACCTCTTTCAAATGAAATTGAAAGATGCATCATTTCCGAAGATGAAATCAGTGATGACGCAAGCAGTGCGCTAAAGCATATCCGAAGGAGCATGAATAATCTCAACGACCGTGTTCACACAACACTTTCAGGTCTTGTAAACGGTTCTTTAAGAACGTACCTGCAGGATGCTCTGATCACAATGCGCGGCGACCGCTATTGTATCCCTGTCAAAGCCGAATACCGCAGTCAGGTACAAGGGCTGATCCATGACCAGTCCGCATCCGGTTCTACATTATTTATTGAACCTATGGCTATTGTAAAACTGAACAATGACTTAAAAGAATTATATGTACAAGAACAGGATGAGATCCGAAAGATTCTTGCTTCTTTAAGCGAAGAGGCCGCACAATATATCGAAGAGATCCGAACAGACTACCGATCTCTCACCGATCTGGATTTCATTTTTGCAAGAGGCGCTCTTGCTCTTACTATGCGCGCAAGTCGTCCGATTCTAAATGAAGAAGGACGTATCCGTATCCGGGAAGGACGCCACCCTCTTCTCGACCAGAAGAAAGTTGTCCCGATCACCGTATCTCTCGGCGATGAATTTTCTCTTCTCATCATCACCGGACCTAATACAGGCGGAAAGACCGTCTCTTTAAAAACGGTCGGACTTCTCACCCTCATGGGGCAGGCCGGACTTCATATTCCGGCAGGCGACCGTTCGGAAATCGCCGTATTCCGACAGGTTTACGCCGATATCGGAGATGAGCAGAGCATAGAACAAAGTCTGAGTACATTTTCTTCACATATGACAAATATTGTTTCCTTTTTGAAAAAGGTCGACGATCGTTCTCTCGTTCTTTTCGACGAATTAGGCGCAGGAACCGACCCGACAGAAGGAGCGGCCCTTGCCATTGCTATTTTATCGCATCTCCATAAGCGAAACATACGCACTATGGCAACAACCCATTACAGCGAGCTGAAAATCTATGCCCTTTCTACCCCGGGCGTTGAAAATGCCTGCTGTGAATTCGATGTGGAAAATCTCCGGCCGACTTACCGGCTTCTCATCGGTATTCCGGGTAAAAGTAATGCTTTTGCGATTTCCGGAAAGCTCGGACTTCCCGACTATATTATCGACGATGCAAAAAAACGTCTGAGTGAACAAGACGTCTCTTTTGAAGATCTCCTAAGCGATCTTGAGGCAAGCAGACGCACGATCGAAAAAGAACAGGCTGAAATTGCCGCTTATAAAAAAGAGGCCGAAACTTTAAAGCGGCAGGCTGTACAAAAACAGGAAAAGCTCGAAGAACAACGTGACCGCATCATCCGTGAAGCAAATGAAAAAGCAAATGCAATACTAAGAGAAGCGAAAGAAGTTGCCGACGAGACGATCCGCAATTTTCACAAATTCGGAAAGGAGAATATCTCCGCCGCTGAAATGGAAAAAGAACGGGAGCGTCTGCGCAAAAAGATCAAAGATACTTCCGCTTCTGCTTCACTGAAAACAAACAAACCGAAAAAGACTTACAAACCGTCTGATTTCAAACTCGGAGAATCTGTAAAAGTATTAAGTATGAATCTGACCGGCACCATCGGCTCTCTCCCCGATGCAAGAGGCAACGTCACAGTTCAGATGGGAATCCTTCGGTCACAAGTCAATATTTCCGATTTGGAAATTATCGAAGAAGTATCGCCTTACGCACCGAAGCGGATGAACCGTACGGCAAAAAGCAAGATCAAGATGAGCAAGTCACTTTCTGTAAGTCCTGAGATCAATCTGCTCGGAAAAACAGTAGACGAAGCGGTCGCCGAACTGGATAAATATTTAGATGACGCCCTGCTCTCGCATCTAAACAGCGTACGCGTAGTTCACGGAAAAGGAACCGGAGCTTTAAGAAAAGGAATCCACGAATATCTCAGAAGACAAAAACATGTAAAATCATACCGCCTTGCCGAGTTCGGAGAAGGCGATGCCGGAGTCACAATCGTTGAGCTCGGATAACGGGTTCACCCATAAAACGGAGGAAAAATATGATCGGAAAACAAAGAATACTAATCGTTGACGATGATGAAAATATCGCAGAACTTATCTCTCTCTATCTTACAAAAGAGTGTTTTGACACAAAAATAGTATTTAACGGAGAAGACGCCTTGAGCACATTTGAAACATACGAACCGAATCTGATTCTTCTTGACCTTATGCTTCCGGGCATCGACGGCTATCAAGTATGCCGGGAGATCAGGGCAAAATCAGGCGTGCCGATTATTATGCTTTCGGCGAAAGGGGAAATATTCGACAAAGTACTCGGTCTGGAACTCGGTGCGGACGATTATATCTTAAAGCCTTTTGATTCAAAAGAAATGATTGCGCGTGTGCGCGCCGTTCTTCGCCGTTATCATCCGATAAAAAACGAACCGTCCCAGGCGGAAAAGCCAAAGTGTGTCGAGTATGAAGGACTGACCATCAACCTGACAAATTATTCTGTTCTCTGTGACGGAAACACTGTTGAAATGCCGCCAAAAGAACTGGAGCTTTTATACTGTCTCGCCTCATCTCCGAATCAGGTATTTACAAGGGAGCAGCTCCTTGACCGTATATGGGGTTATGAATATCTCGGTGACACCCGCACTGTCGACGTCCATATCAAACGTCTCCGGGAAAAACTTAAAGATCATCCTCAGTGGAAATTAGGAACCGTATGGGGCATCGGCTATAAATTTGAGACAAAATAACAGATAAACAGGAGACTACCGCGTATGAGAAGCACTCTGCACATTAAATTTATTGCACTTTATATCATATTTGGATTTTTATGTCTATTCTCAACTGCAACGCTTACAGAGCAGCTTGTGACAGATAAGCTTACCGAAGACACTTCTCATACGCTTTACAGAGAAGCTACTTTTGTTGCCAATGATTATCTCCCATCTTACTTCTCCGGCGATTCTTCCATCTATAACGTCCAGTCACAGTTGTCTGCAATGAGACTGTACTTCAACGCTTCTATCTGGTTCGTAGACAGTACCGGAAGAACACTTACCTCTTCCAGTTTAGAAGACACTGTATGTCCTGATAGGATCAAAGACTTCAACCCTGCCGAAATCGGCGGAAACCGCTATATTACAGGTACATATCACGGATATTTTGACGAAGATATGATCACCGTTATGGCGCCTGTGACACAAGGTTTTTCTACAAAGGGATACCTTCTGATCCACAGTCCCGTCTCTGCCATCGAAGAGAGATGCGCTCCGATCATGACTCAGGTATACATCTCCACAGCAGTCATTTTCGCACTTTCTCTTATCTTTCTCCTCGGCGTACAGTTTTTCATCCATCGTCCGCTCAGGCAGATTTCCGAAGCGGCAAAACAATACGCTATCGGAAATCTTGACTATGAGATTCCGGTACACACTCATGATGAACTCGGATATCTCTCTGCTTCACTGAATTACATGGCAGTCAGACTGAAAGATATGGATGACTATCAAAAAAAAATTGTCGCAAATGTCTCTCATGATTTTCGTTCTCCTCTCACGTCCATAAAAGGATATGTTGAGGCAATGGCCGACGGAACGATCCCGCCTGAATTGTACGGAAAATATTTAAATATTATTTTGTTTGAAACAGAGCGTCTCACCGACCTCACGCGAGATCTGCTGACATTAAATGAATTCGATACAAAAGAACTTCTTCTTAACAAGTCAGATTTTGACATACAGGAAGTTCTGAAAAGTACCGCCGCATCTTTTGAATCTGCCTGTACCCAAAAACATATTTCCATCGAACTGCTTCTCATGCCTGATGCTGTTTTTGTTTTGGCAGACAAACGTAAGATCCAGCAAGTCCTCTATAACTTGATCGATAATGCGATTAAATTCAGCGAAAACGATTCTTTGATTACTGTAGAGGTTAGTGAAAAGAACGAAAAAGTATTTATTTCCGTAAAAGATCACGGAATCGGAATCCCGCGGCAAGAGCAGACTAAAATATGGGAGCGTTTTTACAAATCAGACCTTTCCCGCGGCAAAGATAAAAAAGGGACAGGCCTTGGCCTGTCCATCGTAAAAGAAATTATTCAAGCTCATGACGAGCATATTAATGTAGTAAGTACCGAAGGAGTCGGCACTGAATTTATCTTTTCACTCAGTCGGAGCGGGTAACTCTTTACCCGCTAATGGAAAACAGAGTTTCCTCGCTTACGCCTGACGAAAACTATTTGTAAAGCATCCGCTTACGCCTGACGAAGACTATTCGTAAAGCATCCCCTTCACGTCCGGGTCGTCCATATTTTCTTTATCCACCCAAACATATCCTGTATCGACGGTTGCCTCATTTCCGATCTCAAGCGCAGCCCGCGCCGCCGCCACAACTGTCGCATATCCCATGCCGAACGGATTTTGCACAATAAGACCATCTATCGTTCCGTTTTTCAATGCCGCGATCTGTTCCTTTCCGGCATCAAATCCCATCAACACGATATCTTCTTCATTTTCTGCTGTCTCAAAAGCATCCATTGCCAGTAAAACCGCATCGGCATTTACCGCAAAACAGCCCTTCAGGTTCGGGTATTTTTCCATATAACGGGCAACCACATCCGCATCTGTCATCCCGTCCGCGACAGCGCGAATATCTTCCAGTTTCGTGCGCACCTCTTCCGACATCGCTTCTTCCCCTTCATCTGCCGGAGTCTGACCGGACGATTCCACCGTCCACTCGGCAAGCTGCTCTTTCGTCACCCCGAGTTCGTCCGCTGCAGCCTGCATCTTAAGATCGTCAAACTGATCCATATAGATCGTCTCTACAACCTTCACATTCGGATAATTTGCCGTAATTTCTTCTGTCACTGCCTTTGTTCGCTCTTTTGCCGTTCCCGAAACAGAATCCTGTGCGATCAACAGAATCTCTCCTTTTTCTTCGATCGCCTCGCTCATTTTCCGAGCCCCTTCTTTTGCCGCCGCCACATTATCCGTCATGCAGGTGCACTGAATTCCCTGATAATTGTTCCTCGAATCAAATGCCACGACTGCAATTCCGTTTTCTGCCGCAAGATCGAACTGAACAGCCGACGCATCTTCCGCTACGCTTGCAACAGCGATCACATCCGGATATCGCGCCAGCTCCTCGTCAAGGATATTCACCTGTTCGTCAATATTCTCACTGTCTGCCGGAGCGTTATAAAGAACTTTTATCTTGTCCTCCCCTTTATATCCCAGATGCTTATTAATGTCTTCCGCCGCCTGCTCAACTCCGGCCTGCACTTCGCTCCAGTAAGCCGTTCCCTCTCTCTTTCCGATGACTGATATATACGTCCCCGGCTTCAGGTCAAGATTACTGATATCTGCATATACTTCAGGGGAAATCCGGTCAAGATTCGGCTGCCACGCAAGCTCTTCCTTTTCCTTTCCCGTAAATGTATCTTCCTTTTCAGACGGACTGCATGCGCAGACTCCCATTGCCACACACAATGCAAATGCCGCCGCTGCTGTAATTTTTCTCTTCATTATAATTTATCCCTCCGCTTTTATCCTTTTATAATACACCATATCATACAAAATAAATGTGAATTTTTACTAAACTTTTATTTCTTGAAGAAATCCCCTTATTATGGTACAATTTTACAATATATTGCACATTTTGCGAAAGGAATGAGTGACAAACATGACAACAGAACACATTTGTATTATGATCGCCATTATTGTTTATCTTGGCGCCATGCTCTATGTCGGCTACCGTTGTTCCAAGAACAACCATGATACGACCGATTTTTATCTTGGAGGGCGTAAGCTCGGACCTCTTGTGACGGCAATGAGCGCCGAAGCCTCCGATATGAGCAGCTGGCTTCTGATGGGGCTTCCCGGTCTGGCCTATCTGACAGGTATTGCCGACGCCGGATGGACTGCCATCGGACTCGCCATCGGAACGTACATAAACTGGAGGATCGTAGCAAAACGGATCCGCCGCTACACTCTCGTAGCCGGCAATTCGATCACGCTTCCTTCTTTTTTCAGTAACCGATACAGAGATCAGCGTAAGATCCTTCAATCTATCGGAGCGATTTTTATCGTTATATTTTTCATACCGTACACAGCCTCCGGATTCGCCGCATGCGGAAAACTGTTTTCCAGCCTGTTCGGGGTTAATTATGTTGCCGCTATGATCATAAGTGCGATCGTCATCGTAGGGTATACGGCGCTTGGCGGATTTCTTGCCGCCTCAACAACAGACTTCATTCAGAGTATTATCATGTCTGTTGCCCTGATCATCGTCTTTATATTCGGCATCAATATTGCCGGAGGTATCCCTGCCGTAGTTGAGAACGCACAGTCGCTTCCGGGATATTTGACGATGATGACTACATACGATCCTGTTGCAGGTGTCGAACAGCCTTATCCGATCATCAATATTATTTCCATGATCGCATGGGGGCTCGGTTACTTCGGTATGCCTCATATCCTGCTTCGCTTCATGGCTATCGAGGACGAAGAAAAACTCACGCTCTCCAGACGCGTTGCGACAATCTGGGTTGTCATTTCCCTTGCAGTTGCGGTTTTGATCGGTGTGATCGGTCTGGCAATGAGCGATGTAGGCGCTTTAAAAACTCTGACAGGTTCCGATTCTGAAACAATCATTGTGCAGATCGCCGACTTGTTAAGTAAACACGGTATTCTTCCTGCCTTACTTGCGGGAACGATCCTTGCCGGCATTCTTGCCTCTACAATGTCCACGGCAGACTCACAGCTTTTGGCTGCATCCTCCGCCGTATCTTCCGACCTTTTCGGCGACAGAGTTGCCAAAACGGGAGACAAGAAAAAAGCAATGAACGCAGCTCGCTTCACCTTGCTTGCCATCGCGGTAATCGCCGCTTTTATTGCCCGTGATCCGAACAGTTCGGTATTCGGCATCGTTTCCTTTGCATGGGCAGGTTTCGGCGCCGTATTCGGTCCTGTCGTATTATTTGCCCTCTTCTGGAGACGCTCAAACTGGCAGGGCGCACTTGCCGGAATGATTTCAGGCGGAGCTATGGTATTCATCTGGAAATACCTCGTACGTCCTCTCGGCGGTGTATGGAACATTTATGAGCTGCTCCCGGCTTTCAGCGTATCATGCCTTATGATCGTCATTGTAAGCCTGCTCACAAAAGCACCTTCAAAAGAGATCACAGAAGAATTCGACCGGGTTTAGGTTCTTAATTTAGAACATACAAATCACTTGTATATTCAAACTCATTGTATTAAAATAGTGATAATAAAGAGAACTACCTTTCTTTGTTTCTCTTTTTAAATTCAAAAAAGGAGGATACATACTATGGCACACGTTATTAGTGATGAATGCGTAAGCTGTGGTTCTTGCGAAGCTGAATGTCCTGTAGGCGCTATCTCTGAAGGCGATGGCAAATACGAGATCGACGCTGATGCTTGTGTAGACTGCGGAGCTTGTGAAGCTGCGTGTCCGACAGGCGCTATCTCAGCTGAGTAATATAAATCGCAAAGTGATCACAAAAGAGAAGCACCGCTCCTATGTGGAGCGGTGTTTTTTTGTAGGAACTTGACGAACGATTTTTTCGTTCTGAAGTCATGGTCTATGCTATAATAACCTCAAAAGCAAAATGAGGAGGTTCACATATTAATGGGTGAAGTCAGATTTATGATTTCCGAAGCCGCAAAACAGGTCAATGTCGAATCACATGTATTAAGATATTGGGAAGAAGAACTCGACCTGACGATCGGGCGAACGGAAATGGGACATCGATACTACACCAAAGATGACATTCAGCTCTTCTGCTGTATCAAAAAACTCAAAAACGAAGGAATGCTCTTAAAAGACTTAAAACCACTCATTCCCGAATTAAAAGAAAAAAAATCTAAGTTAAAAACTCCCGAAAAAGAAAAAACTCAACTTCAGACAGTCACTTCAGAAACAGGAGATATTCTTCTTCCTCTTAATACGATCGATCAAATGCGTGCTCTCGTAGGCGATGTTTTCCGCGAAGCGCTGAATGAAAACAACTCCATATTAAAAAATGACATCAGCAGTACGATCACCACTGACGTCATTCATGAAATGGATTTTATACTTGAGGCAAAAGAACGCCGTCAGGAAGAACATTTCCGCAAACTGGACATGCTCATCCGCAGACAGCAGACCGCGCGAAAAGAATCCTCTAAATCAGGCGCGATCATGAAATTAAAAAGCATATTTACATAATCACTGCTGCTGACGCAGTTCATTTCCGAAACGGGTATACTGCGGCATCCACGCAAGACGGACGGTTCCGATGGGACCGTTCCTCTGTTTTGCGATAATGATCTCCGCAATATTCTTATCCTCCGTATCCGGATTATAATAATCATCACGGTAAATAAACATACATACGTCGGCATCCTGCTCGATTGCTCCCGATTCACGAAGGTCGGAAAGCATCGGTCTTTTATCCGTTCTCTGCTCAACCGCACGGCTCAACTGAGACAATGCGATCACCGGTACGTTCAATTCTCTGGCAAGTCCTTTCAACGATCGTGAAATCTCCGAAATTTCCTGCTGGCGGCTTTCATTTTTACGTCCGCCGCTTCCGCTCATCAACTGCAAATAGTCGATGATGATCAGATCAAGTCCCTGCTCCAATTTGTATTTACGACATTTTGAGCGCATCTCCGAAATACTGATACCCGACGTATCGTCTATGATCATACGAGAGCTTCCGATCGTGCCTGCTCCCTCGATCAGTTTCTCCCAATCCGTATCTGTCAGGTTTCCGTTTCTCAGCACCTGTGCGTCAACATGCGATTCCAGTGAAAACAGACGGTTTACAAGCTGTTCCTTTGACATCTCAAGACTGAAGATCGCTACCGCAAGATTTTGCCGAAACGCTACATGCTGCGCAATATTGAGCACGAACGCCGTTTTTCCCATAGACGGACGCGCCGCTATAAGAACAAGGTCTGATCTTTGCAGACCGGACAGTTTGTAATCAAGGTCGATGAACCCTGTCGGTATTCCGGTGACGTTTCCTTTCGTCTTAGACGCCTTTTCGATCACATCCAGCGCGTTTAATACGACCTGCTTTATCGGAACGTATTCCTGGGAATTCCCGTTTTCCGCAAGTTCAAACACTCGCTTCTCTGTTCGTTCAAGCAGTTCATCAAGAGGCTCGTTTTCAAGATAACACGCATTCGCCGTCTCTTCGTTAAGTTTGATCAAACTGCGTAAAACCGATTTTTCTTTTACGATTTCCGCATAATATTTTACGTTGGCAGATGTCTGAGTTCCTACGAGAAGATCTCTTGCAAATTCCATACTGCTTACTTCCGGAGGCACGTCTTTTGTTTTTAAATATTCCTGAAGCGTGATCAAATCTACCGGACGCCCCGATTTAAACAGATCTGTCATAGCGTCGAATAAGATCCCATATGCCGTCTGATAAAAATCCTGTCCGGCCAAAATCTCCGATGTGACCGTAATCGCATCTTTATTCATCAGCATCGCCCCAAGTACAGCCTGCTCGGCTTCTGTACTATGGGGCGGTATCCGCTTCATGGCAGCTTCTATATTTTCCATGAGAACTCCTTATGCTTCTTCTTTTACAACAACTTTCAACTCTGCCGAAACTTCAGGATGAAGTTTTACTGTCACGATATGCGTACCAAGCGACTTGATCGACTCTTTCAACTGGATTTTTTTCTTATCAATATCTAACTGCATCTGATCTTTGACCGCTACCGCGATTTCTTTGCTGGAAACAGAACCGAACGTTCTTCCGCCTTCGCCGACTTTGATCGCAAGCTCGACTTTGCCTGCCGATAATTCCGCTGCAAGTTCTTTCGCAGCGTCAAGATTTTCCTGAGCCACTTTTTTCTCGTTATTTTTCTGAAGTTTCAGATCATTCAGATTTTTTCCCGTTGCTTCCACGCCCAGTTTTTTCGGCAAGATAAAATTCCTTGCGTATCCGTCGTTCACATTAACGATCTCCCCTTTTTTCCCGAGAGATTTTACATTTTCCAATAAAATAACTTTCATCTATATATCTCCTTTCTCAATCATATCGTCTATCGTTTCTTTCAATGTGCTGATCGCCTCTTCCATATTCGTATGGTCAAACTGCGCTCCCGCAGAATTAATATGACCTCCGCCTCCCAGCTTTTCGGCAATAATCTGCACATTTACCTCGTCGATTGAACGCGCACTCATATAAATCTTTTCCTGATAAACCGTCAATACAAACGACGCGTTGATCCCACTGATATCAAGAAGCTCGTTTGCGGTCTGCGCCGCAAGAACCGTCGGACTTTCAATATCGCCCGGGCAGACTGCGATCGCAAACTGATTCTTATAAACCTCAGCCTCCCTCATCGCCTCTGCTTTCGCTCTGTATGATTCCATATCGTCCCTGAACATCTTTCTTACCCGGGTGATATCCGCACCGCAGCGGCGAAGGAATGCCGCCGCTTCAAACGTACGCACTCCCGTCCTGTTCATAAAGTTCCTTGTGTCGATCATAATTCCCGCGTACATGCACTCCGCCTCGACAGCCGGGATTTTGATACTGTCAGAGATATATTGAAGCACTTCGGCTACCATTTCACATGTAGATGAAGAATACGGTTCTACATAAGATAAGACTGCATTTGCGATTACCGTACTGCTCTGACGGTGATGATCTAAAACGGCAGTCATTCTGGAACGCCTCAAAAGTTCGGGACATTCTGTCATCTGCGGCTTATTTGTATCGACTACGATCACCATCGTATTATCCGTAATATAATCCATAGCTTCATCTGAAGTCAGAAAGATATCATCCTCATACGCCGGACTTTCCACAATCTCATTATAAAGCGGCCGAACCGACTCTGTCACCGTATTCACGATAATATGAGCTTTCTTCTCAAGGCTGACCGCCGCTCTGTAAATTCCCATACAAGCGCCGAACGAATCCGGATCCGCAATCTTATGACCCATGACAAGAACTCTGTCTTTCGTCACGATAAACTCTCTTAAAGCCTCTGCTTTTACACGGGCTTTTACACGGGTGTTTTTAGCAGTCTGTTCTTTCTTACCGCCAAAATAAGTGATTCCGCTGCAGTCTTTTATCACCGCCTGGTCGCCTCCGCGCGCAAGGGCAAGGTCGATCGCCACACGCGCATACTGGTAACTAAGCGCATATGTCGCCGTATTCAGACCAAGTCCGATACTTAACGTTGCCGAGCGGGCATTTCCGATATTAACCTGCTTTACTTCTTCAAGAAGCGAAAAACGGTCTTCCGCTATTTTTTTGTAAGCAGATTTGCGAAGAACAATAAAATATTTGTCCTTCTCCATTTTCTTTACAATACCGTCCACATCGCCGATATATTTATTGATCTTTCGATCGATCAGAGCAACCAGAAGCGACTGTCGTACCTCTTCAACGCTCTCCATCACCTCGTCGTAATTATCGATGTAGATCAGCCCTGCGATCATCCGCTGCTCTTCATTTTCGCGGATATACGCATTCAATTCTGTTACATCCTGCATGGATACCGCTACGAAAAACTCCTCTTCCTCGGGAATCTGTAACAATTTTTCCTTGTCGCTGAAGCCGTGAAGCGATACTCTGCGCAATTCTGCCTGATAGTGTCTGTCACAGTACTCCACCTCCATCTCAACATGTTCCATGTCGTCTTTAGGAAAAACACTTGTCGTAAGAGCCGGTATCATCCTGTACAGATATTTTTCTTTTCTTGAACTTTGCGTTAATTTTGAAAACGCATCATTTTTCCAAAGAATACGTCCATCCTCAAGAGCGATCGCATAAGGAACCGCAAGTTCCTTTAACAGCGTATTTTCAATCCCCTTATACTGCGTGGAAAATTGAATCAAATCCGCTAAAATAAGCGATCTGTTATAAAAATACAATCCTCCCGCAATCGCCAGATAAATCAGGATAAACATAAACATGATAAACGCTGCTTTCCGGTCTACCATTAAAACCCATATATTCATCGCAACGAGTAAAAACGTCATGATAAGCGGCCAGTTCATATACAGCCTGAGTTTTCCTTTTAAGCGCATTTTCTTCTTTTTCATAGTGATACTACCTCATCCGCACCCTTTAGGGCACATGCAATGTGCATCATTAGATTACCAAAAAACTTTGTTTCGCTACAATGTCTTATTATAACATCTTTTTGAATTTTATTCTACTATACTTTTTTCTTCAAATTATTGCAATCTGTAGGATTACAATACATGTGTTACAACTGAATAATTAAAAAGCGGAAATACC